>WNFM01344935.1_pt1 | contig 13476 bp, 12 predicted proteins | sample 5400271 | NCBI WGS metagenome assembly WNFM01 (sample SAMN13153352, study PRJNA577476) | soil metagenome | isolation source: 60 cm saprolite on Douglas fir-dominated hillslope | place: USA:California | collected 2013-09-17 | reverse complement strand
CGCAGAAATGAGTGCCTAAACGATGTTTCCATTGCAGGTCTAAAGAATGCCGAGCGCCTGGCGAACCTCCATTGTAATCTGAGTCGGATGCTTCTGCCTGAAACAATTCCGCTGATTTGTTTCCCGCAGATTGCGCAGATTTATGCAGAAATGAGTGCCTTAGTGATGCTTTCCAATTTTTTAATAGCGAGGACCTGGCGAACCAGCCCATTTGTCGATTGAGTCGGATGCTTCTGCCTGAAACAATTCGACAGATTTACGTAGATGTTCGTTTGTGGAAAACAGATCGTGAGATCCGCCCTAGCCAACGCTGCAGCGGACAAGTCTGCTGGAAAAAATGCTGTAAAATTTCTGCGTAAATCTGCGGGAAACCCTTTCTCGGGAGAGAATTTTACGGTGCAGCCGCTTCATCCAGAAACCACTGAACTTCACCCTCTGTGGGATGAATGAGTTGGGCCGGGTATTCTTCCGGGTTAAATGGATCTTCCAGAATATGACGGACTGCTTCTGCCTTGGATGAACCGTAGACAAGGAAGGCGATATGGTGTGCCAGATTGATCAGCGGGGCGGTGAACGTGATGCGGTACATGTTCACTTCTTGCACAAATACTTCTTTGACTAATGCCTCCTTTTCATGCAAGATGAGGGTGTGAGGAAACAGGGAAGCAGTATGAGAATTATCGCCCAATCCCAACAGGATCAAATCAAAGCTACACCGTTGACCACGAAAGTGTTTTACGATATCCCGCTCGTAGGCCTGCGCGGATGCAGCCGGGGACAGGGTTGTGTCAACAGCAAAAATCTGTTCATGCGCAATGTTCAAGGGTGTAAAAAGGGATTCCCTGGCCATTAGAAAATTGCTGTCCGCATGGTTGGCCGGCACGTAGCGTTCATCTCCAAAGAAGAAATAGACCTGAGGCCATTCAATTTTATCGCGATAGGCCTCCGAGGCGAGCAATTGGTACAGTTTTTTAGGTGAGCTTCCTCCGGAAAGCACCAGGTTGAACTTTCCTCTACGGGCGATGGACTCATGGGCTTGAGTTACAATGAAATCAGCCAGTGCCGGCAGCACCGTTTCCGGATCTTTATATACGTTAACCAAGGTTTACTTTTTATTTTTGATCGGCAGGGTAAACCAATGAAATCCATCCTTGGCGATCAGCGCTTCAGCCACTTCGGGCCCCCACGAATCGGCCGGATAGTTTGGAAAATTTAAACTCTTTTTGCCCGCCCATGCCGTCAGTATCGGCATGAGTAAATCCCACGCTGCTTCTACCTGGTCACCTCTCATGAAGAGCGTTTGATCACCCAGCATGATATCGAGCAGCAGGGTTTCGTACGCTTCCGGAGTTTCTCCCTTATACGTCCCACTGTAGTCAAAGATCAAGTCTACCGGGTTGAGGATCATATCCAACCCCGGCCGTTTGGCTTGTACCTGAAGGCGGATGCTCATCTCCGGCTGTATGCTGATAATGAGGCGGTTCTGCTGCCAGCCTTCGATGGCTTCGGCCGGAAAAATCAGGTGGGGCACATCCTTGAACTGGATGGTAATCATCGACGAGGATTGATGCAGGCGCTTTCCGGTCCGAAGGTAGAACGGGACACCGTGCCACCTCCAGTTGTCGACAAAAAACTTGATGGCCGCAAATGTTTCCGTGTTGGACTCAGGGTTGACTCCCGGCTCTTCGCGATAGCCGGGAACTTCTTTTCCTTCTATCCACCCCTTGCTGTACTGGCCGCGCACGGCATTTTTCTGGATGTCTTCAGGATTGAATTTACGCATGGCCAGCAAGACATCGACTTTGCGGTTCCGCACTTCGTCCGCCTGAAAACTGACGGGCGGTTCCATCGCCACCAGGCAAAGCAATTGTAAAATATGGTTTTGAACCATATCGCGCATGGCTCCGGCTTCATCATAGTACCCTCCCCGGTCTCCCACGCCCAACTGTTCCGTCACGGACAACTGTACATGATCAATATAATTCCGGTTCCAGAGCGGCTCGAGAATAGAATTGGCAAAACGAAAAGCCAGAATATTCTGAACAGTCTCTTTTCCAAGGTAATGATCAATGCGATAAATCTGGTTCTCGGCAAAGATGCTGTTAAGAAGTTTATTGAGGGCTTTGGCAGACTCCAGGTCGCGTCCAAATGGTTTCTCAATGACGATTCTTGCCTTCTCCGGGTTGGAAGCAAGTTTATGCTTGGCAAGGTTTTGGGCGATCGTGGTGAAGAAGCTCGGGGCTACCGCGAGATAGTAGACAACGCAAGGTTCTTCTTTCCATTCCTGCGTCAGCATCTTGATTCTTTCGGCGACTTCCAGATAGGTCTTTTCTTCTCTGATGTCCGAACCCCGATAATACACATGAGAAGAAAACCCTTTCCATTTTGTCGCATCCGCCTTTCCACGGCGCGAGAATTTGTTGATGTCTTCGAGCAATGCGGCACGGAACTGATCATCTGTTTGTTCGGTTCTGCCCAGGCCGACGATGGCAAAGTTCTGCGGCAGCCAGCTGTCGAGAAACAAATTAAACAAAGCAGGGATCAGCTTGCGTGAAGTCAGGTCTCCTGTTCCTCCAAAAATAAAAAAGAGGGTAGGCTGAGATTGAATGGGGTTCTTGGTTGAATTCATTTTTGGATCTTATTTGGCAAACCATTGAGTGTGGAATACGCCTTCTTTACCAATCCTTTCATAGGTATGAGCCCCGAAATAATCGCGTTGGGCCTGGATCAGGTTGGAAGGCATCCGATCGCTTCTAAAACTATCGAAGTAACTCAAGGATGAGATCAAGGCCGGTAGGGCAATCCCCGACTGGATGGCAGAGGATAAAACCAATCGCGTTGCCGGAATAAGACTGCTGATTTTTTTCTGTATGTCTTTATCCAAAAGTAAATGGGGCAACTTCGCGTCATTCTTAAAAGCCTGGTAAATATCCCCGAGGAAAGCAGAGCGGATGATGCATCCTCCTCTCCATATTTGTGCGATACGATCCAGCTTCAAGTTATACTGATATTCCGCCGAGGCCTGCGAAAGTAAATGCATCCCTTGCGAATAGGAAATAATGGTACTGAAGTAAAGGGCGGCCTCCAGTGATTTTATAAATTCATCCGGCGCCTGGGTAACCTTATTACCTTCATTGGGGTACAAAGTTGCCGCTTTCACACGGAGCGCCTTATACCTGGAAAGGTCGCGCATAGAGACAGCGGTATCAATAACCGAAAGCGGGACTTGCAAATCCATCGCCACCTGGGAGGTCCACTTCCCGGTACCCTTTGACCTGGCCTCGTCTTTGATATCATTGAGCAGAAGGTGACCGGATTCTTTAAATGCAAATATGTCGCTGGTGATCTCGATCAAAAAGGACTGCAACCTGCCTTTGTTCCATTGCCTGAACGTGTCCTGAATTTTTTCGTCGGGCAGGCCCAGCCCCTTTTTCATCATTTCATAAGCCTCAGCAATCAATTGCATCAGACCGTATTCAATCCCATTGTGCACCATCTTCACAAAGTGACCCGAAGCGCCAGGACCGATATAGGTGACACAGGGCTCCCCGTTTACCTTGGCTGCGACGGATTCAAAAATAGGCTGAACCACCCTATACGCTTCCGGGTCCCCGCCGGGCATCATGCTCGGGCCCTTCCTCGCCCCCTCCTCTCCTCCCGATATACCCATTCCAAAAAAATGCAATCCTTTTTCTTTCAGCCCTGCTACCCTGCGGTTGGTATCGGTGAAGTGCGAGTTTCCACCATCGATGATCAGGTCTCCCGCATCCAGCAGGGGCACAAGCTCTTCAATAACGGTGTCGACAATCTTGCCGGCTGGCACAAGCATCATAATTGCCCTTGGTTTCTGCAAACTTTCAATGAATTCCGCTACAGAATGGAAGCCCTTCACATTCGCTTTCTGCGATTCATTGCCAAGCAGGGCTATCTTGCTTTCATCCTTATCGTGACCTGCCACTTTAAAACCATGATCGGCCATGTTCAACAAGAGGTTGCGGCCCATCGTGCCGAGACCGATCATTCCAAAAACGTAGTTGTCGCCCTTCATGTCGTGATGTTAAGTTCTATAAGTTCTCCAAAATATTCCTGGTCTGTTGAAATCCTTCATGTTGCAATGCGCGAATACCCAGTGTGGCGGCTGCCAATACGAGCATGGGGCGATCGTCAAAGTAGATACTGTCCTCCGCCCTGGTGTGAGCAATACCCAATGCCAATTGAAATATCTCAGGATCGGGTTTCGCCATACCTACTTCGCAAGATGAAATAAACGCGTCAAAACAGTTCTTCAATTTGAATTTCTTTATTCTGTAGTCGTTCAGTTCCTTACCCTCATTGTTGATCGAAATGATCCGGTGATGCGTTTGTTTTTTCCACGCCGTCAACCACGGTACCATATCCGGCAATTCTTCCGACTGGGCATACATAAACTCCTTAAACTGTTGATGATTGAAACTTCTGGGTCTGGTGAAAACAACGGTATCGAGATATTGGTTTAATGTGATCTTACCAATTTCATAAATATTAAAAATGAATTGGTGAAGAGCGTCCATTTCTTCAAAGTCAAGGTCGAAGAACCTGGCCGCCTTCTGTCGTGCGGGGCGGTCCCACCCGTTGGTCAACAAAACCCCACCTATATCGAGGAATACAGTGCTGGGCCCTTTTCGATCCATTCCTTTGCCATTTTAGTCTTTCTCCAACTGCTTAACTTTTTTCAATCTTCTCTTGTGTCTTTCGCCGCCAATGAACTTCGCCATCAGAAAACCGGCGATAAGTTCTTTTGCCATACTGGTGCCGATCACTCTTCCGCCGAGGCAGATCAGGTTCATATCATCATCCTCGACGCCCTGGTGCGCTGAAAAACTATCATGAATTAATGCAGCCCGTACCCCCGCCACTTTATTCGCCGCTACCGAAGCCCCTACTCCACTTCCGCACACGGCTATCCCACGTTCTACATCTGCCGAGGCAACGGCCCTGGCCAACGGCACAACAAAATCGGGAAAGTCGTCTGTGTCGTCTTTAGTGAACGCCCCAAAATCCTTCAACTCATGGCCCAACGAAGTAAGCCAGGATTTCATTTCTTCCTTTAACATGTATCCACCGTGGTCTGCAGCAATCCCTATTTTCATATTCAAATGATTACGTGTCGGTCTTTGCCACGCCTGCGTGCCGAAGCGGCACTACGGCGCGCAGGCACGAAGACACAAAGTCACGAAGGTTATTTTTTTTGTTTTCTTTTGCTTTTCATTACTTAGCTATAAACTAGGCTTTACGTCGAAGCTAAAAATACAAATTCATGATATTCGTTATTAACAGCTAAGTCCAAAAAGGCCTTCGTGCCTTTGTGTCTTCGTGGCAAAAGACTATACTCAGGAAACCAATTCTTTTGCTTTCTTAACAACATGATCGACAGTAAAGCCAAAGAATTTCATTAAATCACCAATAGGACCCGATTCGCCGAATGTGGTCATACCAATGATAGCGCCTTCATCGGTAACGTATTTATGCCACCCCAGGGGCGAAGCGGTCTCCACAGCAAGCCGCTTGCGGATGCCGGAAGGCAATACTTTTTCCTTGTAGGCGGAATCCTGTTTTTCAAACAACTCCCACGAAGGCATGCTCACTACCCGCGCCGCTATGCCTTGTTCCTTCAGTTTTGTCTGGGCCTCCATGATGAGCGAAACTTCGGAACCGGTCGCGATGAGGATCACCTTTGGTTTTTCTGAATCGGATAAAATATAAGCGCCTTTTTCCAGTTGGGATGCGCTTCCATATTTTGCCTGGTCAATGACCGGAAGACCTTGTCGTGTGAGGACGATCAATACCGGTCCGTCCTGATGTTCGAGGGCAACTCTCCAGGCGTGGGCGGTTTCATTGGCATCCGCAGGGCGGATCACCGTCATGTTAGGAATGGATCGAAGGGAAATCAATTGCTCTACCGGCTGATGGGTTGTGCCATCTTCTCCTAATCCAATGCTGTCGTGCGTGTAAACAACGATGGGCCGAACTTTCATAATGGCCGCCAACCGGAGCGGAGGGCGCATGTACTCGGAAAAAATCAAAAAAGTGGCGCCAAAAGGAATGATGCCTTTGGTCAGGGCCATTCCGTTGAGGATGGATCCCATGCCATGTTCGCGGATGCCGAAATGAAAATTGCGACCGGCATAATTGCTTGCCGTAAACGCTTCATACTTTTTCAACCACGTTTCGAGTCAGCGATGGCATTCAACACTTTTCCGGATGCCTGGCGGGTGGCCACCTTTCCTTCCTCTGCTTTGAAGACGGGCAGCTTTTCCTTCCACCCATCCGGCAATTTTCCGCTACTCAATAATTCATATTCTTTTGCCAGATCCGGATGAGCTTTCTGGTATCCTTTGTACAATTCATTCCAGGTCTTTTCTTTCTCACTCCCTTTTTTTCCACAGCCGCGGTAAAACGCCAGCACATCATCCGGAACGATAAAAGATTTTTCCGGGTCGAATCCCAGATTTTGTTTTACAAGTTTTAGCTCCGCTTCCCCTAAGGGAGAGCCGTGCGCACCTGCCGTATCTACCTTGTTCGGGCTGCCGAAGGCGATGTGCGTCCGGATCTTGATGATGGAGGGTCGCTGTGTTTCTTCCTTCGCTTTTTTCACCGCCCGAGCAATCGCTTGTATGTCATTTCCATCTTCTACGATTTGCACATGCCAGTCATACGCTTCAAAGCGTTTGGCTACATCTTCCGTAAATGCAATTTTCGTATCCCCTTCAATGGAAATATGATTGTCGTCGTATAAATAAATGATGTTTCCCAACTTGAGGTGGCCCGCCAGCGAAGCAGCCTCTGAGCTGACGCCCTCATTCAAATCGCCGTCGCTGCAAATCGCATAGATGTGATAATTGAAAATCTCAAACCCCGGCTTGTTGTACCGCGCGGCCAGGTACTTTTGAGCAATAGCAAAACCAACGCCGTTGGCAAAACCCTGACCCAACGGTCCTGTGGTAACCTCCACGCCTTTCAGTAATCCGTATTCCGGATGGCCGGCCGTCTTGCTGTGCATTTGCCGGAAGCTTTTAATATCCTCCATCGTGATATCGGGGTATCCCGTAAGGAATAGAAAATTATACAGCAGCATGCATCCATGTCCTGCCGAAAGAATGAACCGGTCCCGGTTAGCCCACTCCGGATTTTGTGGATTGTAGTTCATGGCCTCCGACCACAAAACATGGCCCATCGGTGCGGCGCCCATCGGCATGCCGGGGTGACCTGAATTCGCCTTTTGTACTGCATCCGCTGCCAATACCCTGACGGTGTTGATAGCAGTTTGCGCCAGGTTCTGATCGTTACTTTGCATAAGTGAAATGGGTTGATCCCAGGAGGTTATTTTTTATGATGGTCATTAAACGTTGTAATGATTGTCTTTTTGCCAGAGTTTGGCTCCGCCTTTTATACCATCGACGTTGGATACCCGCGTGATGGTGTCATCGGTCTCAAAACTGATCTTTTTTGAATTTCCGCCGCTGATGTACAAATGATCATAGTTGAAAACGGTTTTTAGGATGGCGATTACTTTTTTTATCCGCTTGTTCCACCGCTCCAGCCCCACTTCCTCCAGCACTTTCGCACCGATGTATTGATCATAGTCCCTGTCTTTGGAGATCGGGTGATGGGCGATCTCGAAATGGGGAAGCAAAATCCCGTCCATCAGCAGGGCCGTGCCAAAACCGGTGCCGAGTGTCACGACCATTTCAAGGCCCTTGCCGCTCGCAACACCTAATCCCTGCAGGTCGGCATCGTTTACCACCCTCACCGGCTTTTTCAGTATGTCGCCAAGCCGTTTGCTCAAGTCAACTCCTTTCCACTTTTCTGTGCCCAGGTTCGGGGCGGTGTACACCACTCCTTTTTTTACGTAGCCCGGAAACCCTACCGAGACTTTATAATAAGTCTTGAAGTCTTTAGTAAGTTCCACGATCGCCTGTAAAATATGTTCGGGATCACCGGAAGCGGGCGTATTCAGTCTCACGAAATCCATGAGCATGTTCCCTTCTATGTCCAACAGCGTCGCCTTAATACGCGACCCACCAATATCGATAGAAAGGATTTTTTCGTTAGGATCAGGGTTACTCATGGGGAGGGAGAACGGTAATGGGACAGTAATAGGTTGACCAAATATAGCGGAAAAAATAAGCCCGATGACCTGCTCCGACGTGTAGGGGTTTAAGGATTTCAAGCTCCTATTCTAATAATCTGCGAATCTGGGGCTTATACCTCTGGGGAAAACAAAAAAACCACCTTTTGGGGTGGTCTTTCTTAAGAATCAAAGTCTAAATAGAGTTATTTTACTAATCTATGCGTTCAACTCTTACGGCATTCATGCCTTTCTTTCCTCTTTCCACATCGAACTTAACTTTATCGTTTTCACGAATCTCGTCGATCAGACCGGAAGAGTGGACAAAGATGTCCTCACTTGAATCCGACGGTTTAATAAACCCAAACCCTTTTGAGTCATTGAAAAATTTTACTGTTCCTTCCATTTGTTTGTTATATTAATTGATTAAAAAAAAACACTGTTATAGAACAGAAAACCCGTTCTCTTTCTGCTTTGGCATTCAATGATTCGATTAAATTCTGTCCCCTGATGAAAAAGACGGGGAAACCAAGGGATTTGATTGAATTATTTCATTAAGAAAGGTGGAAACAACAAAGAAACTGAAGGGCACTGTTGAAGGCACGGTTACTTAAAATGCTGCGCAAAGGTAGACATTGCTATCCAATTAATCTAATGATCCTCAACATAAATTTCATGGCTCAACCCAGGGCACGAACTTTGATTTATAGTAATCAATATCCATGGCTTTGAATCTTCCCGCATGCTTTCCTAACCTTACTTTGTATTCGTCCCAGCTCCTGCCTGCCGCCGGTGACCAGCCAATCTCCGCATACCCCGCCATACGTGGGAAGACCATGTATTCAATTTCATTCATGGTGGTGACTTTCTCTGTCCAGAGCGGACTCTCGATTCCCAATATGTTTTCTTTTCCTAATCCCTCTACATAGGTAGCCGGATCCCATTTATATGCGCTGTCGACTTCAATATATCCCGCCCACTTCTGACCCAGTTGAGTGGTAGAGTCGTATTTCATATCGACATAGGTCACCTTTGCCGGCGACATGATGATTTTTGCCCCTTGCGCCACAGTAGCCTTGGCATAGGTTCCATGCTTCCAGAATTGAATAATCGTGTTCGGTTTCACCTTTGATTGAGCTGCTTCTTCCCACCCGATCATCTGTTTTCCATGGGCCTGAACGATGTCCTGGGCCTTATTGACATACAAGATATAGTCTTCCTTTTTCGTGGCGTGGCTTTCATCGCCACCGATGTGAAGATAGGGACCCGGAGTAAGTTCTGACAACTCCCGGAAAACATCGTCTATGAATTTGTAAGTAATATCCTTCCGGGCACACAGGGTGCTGAAGCCTACCTCTGTTCCCGTATACAGCGCCGGCGCTTTTCCATTGCAATTCAGCTCAGGATAGGATGCCAGGGCTGCGTTGATGTGACCCGGTGTGTCGATTTCCGGAATGATGGTAACGAAACGGTCCGCGGCGTACTTCACGATGTCTTTGTATTGCTCCTGGGTATAGAATCCGCCTTTGCCCCCTTCTACCTGGGTGCTGCCGCCCAGCGTAGTCAAATTGGGCCAGGATTTGATTTCAATCCGCCAGCCCTGATCATCCGACAGGTGCAAATGCAATACATTCATTTTGTAAAATGCAATCAGGTCGATGTAACGCTTCACCTCCTCCACGGTGAAAAAGTGCCGGGCCACATCGAGCATGGAACCGCGAAAGGAATAGCTGGGATAGTCACGAATCGTACCCGTTGCCAATTCCCACGGCCCCGGCTGAACCGTGGACGCTTCCACTTTATCCGGCAAGAGTTGACGGATCGTTTGCATGGCTCTGAACAACCCTGCAGGATGATTGGCAGTCACTTTCACGAGATCGCCGGTGATCACAAGTTCATACCCTTCCTCTCCAAGTTGGGGATCCGTCCCTGAAGCAACGAGGTAGATATTTCCTTTTCCGGGGATCCCCTTGGCGGAGGAAACTTTCAAACCAAATCCGGTTGAAGGATTTAGTCTCTCGGCAAGGTATTGCCCAACCTGTTTCACGTCAGCCGATTCACCCTCTATATATATAGCAGCGGCATTCGTTAATTCAAATACGCCGGCTGTTGCTGTCACGGAAACCGGTTTCGGAATGAGATTCTCCCTGGTAAGGTCCGTTGGGGCATGTCTCTTGCAGGATGTTACTCCTACAGCCACCAAAATAGCAAATGTGAAATTTCTACAGGTCATGCCTTTATGGATTTTAAAGTGCCGAATGTATAAAAATTATGTGAATTATGAATTATGCGGCACGAAGGCTTCATCATTCTAAATTCGGCATTCAGCATTCATTATTCAAAATTTGAATTTTGAATGATGAATTGCCGAATAATGAATCAGGAAGTTAGTTCGGAGTCTACCGGGAATGCATACCGGCAATTTCAATTCATGAGAAATAAGAGAATTTATCTCCTCGTATTCTCCACGAAGGGCATAATGGTACCGCGCAGGGTTAACAATAGACCTCTGCGCCTCCTTTGCGTCCCTGCCTACCGGTAGGCAGGGACGCGCCTCCTGCGGTTGAAAAAAAATCAACTCACAATCAACATGTGCTGGGTGTAGTCCAGTGTCACCATTTTGATCACATTTCCGCGGTCAACGGTGACGATCATTTCTTTTTCAAACCGGGAGTTGTAGTCCTGGTGATCATAAGCCGTCATGTTGCCGCGCGGTATTCTGAGCTTGCCCGAATACCAACTTGCTTTTACTCTCCGGGAAGCGGATTTTGAGAAAAGCATTTTGATTGAATAGCGGACTATCCTCTTGCCGAATAACAGTGACCTCTTCACAAAGTTGCCGTCGACATCTTTCAGGAAAAGCTGTTTGTCCTTTATTTCCCAGGTAGCGACGTAACCGCGCTGGCAGGAATCCAGGGGACAAAAAGCAGGGCGTCTCTTGTTGAGACGTATCCAGAATTGTTCCAGGGGATTGGTATAAAGCCCCATTTTCTCTTTGTCGATGATAATCGTGTCGGGAAGTTGTGCTGCCATAAAATAGATGTTTTGATGTAATCCTTGCCGCCACCTGTAGACAAGTATAGGATGAAACTAGCAGACCGGGTGGAATTGGTAAATTTTTTATCCACTATTCAATTTTATAGCAGATAAACTGACGTGGGGGCCGATAGCCGGTAATCGGTGATCGGTTGTAGGTACCCTGGTTAATCGGGTCGACACCACCGATCACCAATCACTGATTACCGAATGCCGCCTCAAAGCGTCCCTGTGATCGTCGAAGAAATAGTCAGGGTCGCGCCTTTTTGGATGGTGACGAAGTCGCCCACCGTTCCGCCGGCCGATGTCTGTGCCTTTAACATAGCCTGGAAAGTGAATTGATTCGTAGTGGCATCCTTTTTATATCCTGCATAATGTAACTCATAATCCCCGGCCTCCAGAAAGGCCAGTTTGTAAGTATTACCGGAGAGACCCGGCTTCACCTCCGTACTCGAGATCGCGTTTTTAAAGGAGATGGCATCATCCCCTTGAGCTTGTGTCTCTGTGGTGGCCGTGTAGGTACCTTTTTTATAGGCATATACAATGACCTTGTCGGCATTGCTGCTGGTTTGCTCTGTATAGCTTCCGCTAATGGTACCCGCATTGTCCTGGCTTACCAGGCGAACAGCAGTTTGCAGATTGGCATCGGATACAAAGTTGTACCGGATGGTTGCATCCGTCATCTGCCGGATTGACTTTCGAAGGTCAAAGTCCATGACGATCGTGGATTTTGCGTTGGCTGCCACACTCCAGGCTTTGTTCACCGTCAGGTTGACCGTTCCCGTGCTCTTGAGTTTATACTTTGTGTTATCCGTGGTTAGAACATAGCACCCGGGGCTGGCGCCTGCCGCATCGGCATCGGCATCCAACACCAAAAGGACGGTGCTATATGCCTTCGCATCGACAGTCCCTGTTCCGAGTACCTTCGTGTTTCCCTCCTGGTATGCCTTCAGGTCAATAGTTTGTTTGGTGAATCCGGAAACGGATTTACCATCTACTTTGATGTCCGTCACCGTTACAAACACACTTTTGATACTGGCATCATCAGACGGGGCGTCCGTGATTTGAAATTCAGCTTGCCCTGTTCCCATCGGTTTGTTGGAGTCGCAAGCCGGAAGCATAAACATGGCACAGCCGAAAAGTATTGCCTTTGTCCCTCGCACATAATTCGTTTTCATAACTTTCATAACGTTTTGGTTTTGGTTTGTAAATACCGTTCGCTCAAGTATACGAAGACAACGACTACTGTAACCGTGCCAGTGCATGCGGATCGTTAGAAGAACAAAATTAAACCACGGATGGCATTAGTTGGAGATAAATCAGATCGTCTTTGCAGCATGAGTCCCGGGGATGAAATTACTCAACGTGTGGAAGATTTTGCCAGCACGACGAAGACTCTGGAAATAAATATTTACTCGAGTAAAATATTTAGCGGTGCCTCGCTGACAATGGAAATCAATGCGGCGACGTAGGCTGAAAAGGACACGAAGTTCACAAAGAACCACGAAGGACACAACGGTTTGATAAAAATTCATCGTGTCCTCCGTGGTTCTTTGTGTCCTTTGTGACCTTTCCCTCAACACTAAGCTTCAAAAGCGAGATCGCCGAAGAATTATTTACCCCCCGGCCTACGGACTTTAAAGAGTCAATGTCAAAGAAGAGTAGTAAAGTCCTCCAATGGAAGGTCCTCCTAAGAAAGAACGATAGTAGATATTCAAAATATTGGTTCCGCCGACTTTCACTCTCACTTTATTCCACTGCCAACTCACCTGGGCATCTACTGTTTGGTAAGCCGGAACATTACCATTAACTAAAAAGGATTGCCAGTAGTATGCACTCTGCCAACGGTAGGTCATCATGAAACCAAGGGTGCGATAGACTCTATCGTTCCCAAGGGAGAGGTTGGTAATCCATCGGGGAGTATTGAACCCGTCCTCGAGGCCATCGCCACTCGACCTTCGGTCCAAACGGGAATAGCTCCCATTTCCGGCGACTTGAAAATTCCTGAATAACCGGTATCTCAATCCCAGGCTGGAGCCATAATTGTAAGCCGTCGTCTGCGAATTGGTCCACATGCGATAGCGATCCTGCTTTTGTTTGTCGTTCAGGTAGAATGCAACGGAATCAGGAGGCGAGGATTTCGGTACGTTCATCTCCACCTGGGCGATGAACTGAGTATATTTATTATAATAAAAATCGACATCCAACTGCAGGTTCTCTGCCAGGAGCAGCCCTTTGTACCCCAACTCAAACGACCGGATATGTTCAGGTTGAATGTAGGAGTAATTGTTTTTTAACAGAAGCCCTTGATTTTTGATGATGGCGGCATTTTT
>WNFM01184031.1_pt2 | contig 13477 bp, 10 predicted proteins | sample 5400271 | NCBI WGS metagenome assembly WNFM01 (sample SAMN13153352, study PRJNA577476) | soil metagenome | isolation source: 60 cm saprolite on Douglas fir-dominated hillslope | place: USA:California | collected 2013-09-17 | reverse complement strand
CGGAGATCGGGTAGCGCTGCTCCCGTCGCACCGCCATGAAGATGCGCGGCATCAGCGGGAAATGAAACGCCATGTGGCACTCATCGCCGCCGACCTCGGGGTCGCCGAAGTACTCCACGACGTCCGCGGGCCACTGGTTGGCCTCGGCCAGCAGGACCCGGTCCGGGTAGAGCCGGTCCACCTCGGCGCGGACCCGCTTGAGGTACTCGTGCGTCTCCTTGAGGTTCTCGCAGTTCGTGCCCTCCCGCTCAAACAGGTAGGGCACGGCGTCCAGGCGGAATCCGTCGATGCCGAGATCCAGCCAGAACCGCAGCACCTCGATCATGGCTTCCTGGACCCGCGGGTTCTCGTAGTTCAGATCCGGCTGGTGCGAGAAGAACCTGTGCCAGTAGTACTGGCCGCGCACCTGATCGAAGGTCCAGTTGGACTGCTCGGTGTCGACGAAGATGATCCGGGCCTCGCCGTAGCGGTCGTCGGTATCAGACCAGACGTAGAAATCGCCGAACGGGCCGTCGGGGTCGGCCCGCGACGCCTGGAACCAGGGGTGGGCCTCGCTCGTGTGGTTCATCACCAGGTCGGCAATGACCCGGATGCCGCGTTCGTGCGCCTCCTCGACCAGCTCGACGAAATCCCCGATGTTCCCGAAGTCGGGGAGGATCGACATGAAATCTGAGATGTCATAACCGCCGTCACGCAGCGGCGAGGAGAAAATAGGCAGCAGCCAGATGCAGTCGATGCCGAGCCATTGCAGGTAATCGAGCCTCGAGGTGAGGCCGCGGATGTCGCCCGTGCCGTCACCGTTCGAGTCGTGGAAGCCGCGGACCAGCACCTCGTAGAAGACCGCGTGCTGGTACCACTTCGGGTCGCGCGGCTGGGCGAACGAGAAGGAGTCCGGCACCGGCTCGCTGGGCGCGGCGGCCGCGGCGGGCTGGAACGCAGGCAGCGGCTGGCCTATGGCGCCGAATGGCGCCGGCCTGGGCGGTGTCCCCACTGCGGTCTCCCTGGTCCGAGTGCGCTCGAGTATTGGCCCGGGGGGGGACGACCCCCCCAAACCCCCCGCTGGACTCTGTGTCTCGTGTGCCTGCTGTTCGTTACGTGTTCGACTATCGTTACGCGCCGTGCCCGTCAGCCGCCGGGATGGCCGGGCGGCTGACGGTGAAGATGTGGGCCGGCGCCGTGGCGGGGTCGAGCCTGACGTAGTTGGCCTGCCCCCACCGGAAGGACTCGCCGGACAGCTCGTCCGTGACCACGAATTCCTCGCCGGCGTGCACGCCGAGTGCCGCTGCGTCGAGCCAGACGGTAGCCTCCCGAGGCTGGTGCGGGTCGATATTTACCACGACGACAACCGTGTCGCACTCGGCCCCGCCGCCGGAGCCGGTGCTCTTCGAGAAGCAGAGTATCTCCGGCTGGTCACTGTGATGAAAACGCAGGTTCCGGAGCCGTTGCAGGGCAGGATGTGCCTTCCTGAGCAGGTTGAGGCGCGTGATGAGCGGTGAGATGTCCTCCTGCGGCGGGCGGATGCTCGCGGCGTGCTCCCAGTCCCGCGGCCGGTACTGGTACTTCTCCGAGTCCAGGTACTCCTCGCTGCCCGGCACCAGCGGGACGTTCTCGCACAGCTCGTAGCCCGAGTAGACGCCCCAGGTCGGCGACATCGTCGCGGCGAGCACGGCGCGGACCCGGAACGCCGGCGGCCCGCCGTGCTGCAGGTACTCAGTGAGGATGTCCTGGGTGTTGACGAAGAAGTTCGGCCGCATGTAAGCGGCCGCCGGGCCGGACAGCTCGCGCAGGTACTCGGTCAGCTCCCAGGCCGAGTTCCGCCAGGTGAAGTACGTGTAGGACTGGTGGAAGCCGATGGCGGCGAGGGTGTGCATCATGGCAGGCCTGGTGAAGGCCTCGGAAAGGAAGAGCACGTCCGGATCGGTCCCGGCGATCTCCGCCAGCAGCCGGTCCCAGAACGACAGCGGCTTGGTGTGCGGGTTGTCCACGCGGAAGATCCTGATCCCGTGGTTCATCCAGTGCCGGACGATCCGCAGCACCTCGGCGTAGATTCCCTCGGGGTCGTTGTCGAAGTTGACCGGGTAGATGTCCTGGTATTTCTTGGGCGGATTCTCGGCGTACGCGATCGTGCCGTCGGCTCTGCGGGTGAACCACTCGGGGTGCTCGGTGACCCACGGGTGGTCCGGCGAGGTCTGTATCGCGAGATCGAGCGCAACTTCCAGGCCGAGCTGGGCGGCGCGATCGACGAACACGTCGAAATCGGCCAGCGTGCCCAGGTCGGGATGGATGGCGTCGTGGCCTCCCGCCGGCGACCCGATGGCCCAGGGCGACCCGGGGTCACCGGGTCCTGCGTTCAGGGAATTGTTTGGTCCTTTCCTCGCGGTGATCCCGATCGGGTGGACCGGCGGGAGATAGACGACGTCGAAGCCCATCCGCGCGATCGCGTCCAGCCGGCGCGCGGCGGTGCGCAGCGTCCCTGGCTTAGGGAACTGGCCCGGTCCCCGGTCGACCTCCGCCCCCTCGGACCGGGGGAAGAACTCGTACCAGGAGCCGTAGAGCGCCCGCTCCCGGTGCACGATCACCGGGTGACTGGCGGACCGGGTGAGCAGGTGCCGCAGCGGGAAGGCGCCGAGGATCTCGGTGATGTCCGCGCGGCCGGCCGCGGCGAGGCGGTCCAGGGCCGAGATGTCGGTGTCCTGAAGCATTCCGGCGAGGGCCTCGAGCGCGGCTCGCGCGGCCGCGGCCTCCCTCCGCTGCGCGTTGGCGGCCGAGCGCGGGGCGGGTACCTCGTCGGCGGCCTGCTTGAACAGCACCGCGCCGTCGGCCAGGGTCAGCTCGACGTCCTGGCCGAGGGGTACCTTGATGGCCGCGTCATGCCGCCAGCGGGCGATGGGGTCCCCCCACGCCTCGACCTGGAAATGCCACAGGCCTTCCGAGGTGACTGTCACCTCGGCGCCATAACGGTCAGACCCCGGGGCAATCTCGCGCATCATCGCGAGCGGGCGGCGCCGGCCATCCGGCCCGCGCAGCACGACGCCCGCCCCGAGCATGTGATGTCCCTCACGGAACATGGTGGCGCTGACCTCGAACGACTCGCCCGTAACCGCCTTGGCGGGACGCTGCCCGCCGGCCACGACGGGCTGTACGTCGACTATCGGAATCCGGCCGATCACCTACGACAAGCTACCCGCACCGGGCCGGGACCGAACCGATCGGAGCGGGCCGTGTCCCCTCTCGCCTTCCGGGGCGCTCTAAGGCGCCGCCTTCCCTCCTCGCTCGTCCCCCCCGCTCCTCAGTCCAAGCGGTCGTTACCGCATCTGTGCGCGATCCTGCCAGGTGTGTCCCCGGCACGACGTGACCCGCGCCGCCGCCCCCATCACGGCCGCGCCCGCGGGCCCCCTGGCCGACGCCGGCCCGCCCCGACCGCCCCCACCCGGGCCCGGCGGGGAGTCGCTCGCCCCACGGCGAGGACCCCGTAAGCACCACCGACGAACTTACGGAGACGTGCACTAAGGTAGCGGCGTACCTCGGGGACACCAAGGAAGTCGTCCTCGCTAGCTACGCGCACTTCATGTCCTCGGACGATGACCGCGCCCGGGAGACCATGGGCGCGTTCTTTGGCCAGGCTGCGGGCACCCCATGTGCCCCAGATGTGCCCGGGGTGATGCACAATGCATAGTCGTCCCAGGTCAGAGCGTTGGAGTGTCATTCTCCGTGAGAGCAATCCGCCGGTTTACGATCCGTCCGGCCCTGCCCGAGCCCCTCGCCTCGCTACGCGGGCTGATGCTGAACCTGCGCTGGTCCTGGCATCCCGAGACGCTCGACCTGTTGGCGGCGATCGACCCGGCCGGCTGGGAGCGGGCTGGGCGCGAGCCCGCCGCGCTGCTGGCCGAGGTGCCGCCCGAGCGCCTGGCCAGCCTCGCCGAGGACCGCCGGTTCCTGCGGCGGCTCGGCGACGCGGTCGACGACCTGCGCGAGTACAACTCCGGCCCGCGCTGGTACCAGACCGCCCCGGAGCTGGGCGGAGCGCCGGCGACCGTGGCGTACTTCTCGCCCGAGTACGGAATCACCGCCGCGCTGCCGCAGTACTCCGGCGGCCTGGGCATCCTCGCCGGGGATCACCTGAAGGCCAGCAGCGATCTCGGCGTGCCGCTGATCGGCGTGGGCCTGCTCTACCGGCACGGCTACTTCACCCAGACGCTGTCGGCCGAGGGCTGGCAGGCAGAACGCTATCCGGCGAGCGACCCGAACGGCCTGCCGCTGACCCTGCTCCGCGACGGCCAGACAGAGGGCGGGGAACCGGCGGGAGCGCCGGTCCGGGTCACGGTCGCCCTGACCGACGGCGCGACCATGGCCGCGCAGGTGTGGATCGCGCAGATCGGCCGGGTCCCGCTGCTGCTGCTCGACTCCTACGTTGAGGAGAACGACCCGGTGCTGCGCGAGGTCACCGACCGGCTCTACGGCGGCAGCAGCGAGCACCGGCTCCGCCAGGAGCTGCTCCTGGGCATCGGCGGCGTGCGGGCGGTGCGCGCGTTCTGCGCGATCACGGGGCACCCCGAGCCCCAGGTCTTCCACACCAACGAGGGCCACGCGGGCTTCCTCGGCCTCGAGCGCATCCGCGAGTACGTCGGCCAGGGCCTGGCCTTCGACGAGGCGCTGGAGGTGTGCCGGGCGGGCACGGTGTTCACCACGCATACCCCGGTACCCGCGGGGATCGACAGGTTCAGCCGGGAGCTCGTGGCTCGCCAGTTCAGCAGCGGCGCGGACCCGGCGCTGCCGTCCGACCGGGTCCTGGCGCTGGGCGCCGAGACCTACCCCGGCGGGGACCCCGATGTGTTCAACATGGCGGTCATGGGGATGCGGCTGGCGCAGCGGGTCAACGGCGTCAGCACCCTGCACGGCCAGGTGAGCAGGCAGATGTTCACCGGCTTGTGGCCGGGCTTCGACACCGCGGAAGTGCCGATCGGGTCGGTCACCAACGGAGTGCACGGGCCCACCTGGGTCGCCGCCGAGATCATGGGCCTGGTGCCCGGAGCCCAGCCGCCGGAGCTCGCCGAGGACGGGCCGGTCTGGGAGCAGGCGGCGGCAGACCCAGCGGGGATCTTCCGGGTCCGTCGGCTGCTGCGCGCCCGGCTGGTCGCTGAAACCCGGCGGCGGCTGCGCGCCTCCTGGCTGCAGCGCGGCGCCTCCGACGCGGAGCTGACGTGGGTCGAGGACGTGTTCGACGAGAACGTGCTGACAATCGGCTTCGCCCGGCGCGTTCCGTCCTACAAGCGGCTGACCATGATGCTGCACGACCCCGTCCGGCTCACCGAGCTGCTGCTCGACCCGGAGCGGCCGGTGCAGATCGTGATCGCCGGGAAGGCGCATCCGGCGGACGACAGCGGCAAGCTGATGATCCAGCAGATGGTGCGCTTCGCCGACGATCCGCGGGTCCGGCACCGCATCGTCTTCCTGCCCGACTACGACATGGCGCTCGGCCGCACCCTGGTCCAGGGCTGCGATGTCTGGCTGAACAACCCGCTGCGGCCGCTGGAGGCGTGCGGCACTTCGGGCATGAAGGCCGCGCTGAACGGGGCGCTCAACCTGTCGATCCTGGACGGCTGGTGGGATGAGTGGTTCGACGGCGGCAACGGCTGGGCCATCCCGTCGGCGGACCGGGTCGATGATCCCGCGCGGCGGGATGAGCTCGAGGCGTCCGCGCTCTACGACCTGCTCAGCCAGTCGGTGGGGCCGCTGTTCTACGACCGGGGCCCCGATGGCCTGCCGCGCCGGTGGCTGGAGATGGTGGCGCACACGCTGCGTACGCTCGGGCCGCGGGCCCAGGCGACCAGGATGGTCCGCGAGTACGTGACCGAGCTGTACCTGCCGGCGGCACGGGCCTCGCAGGCCCTTGCCGCCGGCGGACCAGGGTATGCCGGCGCGCGTCAGCTCGCGGCCTGGAAGGACCGGGTCACCAAGGCCTGGCCGGGCGTCGGGATCGAGCACGTCGAGGCGGACGAGAGCGCGCAGAGCCCGGGCGCGAGGCTGGTCGTGCGGGCGAGCGTCGCGCTCGGCGAGCTGTCGCCGGACGACGTGGCCGTGCAGGTGGTCTACGGAAGCGCCGGGGACGACGACGAGATCATCGACCCAGCCTTCGCCAATCTCGCGCTGGATCCGGAGGCGAGCGGAGGCTCGGCCGCGCGCTACATGGGCGAGGTCGAGCTCGGGCGCCCGGGACCCTTCGGCTACACGGTCCGGGTGCTGCCCCGGCATCCCTTGCTGGCCGGCCCGGCGGAAATGGGCCTGGTAACGGCGCCTGTCGCGCCGGCCGGTATGGTCAACGGCGATCTGCGCTAGAGGTACTTCCCGGGGGGACGACCGCTCGCAGCCCTGGTCACGGTCGGCGCGAAAGGCGTCCTGCTAAGAGGACAACTCAGCCTGGCCCGGGAAATTTCTCCTGCGCCAGGCAGAACGCCAGCAAAACCCTGGGCCATGTGACATCCTGTGATAGAACGCTGGCGGAAAGTTACGCGCTACTATCGTTACGTTCCGTCATCAGGCAACTACCCCCCGAGCGTGAGAGGACCATCCGTTGTGAGAACGCAGATCAAGCCGGACAATCGCCTGCTGACCCCGGCCGAGGTTGCCGCGATGCTTCGGGTAGACCCGAAGACCGTCACCCGGTGGGCGAGGGGCGGCAAGCTGTCGTCGATCCGCACCCCCGGCGGCCACCGCCGCTACAGCGAGAGCGAGGTCCGCGGATTCCTGGACGGATGGCAGCACGTGTCCATGCCGCGCGCGTCCGGCGAGTAAGCCGTCCGCGCCTGCCCCAGCCGCGCCTGGGGCAGGCGCCGGCCGTGCTCGCGATCGAAACGACATAGGATCGTGCCTCGGCACCAACCCAACTCAGGTGCAGGAGGCTGGCGAGTGGCCAGGACAGCCGGAGACAGCCGGGACAGCCGGGATGGCTGAGTGCGTACGCGTCGTGACCGATGGGGCGGTGGCGACCATCCGCCTCGACCGTCCCCCGATGAACGCGCTGAACGGCCAGGTCCAGGAGGAGATCGCCGCCGCGGCGGCGCAGGTGGCCGCGGATGAGAGCACCCGGGCGGTCGTCATCTACGGCGGCGAGAAGGTCTTTGCGGCCGGGGCCGACATCCACGAGATGGCCGAGGCCAGCTACGGCCGGATGGTCGTGGCCACCGCGCGGCTGCACGCCGCGTTCACCGCAGTGGCGGAGATTCCGAAACCGGTAGTGGCCGCGATCACCGGCTACGCGCTCGGCGGCGGCCTGGAGCTTGCCCTGTGCGCGGACTTCAGGGTGGCGGGCGAGAGCGCGCAGGTCGGGCAGCCCGAGATCCTGCTCGGCATCATTCCCGGGGGCGGCGGCACCCAGCGGCTGCCGCGCCTTATCGGCCCGGCCAGGGCGAAGGACCTGGTGTTCACCGGCCGGTTCGTGGGCGCTGACGAGGCACTCGCGTTCGGTCTGGTCGACCAGGTAGTCCCCGACGCCGAGGTGTACGACGCCGCCCGCGAGCTGGTGGCGCGCTACGCGCGCGGCCCGGCGCTGGCGCTGCGGGCCGCCAAGCAGGCCATCGATCGTGGCCTCGGCGTCGACCTGGCCACCGGGCTGGAGATCGAGCGGCTCAACTTCGCCGGGCTGTTCGCTACCGAGGACCAGCGGACAGGAATGCGTAGTTTCATCGAGAATGGACCCGGGAAGGCGACCTTTGCGGGACGGTGAGCGCTGCCGCGACGGGGGTTGCCAGTTGCTGGCGAAAGAAACAAATCAGTTGACGACGATATCGAACATGCGCACTGTTCTTGCCGTCCGATCCGGGGGTGGAGGTGTGACTGCACCCGACCAGTGGATCGAAGCAGCCCGCCGGGTAGCTCCCGGGCCGGTGCAGAGAGCAGGACGCGACGGGCGGCCGGGGCCATGACCGAGCCGGACGACGGCCCGGGCGGTCCGTCTCTCGATATGGTCACGGCCGCGCTCCGCGCGGACAGTGCCGATGTCGCGATCTACGCGCGGGTGCTCACCGAGTCGCTGGGCGAGGCGCTCCCGCCCGGGTGCGTCACCGTGGATCGGGAGCGGAGCATGTCCGACCGGATGCACGGCCGCCCCGGCCAGGTGTCGAAGGTCACCGTCCGGCTGGGCGACCGGGTGATGACGCTCGGCATCCAGCGCGGCGTGCCGGTCGCCGAGGTCTGCAGCGAAGTGCGCGGGGTGGTGCTGTCGCGGCAGCAGGTGCAGCCGGGTGTATGGGCGGAAGAGCTGGCCAGGGCGCTGGTGGCGCACGCAGAGCAGAACGCCGCGGCGGCCAGGGCGCTGCGTCGGCTCGTGACGGGAACCTAGCAGGGGGCATGCGGCGGGGGCCGCCCACCTTCCGCCACGGCCATCCGGTGCGACAGGATGGAGTTCCGTAGTCTGGTGAGGTCATGACAGCGCAGAACCATTCGGGGGACAAGCTCGGGCCTTATCGCCTGCTTGAGCGGCTCGGCGAGGGCGGGATGGGCGTTGTCTACCTTGCGGCCGACTCGGACAACCGCAAGGTGGCGCTCAAAGCGCTTCGGCCCGCGGTGGCTGTCGACCCGAACGCCCGGCGGCGGCTGGCCCGCGAGGTCGAGACGATGCGGCGGGTACGCAGCCCGTACGTCGCCGAGGTCATCGACGCGGACGTGACCTGCGATCCGCCGTACATCGTGACGAGGTACGTCTCCGGCCGGACACTCGAGGAAGTGGTGGGCGACGGCGGCCCGCTGACCGGCCAGGCCCTTGCCCGGGTGGCCAACGGGCTGGCCCTCGCCATGGCCGCCGTGCATGCGGCAGGCGTCGTGCACCGTGATCTCAAGCCGGGCAACGTGATGCTCGCCCGCGGCGAGCCGGTCGTGATCGACTTCGGGATCGCCCAGGTACCGGACTCCACCAGGCTCACCCAGACCGGGATGTTCATGGGCACACCCGGCTACCTCGCGCCGGAGGTGATCGAGGGCAAGCAGAGCGGCCCGGGGTCCGACGTGCACTCCTGGGGCGCCACCGTGGCGTTTGCGGCCACCGGACGCCCGCCGTTCGGCAGCGGCGGCTTCGAGACGATCTTCTACCGGATCATTAACGGGCAGCCCGACCTGGGCGGTTTCCCGGCGCCGCTGCTCTCGCTGGTCGCCCAGGCCCTGTCCCGTGACCCGGCCCGCAGGCCCACCGCGGCCGAGCTTTGCCAGCGAACGGCGGCGCTCGACGCGTCCGCCCTGGTGCCGACCGTGACCGCAGCGGCGGGCGCGGTGCCCGCTGTCGCGCCGGGAACCGTCGCGGACATGCCCGCACCGACCGCGCTGCCCGGCGCCGGCGCTGGACCCATGCCCGCGGTCGGTCCCGTGGCCCCGGTGGCATGGCCGCCGTCAACCCGGCCGCTGGTAGCCGGCGGCTGGGGCGCAGGGAACGGCCCTGCCGCGCACATCCCCGTCGCAAACGGCCCCGCCGGGATCGCGGGCAACGGCGCGGGCGGATTCGGTGGCGGCCGCGCCATCTCGGACTATCGCGACATGCTGCCTCCGGTGCAGTACCCGCCGGGCGGGCCGGCGCCACCGCGATCGGCTCAGGCGAGGGACGCGGCGGCCAGGGGCACAGGCCGGTCCGCGGCGGGGCCGCTGCTCGTCCTGGCCACGATCGCCGCAGCGGTCGGGATCAGCATCGTCTTTCCGCTCGCCGGGACAGTGATCGCGCTCATCGGGCTGATGGCCCTGCGGGCCTGCGGCCAGGCCGCAGGGAGCGTGTCGCGCCGGCGATCGCGCCAGGGCGCGCGGGCCAGCGATTCGCTGCTGGCCGTGCTCGTCTTCCCGCTGGCGCTGGCCTGGTCGGCGATCCGGTCGCTGCTGCTCGCGCCGGCGGCGCTGGCCGCCGCCGCCGTGGTGGCCTCCATCACCATCGTCGCCGAGCCCCAGAACGTCGTCATCCCGCTGGCCTTCGCCTACGCGGCCGGGGCCCTGGTCGCGTTCTACGGTCTAGGCCCGGGCTCCGGCGGCTCGCGCAGGCCGCTGCGGAGGTTCTACGACACGGCCGCGGGCACTCCCCTCACTGCGGCGGTCGCGCTCCTCGCGGTGGGCGCCGTGGTCGCCGCGACCGCCGCGGTGGCCGCCTCACATGACCCGATCTTCTGGCCGTTCAGCAACATGGGCACCTGGCTGTCACATTTCACCTCGATGCATAACCTGGTGCACCACGTCCGGACCTATCTGCTCAAGCTGGTCGGCCGGTAGGCCGGCCGAGACTCGCCGCGGCGACAGCAGGCGGCGCCGACGACGGGGGCGGGGTCGGCGCCGGGCCCGACGGCGCGGGGGACGGCTGAGCCGGGACGGATGGCGCGGGCGTCGCCTGAGCTGGGACCGAGGCGGCCAGGGCCGGTGGTGCGGGCGCCGACTGGGCCCGCTCGGCCAGGCCTGACCTCTCGGTCGGCGGCAGTGTCTTGTCTGTCAGAGGCAGCGGCCGGACCAGGCCGAGCGCCACCACCTCATTGGCCAGCCGGACCCGGCGGTTGGCTCCCTCCGGGATCCGGAACTTCTGGTATACTCGCGCGCGGTCGCGGGCGCGACGAACGCCTCGTCGGACAGGGCCGGGCGGCACAGCGAGGTGACCACGTCAAGCTCCCGGCGGGTCAGCTCGGGGGCTGCCGGGCGCCGCAGCTCCACCTCGGCGGTAAACTCCTCCGCCGCGATGCCGAACACCCGGCAGCGGGCCGACCCGAAGGTCAGGACGTCGCCTTCCTCAAGAACGCGCCGCGCCACCAGGCGGCCGTTCACCCGGGTGCCGTTGCGCGATAATCCGAGGTCGGTCACGTAGGCGTAAGGCCCGCGGCGGATGATCTCGGCATGCAGCCTGGATACGCTCGGATCAGCCAGGTGAACATCGACGGACCGGCCGCGCCCGATGGTGGTCACATCCTCCCGCAGCGGCATTATCAGCCCGCTGTCCTCGACCCGGATGTAAGGCCCATCCATGACCCGTTCCTCCTGCCTGTCGGAGCAGCAACTGATATCTCACTGTCCAGCTACCCTCCTCGGCGGCCGTTGTACCGCGTCACGCCCAACGGATTGTGCGGCCAGCATGCGGATTGCGCTGGCCGGCGCGCGGTCGCAGCGTGATGGCATGACCTGAGACGGCTGGGACTCAAGGCGCCAGAACGCGCGCAAGTACACTGCCGAGCGAGCCGTCCGAGAGGAAGACATATGCCGGGAAAGCCGTCCACAGGACTGGCCGATATCGTTGCCGCGTCGACGGCGCTCAGTGACATAGACGGCCAGGCGGGCCGCCTGTTCTACCGCGGCTACGACATCAACCAGCTCGCGGACTCCGCGACGTTCGAGGAGATCGCCTACCTGCTGCAGCGCGGGTCGCCGCCGAGCCGCGCCGAACTGGACGGCTACCGCGACGAGATCGCCGCCGGGCGCACGCTGGGCAAGCTGGTCGCGGGCTGCCTGCCCGAGGTGACCCGCAGCCAGGAACCGATGGAGGCGTTGCGCAGCCTGGTCTCGCTGGCCAGCGCCGATGACCCCGACTCCGGCTCCAACGAGCCCGGGCCGAACCTCCGCAAGGCAGCCAGGCTGACCGCCCAGCAGCCCGTTCTGGTCGCTGCCTACGAGTCGGCGCGGCAGGGCCAGCCGGCGCCCGAGCCAGACCCCGGGCTCGGGCTGGCGGCCAACTTCCTGCTCCAGATCACCGGCTCAGGGCCGTCGGAGCGGGAAGCCAGGTTCTTCGACACCTGCCTGGTGCTGCACGCCGATCACACCATGAACGCCTCCACCTTCGCGGCCCGGGTCTGCGCCGCGACCCTGTCGGACATGCACTCGGCCGTGGTGGCTGCCCTCGGCACGCTCAAGGGCCCGCTGCACGGGGGGGCCAACGAGCAGGTCATGCGCGGGCTCGAGGCCACCAGGCAGGCCGCGGAGGCCGAGGGCGGAGACCCGGTCGAGGCGGCGGGCTCCCGGACCGCCGCCCGCCTGCAGGCCGGCGAGAAGATCATGGGCTTCGGGCACCGCGTGTACAGGGTGGAAGATCCGCGCGCCAGCTACCTGCGGCAGATCGCCGGATGGAGGAGGTCGTCTTCGCCGAGAAGGGCCTCTACCCGAACGTCGATTTCTTCGCCGCCACCGTCTACCACTACCTGCGCATCCCCACGGACCTGTTCACCCCGGTGTTCTCGGTGAGCCGGATGGCCGGCTGGACGGCGCACATCATGGAGCAGCACGCCGACAACAGGCTGATCCGGCCGGACAGCGAGTACATCGGCGAGAGCGGGCTGACCTGGATCCCGCTGGATGCGCGATGAGGCACTCCGCGCCGCCCGAGCCGTGGCTGCGCAGGCGGCGCCGGGAACCCGGGCGCGGGCGGTGGCAGCATCAGGTTCCCTACGGAATCGTGATCTGCGGCCTGGTGCTGGCGCTGGTGTGGATCCGGCACAGCGGTCAGAATGTCAGGGGGGGTACGTTGGCGGTAGCTGGGACCCTGCTCGCCGCCGCCCTGGTCAGGCTGGCGCTGCCGGAGCGCCGGGCGGGCATGCTCGTATCGAGGGGCCGACTGGCCGACGTGGCGGTGCTGGGGGCCTTCGCTATCGGACTGCTCGTCGCCGGGCTGGTGCTGCCCGCGCAGTGATCCGGCCGGCCCGGGGCGGGATCCCGGGCCAGGGGCTACGGCGGGTAGCCTCGCGTCCGGGTGTGCCGGCCCGGGCCGTGCAGCCTGAACAGCAGTGCAGCCCGAACGGCGGTGCGGCCCGAACAGCGGTGCGGCCATGAGCAACGGCGCTTGCAGGACGAAGGGAAAGTAGCGGCATGTCCAAGATCAAGGTAGCGAATCCCCTGGTGGAGCTCGACGGCGACGAGATGACCCGGATCATCTGGCACTTCATCAGGGAGCAGCTGATCCTGCCCTACCTGGATATCGAGCTCGAGTACTACGAGCGGCGAACGCCATCAAGCGGCACGGGGTGGGGGTCAAGTGCGCCACGATCACGCCGGACGAGGACCGGGTGGCCGAGTTCGGGCTGAAGCGGATGTGGCGCTCGCCGAACGGAACGATCCGCAACATCCTCGGCGGGGTGGTCTTCCGCGAGCCCATCGTCATCTCCAGCATCCCGCGGTTCGTGCCCGGCTGGACCAAGCCGATCATCATCGGCCGCCACGCGCACGGTGACCAGTACCGGGCGACCGACTTCGTGGTTCCCGGGCCGGGCACCGTGAAGATCTCCTACCAGCCCGATGCCGAGACCGCCGCCAAGCCCACCGAACTCGAGGTGGCGCGCTTCGAGGGCGGCGGCATCGCGATGGGCATGTACAACTTCGATGACTCGATCCGTGACTTCGCCCGCGCCACGATGCGTTATGCGCTGGACCGTGGCTACCCTCTCTACCTGTCCACCAAGAACACGATCCTGAAGGCCTACGACGGCCGGTTCAAGGACATCTTCGCCGAGACCTTCGAGTCCGAGTTCAAGTCCGAGTTCGAGGC
>WNFM01226005.1_pt2 | contig 13480 bp, 11 predicted proteins | sample 5400271 | NCBI WGS metagenome assembly WNFM01 (sample SAMN13153352, study PRJNA577476) | soil metagenome | isolation source: 60 cm saprolite on Douglas fir-dominated hillslope | place: USA:California | collected 2013-09-17 | reverse complement strand
TCCCCCTGAGATCTCCGCTGTCCTCGCCTGGACGGTACGCGAAGGAGTGACCAACGTGATCCGGCACAGTCGTGCGCAGCACTGTCTCATTCGGCTGACGCAGCAGAATGGGCGAGTCTGGGCCGAGGTGATCAACGACGGGGGCGCGCGTGTGCAGGAGGAAAGCACGGTGCGCCCTGGCTTGGGACTCGCTGGCCTGCGTGAGCGCGTAAGCGCACTGGGAGGGCGTATCGAAGCCGGTCCACTCACCCTATCTGGCAAAGAACACTTTCGCGTCCGTATGGAACCGCCCATGAAGCCGGAGGCAGAAGCACAGCCCTTTCAGGAGGAACGACCATGATCCGAGTGCTCTTAGCGGAAGACCAGGCAATGGTGTGTGGCTCGCTCGCGGCTCTGCTGAACCGGGAACCAGATATCGAGATCGTGGCCGAAGTAGCACTAGGCGATCAGGTGGTGCAAGCCGCACGAGCGACCCAACCGGATGTCGCCCTGCTCGACATTGAAATGCCTGGAGGCGATGGACTCGCTGCTGCACAGGCGTTGCGAACGGCGAGGCCCTCCTGCCGCAGTGTGATCCTGACCACCTTTGGCCGCAGCGGCTATTTGCGCCGGGCTATGGAGAGTGGCGCAGTGGGATTTCTGCTCAAGGACGCTCCAGCAGCCGAATTAGCCGTCGCCTTGCGCCGCGTGATGAAGGGTGAGCGGGTGGTTGACCCTGAGCTGGCCCTCTCCGCGCTCTCCGAAGGAAACAATCCGCTGACTCCCCGCGAACGTGACGTGCTCACGGCCTCCCTCTTTGGGGCCAGTATGGCAGAGATTGCCACACGGCTTGTGCTGTCAGAGGGAACCGTCCGGAATCATCTTTCCACAGCCATGCAGAAACTGGGCGCACAGAATCGAATGGAAGCGGCACGGCTCGCTGAGCAAAAGGGATGGTTGTAGAGACTTTTCTTCGCGGTATTGTATCCCTCGCTAAGGGTGAGGGAGGAGAGGAAGAAAGAGAAAAAAGAAAGCTGAAGAGCCTCCAAGTGGTAAAGTAGAGTATTGACAAAATCTACCCCACAAGGAGTCAACAGCATCATGAGTATACCTTTTTCCCCAGGCAAACTCCAAGCGGACGAACGCAAAACCATCATGCAGGTTGTGCAAAAGCAAGTGAAAGCCGCCGCCTTAGAGGCGATTAGACCCGTGCTGAGGGAGTTCCTGGAAGCCGAGGTGACAGTCAAGTTGGGACGAGCAAAGGGAGCTCTGCGCCAGGTGAGCAGCACAGAGCGTTCCATTGATTGGCAGTGTGCTCACTGCGGATGTAGGGATGCCCATCAGTTTACTCGCGATGGGCATTAGCGCCGGAATTTGGAAACAGGCTGGGGTCATCTGGAAGACTTGCAGGTGCCGATGCTGGAATGCCAACAGTGTCAACAGGATGTGATTTGCGTCTTCACGATCTTGGAGAAGTTCCAGCGCTTCTGGTTGGATTTGGATCAGGATGTGCTTTTTAGTAGTGGTCTGTGCCAAAGTTTGCGCGAGATCAGCCAACGGTGGAGTGCGACCGTGGGAGGCAGCGTGGGACTGCGCACGCTCGTATCGTCGCAGCAATCAGATCGCTCCCCTTGTGGCGCAAGCTCAGCGTGAGCCGCTCACGGATGTGCCGACGGTGGTCCAACTCGATGGCATCTGGCTGACCATCCAGAGCCAGACCCAGAAGGAGAAGCCCGATCGCAGCAAGCGACGACGCAAAGAGCGCAAGGGTCAGCGGGTCGTGGTGCTGGTGGCTCTCGGGTTCTGGAATGATGGCAGTGGTCGACGCGAGATCCTGGATTGGGAGATCGCCAAGAGCGAAGCGCACACGGAGTGGGAAAAGTTGCTCAATCGCTTATGGCAGCGAGGGCTGAGACCAGAGCGGGGATTGCAGATGGTGGTCCGCGATGGCAGTGGCGGCTTAGGAGAAGCACTCGCCTTCGTCTACGGTTCAACGGTGCTTGAACAACGCTGCCTCTTTCACAAACTGCGCAATGTGGCCGACAAGGTTCGCAGTGAACTCAAAGGCGAGGAGAAGCGGGAAGAGCGCAAGCAGTTGCTGGAACAAGCCAGTGCGATTTACCCAGCCGAGAGTGCAGCTCAGGCTCATGAACGGCTCGCACGATGGGCTGAGCACTGGCGCCAACAAGCCCCTCAAGCGGTGGCGACACTAGAACGCGACTTTGAGCAGACGCTCGTCTACTACTCGCTCCCGTCAGTCGCGCGGGAATGGCTCCGCACCACCTCACTCTTAGAGCGAGCCAATCGGCAATTGCGACGCAAGTTTCACCAAGCTCTCACCTTTGGTAGTCGCAAGGGGGCTGAGGTTGCCATCTATCTCCAGGTCCAACGACTTCACGCCCATTGGACAGATGAGTCATGGTGGGAAACCTCGCACGCGCTCTATTTTGAGCTGTGGAATCTCAACCCTTAGCGAGGGATACAATACCTCAAAAATTCAGCCATTGCGTCGCGAGGAGAAATTCGGTACAATAGGATGTTATTTTCCACAGTCAACAGCCTTTTTTCATCACGCTAAATGGGCTCTCCCGCGCTTTCCGTGATTTTGAGGCGATGAAGCAAGCGCACAAAAGTGAAAGCAGACTGTGAAGCCAGTTCATCTCTGCTGGCTCCTAAGAGATACGAGAGCTTTCACGGAAAGTGTGGGTGGGTCAGCATTGTTTGACGTCGTTGGGGAAAAGGCACAAGGCTCTTGCAAGTACAAAATACGCATGAATTCATCTCGCGCGAGATGAATTCAGTTGGAGTGAAACCACAGCGGCTGCGGCGGATTCTCGTTGCCCAAAGGCAACGAGGACCGTCGAGGCTCCGGATGCAGCTATTCCCTCGGTCGGTCCGCGTTCGAGAGCCGCTCGCGCATCTGCTCATAGGTGACGGCATCGATCTCACCACGTGCGTACCGCTGGTTAAGGATGTCTAGCGCGGAAAGCTGAGCCGGCGTACCAGGTTGGTACGCATAATCATCTGCAGGCATCCATCTGTTTCTGAAGCCGAAGCGGGGGAGCAAGCACAACCCGATGAAGAGCAGTGGGATCACGATCCAGAAGAACTTGCCGAAGAGCAACAATACGAGTAATACAGGCAGGAGGAACCAGAGGCCGTAGCCGTATCTGAATCCTGAAAACATAGCAATCAACTCTTTCTGAGAATGTCTCTCTTTTGCTTGTGTGTCCTGCGAGTGGGACACCTGGTGTCTGAGCGATAGATCCTGTCGCTTCACGCTCTGCAACAATGCGATATATCGTTCTCTCTCATATATCTCATATACGATCTAGCGCATCGCCGGTTGTAAAACGATTCCCTCACCGACGTAGGAACATGACGGTCAACCATTCCTCACCGTAAAACCCTGTTGATCTCTAATATCTAAATGCTGTATTGCTAAGGTCACAAAAAACAGGCGAAAAACCAGGAGGGGCATTGATGGCACTTTCATCTGCACTGGTATCGAACAACTGAGGACAGACGCCCCAGTTCTTCTACTTCGCATAAGCATTGAGATTGAGTTGCTCTACTCTCGTAGCTAATTGAGAAACTTCTGGCTGACTATAGAGCCGCGTCGTGTCTAATGAGCTATGCCCCAGGAGCGTTGCTAACCCGACGACATCACCGGGATACTGTGCCAGGTAACTGCGAGCAAAGGTGTGCCGTAGTGTATGCGCGCTGGTCTCTTCTGGTACCAGTCCTCTAGCGACTTTCACTAGTTCCGCGATCATCTGCCCCATGGCAGAAGTGGTGAGTGCTCCTCCTTTCTGGCTTAGCCAGAGCGGTTCGAAGGACTGGGGGGATTTCGGCTTGGGCCACTTGGATGCGACGACTTTAAGCGTCGGTTTATCGATCTTGAGTCGTGGAGCGACATAGGCTGCAAGGGCCTCACGTGCTGAGGCATTGAGCGGAACGGATCGCGCTTTGTTGCCCTTGCCTGCACGAATCCGTAATGTCCCACTGCGTTCGCCAAAGGTAATGTCCTCAAAAGTGAGCGCAGCACACTCGCTGAGACGAATACCTGTCTGCAAGAGCAGCTGTACAATCGCGTAATTGCGTTCCTTGTCACGAGACTCCTGCGCCTGACGGAGCAGAGCGTTGACCTGCGCACTTTTCAGCCCTGTTCGCGAAGCCGATCCCTCTCCACCGACTAGTTTGACATGCGCTGCGGGATCGGCAGCCAGATAGCCCTGTTCGGCCATCCAGCTGCACCAGGCGCGCAAGGCACTGATGCGCAGGTTGATGGTACTGATGGATTTGTGCTGTGCATGTTGCAGTTCGTTGCGGTAGCCAATGAGAGCAATAGGCGTGAGGGCCGAGAGCGTCAATGGCGCATGCTCTTCCTGCTCGTACCAAGCGAGAAAGCGTGCGACGGCCTGGGTGTATTTTTTGACGGTGCCAGTCGAACGATCTCTCTCCTGCAGGTGTCGCTGCCACAGGTCCAATAATTCCTGGAGGGTCCATTCTTTTCGATCTGTTTTCAGAGGGGTGATTCGCGGTTGCATGGGTCTCTCCTGATCACGAAAATGTTTCCCGCTGTTATTTTTGCCACTTAGGCCAGGTCACGCTGACACCATGTGAGCGTGGCTCTCCTGTAAGTATAGCACAGTACAGCGGGAAATACCCATTTCCCGCTCTTTCGCTCTGTAATATCCGCTTGTACTTCCCTTAATACTATGATATGCTTTCAGTCGCTTATGGGAACGAGGTGGGTATTGATACAAATAACCTCTCGTCGCTTTCGGGAGGCACGAGCAAATTCGATATTTTCCATCAAGATCTTCCCTGTCTCGCTATTCTGCATATCGAACGGCGCAGATTCTTGCGAGTAGGAAGCATTGTTTGGGCATCTAACTTTCGCTTTTCTGCGGTTGCTAAACCTTTCTGGAGGAAGAATAGTGGATGGGGGCCAAGTTGCTCTGATTGGTTTTCTCTATCAAATGATGGGCACTCTAGGATTGCGGGCGTGGGCCGAGTGCCGTACCATACCAGTTGAAAATGCCGATATGGAGGCGCTCCTGGGCGTTATCCATGATGGAGACGTCTATCACGAAACACACGATACCGACGCGTTAGCCCATCTATTAGGTCTGGACCGACCAGGAGCCTCTGCACTTATACAGTTCAAATACTCTCAACATCCTGAACGCTCACCTCTGACCCCGACCGATCTTAAGCACATTTGCGAAAACTTCAGACGGAGCATACAACAGTGGTCTTTACGTGAAGAAAATACGATGTACTATCGGGTTATCACAAATCGTCCTATCAGTCGGACTCTTCGCCCTGTGGTAGGTAAGCCGGCTGGGCAGCGATCACATGCAGCGTTTCAGCAACTGGAACTATACGAAATGCTGCAGAAAACTGAGGTTTTCGAGAGGCTGGACTTTTCTCTCTGGCAAGAAGCGTTAAGACATTTCGCTTGCGAATACGGCACCACCCAAGATGAATATGAGCAGGGGATTTCCAAATTAGTCGGTATGCTCGTAGAGCGTGCAGCAGCACACCAAGCGCTTCCATTGAGAGAAGCGGAGTTGATAAAAGCATTTCGCAGCTATGAAGGTCTGAATAAATTGACCCTTTCCAGTATCCGGGAGCGCACAGCAAGCGATTGGGAAGAACAGAGGAACCAACTAGGTATGTATGAGATGCCAGTTCGACGCAGGTTACTCGCAGAAGCAACAGACCGAGTAAAAAGATCTGCGCTCATCATCTTTACTGGGCACGGCGGTAGTGGGAAAAGTGTTGCCGCATGGCATCTATCACGCCTGATGCTGGAAGGATCCGGCGAAGCATCTGGTTCATTGGCAGTATTTCTGCCTGTATGGCGTGTTCAGCCCCATACACTCTCCTGGGTGGTCGGCGAATGGTCTGGTATCCCTGCAGATAGGCGTACCGAACCATCGGAACAAGCCTTAGAGCGGCTCCGAATTGCCAACCCGTATACTCGACCGGTACTCTGTATGGTACTCGACGGGCTAGATGAGCAACGCATGACGAACGAGAGGGACCCGCACATTCTCGACCTCGTTGGCTGGTTTTGGCGGCAGGAACAGCTCTTGCGGCGTAATCCCAGTACCATCGAGACTCCGCTCGCAACGCTCATTGTGACCTGCCGTGAGCCAGAAGTCGTTATGAACGATTGGTTAGTAGAGGCCTTTTCACCGGTTATGCCGGAATATCCGGCTATTACACCTGTGCCAGTTGAGGACTATTCTCCCCAGGAGCTACTCGACGCAGTGCAGCAGGACCTCCCACTACAAATCGAACGTTTCGAACAGATGCTTTCTCCGCAAGCCTCCCTCCCCATGAGGGTCGGTAGCATCGATATCACATTCGCCCCGATACCGAAGGAAGTCGTCGAGGCGCTCACTCATCCCGCCATGTGGTACGCACTCCGACACCTACAACCCGAGGAGCATGTTAGCTTGCTTGACGGTCACCCGCAAGCGCTTGATCTTCTAGCAGAATACTTCCTGTCGTGGTTTTATGAAAAGGCGTGGAGGCGCCACCCGCAGTGGAATCGCGAAGATGTAGCTGAGTCGCTGGCGGCAATTGCTCTGCGGGCATTTGCTACACCCGCTGCTCAATACCCGTTCGAAATCTGGAGGGAAGTAAGTCGTCGGGATTATGTTTTACAGGGCAGGCAAGTTTACCAGTATCTTTATCATGAAACCTTATCCGCGGGCATCATTCGCGAAGCGGAGCGAAGAATATGGTACTGGCGGCATCCGTTTGTAGGCCGATATCTGGCTCAGAAAGCTGAGGAGGAGAGATTGTTATGACGAACGATCTGGAACAACAGGTACAAACCCTACGAATGCAACTGCACCAAGAAGAAGATCTGCCAGGCCTTCTCACGCTCCTGACGGACATCGAAGTGTTGACTGCAGAGCATCCCGTCAAGAATGCCTACGATTTGCTTGAGCACGCATATTATGTCCTTCGAGAGGCTACAAGCGATGCTCCTGAGGTTGCCCGGGATATTATTTTGCAGCGGCTTCTCCCCTGGTTAATCGCCCCTGACCAGCCAGAAAGCGCCGGAATTGCGCGTGGGAGTAGTCGTGATACTTTGTCGGAATGGTTAAATCAGTATCCCGAAGAGGCTCGGCAGAAGCTCCTGCACTCGTGCTTGGACACGCTGTCCGATTCATTGCGTTCAAAGCCGACCGCTGATTTGTGCTGGACAATCAGTGGACTCGGCTATCGGCGGTCGGATCTTATCGCTGGTCTTTGGGGAATAGTTCGCCGCGATGATGGCGACCTTGGGGACGTTGCCCTGCGGGCTTTAGCGCGACTGGGAACGCAAGAATCCGAGCGTCATCTGTTAGAAGAACTACACCGGCGCATTGGACACCGGATGACCGCGCCTTTGCTCGCTGCGCTTAGCGACTTAGCCGACGTCTCTACGATCCCTGTGCTTGGTCGCTGTTTAGAGCAGGTGACAGTGGGCGGTGAGGCTTCTTTCGCCCGCACATTCGCATTAGTAGTGCTCAGCACTATAGCCGATAACCATGATACAGATTTGTCGGTACAGGAGGCCGCATGGGAGCTCATCATCAAGCTCTATGAATCCGACCACGATCGCTATACGTTTGACATCTACCTGGGCAGCAATATCGCGCCATCCTGCAACGACCCGCGGGTTCCTCTCAATCTAATTCAGTGGTTGGAACTGCACCCCCAGGATTCTGAGAAGGACGCCGATCACCGTCGTCTTCTTTACCTGCGCTTATCAGAATGCGTCAGGCCACGCCAAGTAGAGGGGATGAGTCCGACCATTCCGCCAAATTCGCTCGCGCTCATACAACTGGATGCACGCCGCAACTCGCGAAACACGGGCCGGTGGTCTACGTGGGAAAGTAACTTGAAGCAGCAGGCATGGACCACCTTGCTCTTGCTCGGTCACCCCTCCACACTTTCAAGCTCCCAGTTCAATAAGGCGATTGTGCAGGAGGACAGTGGATTTCTAAAGGGCAAGCTTATGGAACTACTGGCATGCTTTCGCTGGAAACACTTACCCGATCAGGTTCTTGCATGGATTACGGAAAAAGTGGACTTGAAGCGAGAAACGGCCCCGCAGGAGTTACCGTTTCGCAGAGGGGCGGAGTCTCTGGCGAGAAGCGCAGGAACTCGTCAAGCATTTGATGCCCTGCTCGCTTCGGGTACGACGTTTGATGGCGCCCTTTTGCGCGAGACGGCTAATGCGCTCGCGAGTCTCTCGGTCACGCTTGCACGGCAAGGGGATGCGGAAATCATCGAGAAATTGTTGGAGACCATAGAGGGCGTGAAGGAGGAAAGCCAAAGGAGAGCTGCGATAGAAGCGCTCGTGTGGATTGCTGGCGATGATCTCTTCCCCGTTCAGTACCTGTCTCGTGTCGTGGCGCTCATTGAGGATGAAACGCGGGAGGCCCTTGAGCGAAGTAATATTGTACATATTCTGGGGGCGATACCGCGCGAGCATTTGTCGCCGGATATGCTCGGTCTGCTCCAGCAACTGGTGCATTCTCAGCAGACCGCGATAGCTTCAAGCGCGTTGGAGGCGCTGGCACAAAACGGTGCTGTGCTCGATACGCCAGAGTTGCTTGAGGAGAGGTTGTCTTTCACGAGGGTGAATGGGCGATGGACCTCCCAGTTCTCTCCTCACACAACTAACTGGATGGTCGGTATGGTTGTGACCTTGTATCGTCATGATCCTGAGCGTCTGGCACTGGTAATGGCATCGTTGATAGGAGGCATCGACGCATTCAAGCTTCCTTTGGTCCTACGAGTTCTAGGTGAGATCCACTATGTAGAACACCAGGTGTTACCCGATGAAGTGCATCACGCGCTCCTTGCGCAATTAGACTCTATGCGAGATGAACCTTTTACAACCCCTACAGAATTGCTAGAGATGTGTGCAAAGTTGTTACCAGATACCTTGGGTGAGCGAGCATGGGAACCACAATGGGAAGCGTGGACGCCCGAAACTCGTGCTGCCCTGGCACGAGCTCTCGGTCAGGGAAAATATATGACCGAGCTTGCACAAGAGCGGGCGATTGAGCATCTTCTTCTGCTCATACACGATGCCCAATATCGAGTACGCCGCGAGGCGTATCGGAGTCTGGCAACAGTTGCTCCTGATATGTTATGTTGCACTGTTGCCGCCTGGGCTCACGCCCCCATCATGGAATTACGGAGGCGGGCTGCTGAGGCGCTGAGCTGGCTCTCATCAGGAACAGATTTCGACCTCGTGGCTGATGATCTGAAAAGTGTCCTGGCCAGCGATCCTGATCTGCTTGTGAGGGAAGCTCTGACCAGAGCGAACGCGGAACGACGGCAGCGCGTCTGGGCCAATGGATATCTCCTACGCATGCGAAAGGCGTATAAGAAAAACAACAAAGCGCGCCTCTCTGCTTGGCGCTACGCTCATGCACTCGGATTGACCGGGGATGATGCTATCATTGCCGAGCTCGAGGCCGATCTTGCGACGGAGAGACTTGCCCTCCACGAGCGCCAGTGGGTAATCTGGGTACTGAATAATACGAAGGAATCCTGGAAAAAGACGGCGGATAAGTGGCCCGAAGCCTGGTCTACCTGGAGAGGTAGGATTATCTGTCAGCGCGGACAGATCAATATGGCAGGCATTCTTACCCTGAGTGGCAAATTCTTTCTCTATCAAGAAACTGACGAGACATCCCGGCCCGATAATTGGCGAGGGATATTTTCGCCTGATTTGTCCACCACGACACCTGAAGGAGAACGGCTGATATTTACCTTGGCCGATGGACTGAGAGGTCAGCTGACTTTAGCGGGGCTCGTGGGGGATATGTGGTTGGTAGAGCGTGCCGCATTGGAGATAAAGTAGTTAGTCGCGATCTTGCATTGCTCCACCAAAAATCTTACCCGATAGTTCGTTCAACTGGCAGTCAGGAAATCCTAGTGGCTCTCTCTGCTGGCGAAATTGGTGCAGGTGATGGGTCCTGGATCACTTCTTTTTGCCACTACTCCTCAAAGGTTTGCGAGCCAACTGGTAAGATTTTTGGCGAAGCAATGCAGGTGATCGGGTAACGCCGACATGGATCACCTTCCGTGATTTCAATTCAATGATGACCGAAGGCAAAGAGCGGCCGAAAGAAGAGGGAAGTCGCCAGTAAAAAATCACAGGCCCAGGTACCCTCAGCGTGGTTGCGGAGGAAGGTCCTCCAGTTCTGCCCTGTGCTGGCTACTTGGGACATCCGTTCAGGAAATCGACATATTTCCCACGATGAATAGTCTCCTTGCTGAAGCGTGTGAGATGCAAGTACAATCAACCAGGTCCATCCTGTTCGTATTCTCTGGCCACGCGCCTCTTTTCACGAAAGAGAGGTTCAGTTAATGTTTGGAGTGAACCCATTTTACCGGACACGGGAGGAAGTCAACTTCCGATTCAATCAGGCTAGGGCAAGTCTACCGCGACACTTGCAGATGTCAAGCCAAGTTGCTCGTTCCTCGCAATGCGCTTGACATCTGCAAGTGTCGCGGTCTTTGCTTGTTAGGCCTGATTGCAAGCCAAAAAACAGCAGGTTTTTGCTGCTCTGAATGGCAAACTTGCTCAGCTCCCTGTCAGTGCTGCATAGGTCGCCTCGAACTCTGCTGGTGGCAGATAGCCCAAACTGGAATGTAATCGCTTGGTATTATACACCTGCTCAATGAAGACTTCCAAATTGGCTTGGGCGTCGGCAAAGGACTCGTACTCTTTGAGATATACCTCCTCTTGCTTTAAGGTCTTGAAAAAGCTCTCGGCTTTGGCGTTCTCATATGGATTACTCACGGAAGACATGCTGATCCGCGCTCCGATCTGCTGCAATTGCTCCACATAGTCATGACTGGCGTATTGCACTCCACGATCGGAATGATGGATCAAACCCGGCTGCGGGTGACGCTCGGCAATGGCCTGACGCAAAGCCGCGAGCGTCAATTGCGTGGTCATGTCCCGAGACAGATGCCAGCCCACACAGCGGCGCGAAAACGCATCGAGAATGCAGGCCAGATACACAAATGCACTGCGCAAGCGAATGTAGGTGAGATCCGCCACCCAGGCCTGATCGGGAGCGGCTAACACGGCATCAGTCAGCACGTTTGGATAGACCGGTATCCCATGTCGCGAATCGGTCGTTCTGATCACAAAGCGTTTCTTCAGATGACACAACAGCGACTCCTCGCGCATGATACGCAGCACCCGCTTGTGATTGACTGACCAGCCCTCTCTGGCCAGAGCATAGGTGACCCATCGATAGCCATAGCCGGGAAACTCCAGAATGATGCACTCGATCTGATCACGTAAGGCGGTCTCTTCCTGCGTGCTTTCTGGCCTGCTCGTGCGCTCATAATACCAGCTACGGCTCACGCTACATAGCTCACACAAGCGCTCAATCGACAGCTGCGGATGCTCATGATGGGCCTGTTCGATCATGGCGTGCCGCTCCGCAAGCCCTTGCTCTGCAATGCTTTTTTTAACACTTGGTTCTCCAGTGCGAGTTGTCCGCAAAAGCGCTCTAACTCAGCTATCCGTTGCTCCTGTGTGGTGGACTCTGTGGACTGTGGCGGCGAGAACGCCGCTTCTCCGCGCTCCTGATATTCTTTGCGCCAGCGCGACAGCACGCTATCAGCCAGACCATACTCGCGGCAGACTTGTGCAGGTCGCTTCTGACCTGTGGCGATTTGGCGCACCACATCCAGTTTGAATTCGCGGCTGTGCATCCGTTTGTGCATTGTCTCTTCTCCTTATCTTGTTCTCAGTTTACGACATTTCGGAGAAGTTGACTTCGTTTACTGTCCGGTCTTAGGGGTGCAGTCCAGTTTCGCCTGCTCATCTTCATCAAGCAACGCATAGGCCTCCGCTTTCACACCCTTCAAGAACGTGTGCTCCGTTGGACCAAACCACCAACGACTTCACTTCTCTTCGGCACGCTTGCCGATCTTGCCCAGGGGAAATCGGAACTGATCGCGGAAAACGCGCTCGTACGACACCAACTGATTATCCTGCGTCGACAGATCGAGAGACCGACATCCCGCAAGGCCGATCGGCTCCTTCTGGTGCTTCTGGCTAAGATGGTTCGGACATGGAAACAAGCGCTTTCCTTATCCAGCCAGAAACACTTCTGCGGTGGCATCGTGAGCTCTTCCGCGTGTTTTGGAAGCACAAATCAAAGGCACATACGAGAAAGCCTAAGCTCTCGACTGAGACAATCAGCTTGATCCAGGAGATGACAGCCAACAATCGGCGTCTTCGGAGCAGAGCGCATTCGGGGCGAGCTTCTCAAGCTGGATATTCGAGTCAGTAAACGAACCAGCCTGTTGAAAAAAGGAGTAAAAGTTCGGCAAATTGCGTCCGCTAGCAAAAATCCGAGCAAGAGTGAAGGACTTATCAAAGGCCAGGCTCCTCCGTTAAGGAGTTTTTCAACAGGCTGGAACGATTCAGAAATAAATGCGGCAGGGTCACCCAAAACGAGCCCGTGGACAGACCTGGAAGACCTTTCTCCGCACTCATGCGGCAGAGGTGTGGGCCTGTGATTTTTTGCAGGTGACGGATCTCTTCTTTCGTCCGCTCTTTGCGTTCTTCCTCATCGAGTTACGGTCGCGGAAGGTCATCCATGTGAACGTGACACGCTCGCCGACAGATCTTTGGGTGGCGCAACAGCTACGAGAAGCGACTCCGTATGGGCAAACGCCAAATATTTGATTCGTGATAACGACCGGAAATTCGGCCCGAATTTTGCACACGTAGCGACCACAAGTGGGATCAAGGTGCTTCGCACGCCGTACCGAACGCCACGAGCCAATGCCATCTGTGAGCCCTTTTTGGGAAGCGTGAGGCGTGAATGTCTGGATTACTTCCTGATTTTTCATGAGAAGCAGCTCTCTCGACTTCTCAAGGCCTATGTGCTGTACTTCAATCAAGCCCGGCCCCATCAAGGGCTTGGACAGCAGATCCCGGGGGCGGCGGTGCGTCCTGTTCCTTCTCCGAACCAGGTGATCGCCGTTCCTACATTGGGTGGGTTGTACCATGACTATCGAAGAACAGCATAAACCACGGAAGTTGTATTTCCAAAGGATGAGTGTAGATTACTTGCTATAATGTAATATTGAAGTCAAGAGTATTGCTTGTTTTTGTTTTCCTGGCCCTGTTTGCTTCCGCTGACACTTCTTTCTACCTGCTTGCCCAGATATTTACCAGCATGTTCATTGAGCAGAGACTTGCCCGTTCTGATTTTCTTAGCACATGCGTCTCTATATGAGAGCAATGCGGGAGAGGAGATTGATCGTGTTGGTGCGCGTCTTCAATTTTTCCGAACAGATGTCCTAAGTAGCCAGCACAGGCTTAATAATCTACTATATAGCAGACAAGGAATATTCGGAGGAATCTTTAACTTGACAACGTCTCCTGCAGAGTTCAGCTTACGTCGGCTTCCGAGCACGGGACCAACAGGCGACC
>WNFM01072027.1_pt1 | contig 13483 bp, 14 predicted proteins | sample 5400271 | NCBI WGS metagenome assembly WNFM01 (sample SAMN13153352, study PRJNA577476) | soil metagenome | isolation source: 60 cm saprolite on Douglas fir-dominated hillslope | place: USA:California | collected 2013-09-17 | reverse complement strand
AGTTCGCACTCTCAACGCTCCTCATTGCGTCGATGTTCACCAGCGTGTCGTCCCGCCCTTCTACGCGGCGGAGCCGCCCACGCATGGCGGCGACCCATCGGGAACAGTGATTCCGCAATGGTCACCCGAGCTCTGACCGGCAGCAAGCCAACTTCGTATGGCACGTTCGGCCTAGACATCGCTCTCAAAGTTGCCCCAAGCGGTAAGAACAAAAGCATCTGGCCTTCATTTCTGATCCAGCAAATCGGCCCGATCTGCGACCGCAGCGAACTGTTAGATCAGGAACTGTTAGATCAGACTGGCTGACCGTCGATGAGCCATTGGCGATGCAATCTGTCCTCCCGCATGCCATCACGCTCCCCAGTCTCGACAAATGGAATAAACTTGTCGCTGGAGACCTCGCCGAACTGCATCAGTTCGTGATAATAGGATGACGCTCCCCATGCCTCGACTGCATCGAGGCCGTTCCAGTGCGTTATTAAAGAATACAAAATGGCGTCCGCGGCCGGAGCTATTTCGAGAGGACCGACAAACTGATATGGCTGCGCTTCGAATTCTCCGGTCAGCGTTTCGAAGGGCTTCGCGCCGAAACCCGACAAATGGCCCAGCAGTTCGGTCACGCGTTCTAGGTGGGCCGGTTCCAGCACCGCGGCTCTCCGAATGCGCGTTTCGACCAAGATGCTGGTTTCGTACTGCTCATCCCCAACCGGTTGCCGCCACTTTCGGAGATAGACCGCGCTCCACCACTTGGCATAAGCCTGCTTTTGCATCGCTTGATGTTGCGGTTGGAGATGCCAGGTTTCCATGTCGGCCTGGGTCTCGAATCTCACGCCAAAGTATAGCCATTTCGAAGCATGGATGAGCCCCCCGTACACGGCAAGAAAGCCGGGCTGCTTCGCCGCCACGGGGACCATCTTCTGTTGGAGAGCAAAAAAGCCCTCTTCCTTGCCCGGTAGTATCTTGAAGCCGGCTTCCAGCAGCGTGAGGCTCTGAGCAGGCGAACGTGAGTCCATGGTTTCCTCCTTCAGGATGAGCTCGGTGCCGCGATCGCTCGATGACAGGACTTGTTCGCGATCTGGCGTTTCAACCGGCGGCACGTTTGGCTGCACTGGAGCTAACGTTGCGCGGATCGGCGCCGAAAGGACGTTCTGCGCACGACTATCCGATTTGCGCACAGCCCGTTGGCGATCGGATGGCAAGGCGGAGCATCGCGCCGCGACGACGTGCTTACTTCCGGGACCGTCGACTACGCCGCAACGTGGCTATTGGGGTTTCGTCAAACGCGGCTTTGTAGGCTAGGCTAAACCGGCCCAGATGCGTGAAACCCGTTGTCAGGGCGACGTCGGTCACCGAAGTCGTTTCGTCGGCAGACCGCAACGCCTGATGTGCCGCATCGAGGCGGGCGCGTTTGAGGAACGAAGATGGCGTGATGCGACGCCACTCGCGAAACCCGGCCTGCAGGCTTCGTACGCTCACTCCGAGCTCCGCCGCGACTTCGGATACGGTCGTTCCGCTCACCGCCCGCTCCTTGAAGACATGCTCAGCCTCCAGGACGAGGCGACGACTTGCCGGTTTGACGGGCTTGCGAAGACTTTCGCTGTAGTTGTGCGGATGACCATGCAGCAACAGCGACAGCATGAATTCATCCAGCGACCTCAGCGCTGCCTCCGGCAGGGTGAGCGCCATGCCGTTCGCGGCGGTGATCAAATGGGCTGCCTGCTGCCAGGCGCGTTCGAGCTCGTTCGAGAAGGGTTGCAGCGCGAAGCGGATCGGACCATCGAGGGGATGTCCCAGCCACCTTCCGGCTATTTGCTCCAGTTGATCGAGATCGACGCGCACCGACGTCTGTGAGAACGTCTGGTCGAACCTCAACAGCGTTTCCAGTCCGGAGGACAGCGGCATGGTCTGTCCCGAGCGCCACGCGGTCCGATGATTTTCTTGATCCACTTCCGCCGCCCCGGAAGATGCCGTCATCAACAGACACAGATTCGGGAAACTCCCCGCATCGATGAAGACAGGCGTTGAATATTTCAAGCAGACGATCGGTTGGGGGCCGGCTCGATTGACTTCCAAGACTGCATCAACGTCGCGGGCTCGGCCTGTGGGCACAATCTTATGCGGACAGTAGACCCGTCCGACGGCGGCGATCGCCTCTTCGAGATCCCTGGTCCTGAGACTGAATTTCTCGACGGGCACAACCACGACTGATCACCGGACTGCTGCTCGGGTGGTAATCATATCGGATCGACGACGGCGCGAACAGATGCTTAAAAGTGAATTAATTTGCTCCTCGCGATAGACGGCTCTTAGAGGAAATGCCGCGTGGGCGCCTGGGCCATCTCCAGTGCGCGCTGCGAGCGGGCGAACGCCACGGCCCTGCGCTGACGCAGCGCCGGAGTGGTGCCCGGAGAGAAACTCGTGGGTATCCGGAGAATGCATCGGGGTCTTGATTACGCCAGGCGAAACGGCGTTCACCCGGATTCCCTTGGAGGCGTACTCGATGGCGAGCGCCTTGGTGGCCGAATTGATGCCGCCTTTCGTCAGATTAGCCAGCACAGTAGGAACGGCGGAGATCGCCTAATCCGTCAGGCTGGTGGTGATGCTGACGATAGGTCCGGATCCCTGCTTCAACATTTCGGCAGCAGCCCGCTGTGTCATGTGGAAGAAGCCCGCGACATTGGTCGCAATCTTCGTTGCGAAGTCCTCAGCTGTGTACTCCGTGAAGGGCTTGGCTATAAAAATGCCGGCATTGTTGACGAGCGTATCAAGCCGCCCAAAACGCGAGATGGCCTGCTTTACGGCGCGATCAGCTGTCGCAGGATCACCAATATCGCCCGGCACAGCAGGAATGTCGGGGTCGCCGCTCTGCTTGATTGAGCGAGACGCTGCCACGACTCGGTAGTTGCGATCGCGGAAAGCATTGACCAGACCGGCGCCGATACCTTGCGATGCGCCAGTTATGATGGCGACTTTCTGCTCATTACTCATGTGTTTTCCCTATGATTCTCCGGCCGACGCAATTGCGTCCCAGCGGTCGTGTGGACCCGTCCCGACCATTTAGGGGGATGGTTTGCTAACTGAGTTGCCGCTGTTCGGCAGGTACTCTTCCTGCAGTCGGAAGACAGCCCATGTTTTGTGATGCATGGATCTTGGCCGGGCAGCCGGGAATCCCAATGGTTGCAATGCTCTGCGAGAGTGACGGTCCAGCGACGGAGCACGGGTGCCGAAAATCTACGCGCGTGCGCTCACGGGAGGTCTGTTTGACGGCGGGGTCGTTCCGGTGTGGTCGCTCGCGGTTGCAGCGTCAGCCGCTGAAGATCGAGAGAAAAACGCACCGACCTTCATTTGGGATGAGCGTCCACCGTTTTAAATCCAGCGACTATGGGCGACAGCATCCGGCTCGACTGGGCTAGGTGCTTCTGCTAAGGATTCAGCGTAAATATCTCATTTTCCTTGCAAAAGCGTGATGCGCGCAGCTTATGGCAAAGCTCAAAAAATCGAAGAAATCGAGTGAAAACAGGGACGGCGGCAGCCTGTCGCTAACCGATCAGGCTTATGAGGCGATCAAGGAGAAGGTCATCACGCTCTACTTTCTGCCGGGCCAATATTTGAACGAAGGGGCGATCTGCAAGCTGCTCGATCTCGGCAGAACGCCGGTTCACCAGGCCCTGCAACGCCTGCAGCTCGAAGGACTGATCGACGTCGTCCCCCGCAAGGGGGTCATCATCCAGCCCGACTCCATCAGCCAAATCCTGGAATTCCTGGATGCGAGGATGGTGGTCGAAGGCGAGCTTGCTCGGCTGGCAGCGACCCATGCGAGCGCACACGATGTCAAGGAATTGCAGTCGATTCTGGACACCCACAGCAACAGCAGCCACACCGGCAACGAGATCAACGCATTCGTCGAATGCGACCACGCCTTCCATGCCGGCTTCCACAAGATTGCGCGAAGCCCGGTTCTTGGAGATTTTGCCCGGACCCTGCACGAGCGCTGCACGCGCGCGTGGTACCTGCATCTGTGGCAAACCCTCGACACCGACGCGTCCGATAAACAACACCGCCGCATCCTGAAGGCCATCAAGACGCAGGATGGCGAGGGCGCGGCCAAGGCGCTGCGGGACCACCTCACCAGCCTGAGAACGCGCGTTGCGCAGCTCCAGAACTCGGCGTCACGCAGCCTTACGCATCTCGAGCGGCCTGTCCCGAGCATGCTGCGACAAAGGTAGACAAGGCTTCCCGCGCCTGGGCCGTCGAATAGAGCGCGGATCGCACCACAAATGCCGGCGCTGGCGCGATCTCGGTACGAGACCAGTTTTTCGCTTTTCAAAATACATCACATGAAATATCATGTGAGAGACAGTCGGGCGTGCCGACCGTTATAAGGAGTTCCTCCATGAATCTTCCCGCAGGCGCACCCAGCCTCGACGAAATCCTGCTTCAGACTGACCAGCTGCCGTGGCGTGCGAAATCGCTTGCCGGCATCCACGAAAAGATGTTGTGGCGGGATGAGGCAACCGGTGCATCGGTCGCGCTAATCAAGTTCGCGAAGGGCGCGAGCATTCCCGAGCCGCATATGCACGCATCCAATCAGATGATGTTCTGCCTGTCGGGTCATTACGAATATACTCGCACCGGCGTGATGCTGAAAGCAGGCAGCTTCTATTGCAACCCGAAGGGCAATGTGCACGGCCCGACCCTGGCGCACGAAGAAACCGTCGTCGTCGAGATCTATGACGGCCCGCACTACCCCGTGAAGCCCTCCTGGTACACCGACGAGCGCGACGCTCACTGATGTTCCGTGAGCAGGCTGCATCCTCATGAGCAAATCGCTTGACGTCTCATCCGACGAACTCTCGAATTTCGCCGAGAGGCTGCTGATCGCCGTCGGGACACCACCGACGGAAGCACACACCGTGGCGGCCGCCTTGGTCGATGCGGACATCGAGGGTCTTCCTTCGCATGGAATGATGCTCTTGCCGATGTATCTGGACCGCATCGCTGCCGGATCGGTGAGGCCGGCGGCGCAAGGCAAGATCGTGTCTGACACTGGAACGCAGGTGGTCCTGGACGCTGAAAATGGACTTGGTCAGGTGCTCGCCGAGCAAGCCGTCAAACTGGCGGTCGAGCGGGCGCGAACCAAGGGCATGGCGGTCGTAGCCGTCCGAAATGCCTTCCACTTCGGAGCCGCGGGCCGTTTTGCGCGCGAGATCGCGCTGAACGGCTGCGCAGGCATCGTCATGGCAAACACGCGTCCCCTGCTGCCGGCGCCCGGCGGAGCCGAGCGGGTCGTCGGCAACAATCCACTCGCGATAGCGGTTCCCACGACAGAAGAGCCGATCGTGCTCGACCTAGCGCTGAGCGCAGGCGCCATGGGCAAGATCCGGATGGCCGAAAGCCAGGGGCATCCGATCCCCGATGGCTGGGCGGCGACCAACAAAGGCGTACCGACCACCGACCCGGCCGCCGCCATCAAAGGCATGCTGCTTCCTGCCGCCGGCGCCAAGGGCTTTGGCCTCGCGGTCATGGTCGATCTTCTGGCTGGTGGACTTTCGTCGGGCGCAATCGGCGATGCCGTGCAGCCACTCTATGGTGACCTCTCCAAGCCGTACGGCTGCTCAAATCTGTTTATCGCAATCGATATCGGCGGTTTCCGCCCGCTCGACGAATTCGCAGAGCAGGCTTCCAAATTCGGAAAGAAGATCAGGTCGTCTCGCTGTGCCCCCGGCGCTGGCGACATTCGGATGCCGGGTGACAGAGCCCTCAACGCTCACCGGGGTTTTTCCGGCAATTTGCCAATCGCAGCTCCGACGGCGGCCGCGCTGCGCGACGCTGCGCAGCGGCTCAACGTACCTATTCCCCAGCAACTCAACGCATGAACTGGAGTTCCAATGCCCAAGAAGCAGATCACAAGCGACAAGCTCCGGCAACCCAACGGACATTTCGCGCAGGCAACGGCCATCGAGGCTCGAGGCCGTTTCGTCTTCATATCCGGAATGACCTCGCGAAAGGCGGATGGCTCCATCGCAGGCATCGGTAACGTCGAAGAGCAGACTCGGCAGGTCTGCGAGAATCTCAAGGCGGCGGTCGAGGCCGCCGGCGGCACGCTGGAGGACATCTGCCGGGTCGATGTCTATGTTCGCAACATGGAGCACTTCGACACAATTCATAAGGTCCGCCGGGAATACTTCACCGGCATCGCGCCTGCCTCGACCATGGTCGAAATCTGCAAGATGACATCTCCCGAATACCTGATCGAGATAAATGCCATCGCCGTGCTCGCCGATTGAACCGAAGGACGGCTTTTCATGAAGTTCGCGAGTGTCCGTCTGAACGGAACCGACCGCCCGGGCGTCCTGACCAACCAGGAGATCGCCCTGTTTCCGGACACGGTCAACGATCTGGTGGCATTGATCTCAGTTGATCCGGCAACGCAAGCCGAACTCGTTCGCGGTGCGTTGCAAAGCGGACCGCGGATTCCGTTAGCGCAGGCAAGCTTCGGCGCGCCGATCCGACGGTTTCGCCGCGACGTGCTGTGCACGGGCTGGAATTATTGGGACCATTTCGAAGAAGGCTTTGGCAAGCGTGAAGGACAGGACGTGGAACGGCCTAAGGCGCCCACATTCTTCACAAAATCGCCTGAAGCCGTGATCGGCCCCAACGACCCGATCGCCTATGACGGGCGCCTCTCGCAGAAATGGGATTACGAGGCGGAGCTCGTCGTCATTATCGGTCGCGGCGGCCGCAGTATTCCGATGTCACAGGCACTCGATCATATCTTTGGATATTGCCTCGCCAACGATGTCTCACAGCGCGATCTACAAAGGCGTCATGGCGGCCAATGGTTGAAAGGCAAAAGCATCGATGGCACGATGCCTCTTGGGCCTTTTATCGTGACACCCGATGAGCTGGACGTCCCGAAAATCCGGCTGCGCTGTGACGTCAACGGCCAAACGGTTCAGGACGCCGTCATTGCGCAGATGGCGTTTCCGATCGAAGAACTGATTGCCGAGCTTTCGTTCGGTATGACCCTTTATCCGGGCGACGTCATCCTGACGGGAACGCCCAGCGGCGTCGGCAACGCTCGAGAGCCCCAATTATTCCTGAAGGAAGGAGACGAGGTCGTCGTAAGGGGCGAAGGCCTCGGGGAGCTCAGGAATACCATGGTCGCGCGCGATCTTGCGGGAGCGTCCGACATCAGGATCAGGTGAGGCCGAGATCAGCGACGTTCGGCCGGTAATGTATCGTTCAACAGCCCCGCAGGATTGTCGCAAAACATCGCCTTTCTGGCGAACGGATCGGTCTGCGCCAGCTGCTCGTGCGGTTGCAGCAGGCCCATCGGGAATGGCCAGTCCGATCCGAACAGGACCCTGTCCTTTCCAAACGTCTCCCTCGCCAGATCCAGCGCTGCGTCATCGTGCGCAATACAGTCGACACAGAAGCGACGGAGCGCATGCTTCGGCGTTTCCTGCGTCAGGTTCAGTCCCGGGCGCGCGGTCGCATGCCCCCGCTCCCATCGCCCCGCCAGAGCCGCGGTGGTGCCGCCCGCATGGGCCAGGCAAACCGTGATGCTCGGATAGCGCTCCAGAACACCGGCAAAGATCAGATGAGAAGCACCTATGGCCGTCTCGGTCGGATTGCCCAGCAGATTGTGCAGATAGAATGGGTCAAGCCTCGGATCGCAGCCCTCGCCCGGGTGCAGGAAGAGAAATCCGGAAGCATCGCTCAATATCTTCCATAGAGGTTCCAGCGCGGTGGCCGACAGGACGCTTTTCGTACCGCCAGCGGCCATCGCAAACCGCGCTTGGCCCCGCGCGATCTGTTCGGCAGCAATGTCGATGGCTGCCTTGGGGTGCTCGACCGGAAGATGGAACAGTGGCGCCAGCTTCGCGGGATTGGCGCGGGCGATTGCCGACAGGCCGCTATTGAGGGCGGCTGTCCAGCGGATGGCGGCGTCTTCATCGAGATGCGGCCTGTACACCGGCGGCGGAACCGATATCCACGCATGGCCAACGCGATTCTTGTCCATCCATTCCAGCAGATCATATGGCTTGAACAGGCTTTTGATTCCAACCGCATGTCCGTCGACAGAGAATTTGGACGATTGGGCGTCCCAGCTTACGCCCTCAAAATCCGACAGGCTGGCCTCCGCAGCCGGGATCAGATGGGCATGAACGTCCAGCAAAATGTTTTCCATAGATCAATCTCGCTGTTTCGCCGAAGAGCAACGCTAGCGCATCTAGTGCGCGCTCGCGGGGACGTGCACTACGGTGCGCCCCCACACCGCTCTCATTCGGGTTTGATTTCGGCCTGCGTCATAACATCTTTCCAAGATTGGGATTCCTGCTCGATCCGGTGCGCAAGCTCTGCTGAACCGTCCGCTACCACGGCAATTCCGACCGCCGAGAGGCGTTCCTGCATGTCGCGTTCCTTCAAGACGCCCGTTACCGCGCGCTCGATCTGCGTCCGCAACGCCTCCGGCGTCTCCTTTGCGACCATCACCGCGAACCAAGCGGTGCTCTCGAAGCCCGCAAGAACGGTCTCGGCGACCGTGGGAACGTCGGGCAACAATGGCGTGCGTTCGAGAGAGGTCACGGCGAGAGCACGAAGCTGCCCTGCCCTGATCTGTTCGAGCACAGATGGCGAATTATCAAACATCAACTGGACTTGACCGCCGATCAGATCGGTAACCGCCGGCGCACTCCCCTTGTAGGGAATATGCACGATATCGATGCCGGCGCGCTGGCGAAACATCTCGCCCGTCATATGCCCGTTCGAGCCATTGCCTTGGGAAGCGTAGTTGAGAACACCCGGCTTCGACGTCGCCAGACTGATCAGACTTTTCATATCGGCAGCGGGCACCGACGGGTTGACGACGATCACGTTTGGAACGCTGCCGGTACGGGAGATCGGAACCAGGTCGCGAACTACATCATAGGTGAGCTTCGGATAAAATAGCGGGTTGAGGGTCAACGCGCTCGATGCGACCACGAGCAACGTATAACCGTCAGCCGGCGCGTGCACGACGGCATTGATGCCGATCCCTCCGTTGGCTCCCGGGCGATTTTCAACGATAATCGTCTGATGCCACAAATCTCCCAGCTTTTGGGCGAGCGACCGGGCGATGATGTCACTGGTTCCGCCAGCCTGATAGGGCGAGACGATCGTAACTTGCCTCGTCGGAAATGTTTGAGCCCGTATCGGTGCCGACAGGCTACCAACCAGCAGCAACGTCAAGGCAAGCGGCGTCTTGATACTGGATACCAACTTCAACATTTTCAAACGACAGCTCCTGCTACCGTGCTCAAGATAATGCACCAGCCCTAGCGGGCTGGCGCACTATATCGATTGGAAGCCGATATTACGGCAGGATCGGCTTTTCGGGCAGAAACCCGGGAACGAAGATCTGTTCGGCTGTCAGCCGGTCACCAGCGACGTCGATGTTCTTGTTGATGAAATCGACCGTCTTCTTCATCTTTTCGATGGAAGCATAGCCGTAGCCGTTCTTGCTGACGTCGTCGGAAAGCGCGACACGACGCAGAATGTCGATTTCCTCGCGAACGATCGCCGGATCGAGTGCCTTGACATATTCAAGCTGAATCTTGACGGCCTCGTCCGGATTCTCAAACGTATATTTCCAGCCACGCAGCGACGCGCGCACAAACTTCTTCACGACATCCGGGTTTTTCTTAAGGAATTCCTCCTGCACACCGATCGAATTCGCATAGATGTCGAGGCCGAAATCGCCTGCAAAAAGGCAAACCGGTTTCGCGCTCGGAATCGCCCGCTGGATGGAAGGCTCGCTCATGATGAAGAGGTCGATGGACGGAACCTTGCCCGTCGCCAGCATCGGCACACGCGCTGCAGCATCGATGTTGACGACCTTCATCGTCTTGCTGTCGACGCCGTTCATTTCCATGAATGCCGCCCAAATTTTCGGCATGAACGATGCCGTGCTGGACCCTAGCTCAAGGTTCGCGAGCTTCTTCGGTGAATCGATGTCTGCCCCCGGATTGAGACTGAAGATACAGTACGGCGGTTTCTGATAGTTGACGGCCACGATCTTTACCGTCGACGCATTGCCTCCGGCCGCAACAAGACTGGGGATGTCGATAAAACCGAATTCGGTCGTTCCGGTCGCGACCGAGCGGATCGCGTCGGCAGTGCCCTTTGATGGAAGGATGCTGACGTTCAGCCCTTCTTCCTTGAAGTAGCCCTTGCCCAGCGAGACATACCAGGGGGCATGCCGGCCCAGACTGATGAAATCCAGTGCGAACTTCACGTCCTGCGCCTGCGCCACGCCCGAGACGAGACAAGCCGCGCCTATTGCGAACAGCGCCAATCGCCTGAACATCACTCACTCCTCCTAACGTCAAAATTGACATCTGAGATATCATAAGATATTTCACAGAGAAGTATAGGGCTTTGTTCACAATGGGCGGCGATGCAATCCAGTGGCGTCGGTGCCCGGACCGCCGGGTCACAAGTCTCATACGCAAGTTTTAGGCCACGCGCCGAAGGGCGGTCGAGGCGACATTTCGAAAACGGATCAATGGCATTCGGCTCGGTCAAAGACGTTAGAAAAGTATTCGCTTCGGAGGAGCTTCTCACACGAAGTAGCGACCCCGTCGTCGCGCTGGACGATGCCAGTTTCGAATTTGAGCAGGGACACCTCATTTCCTTGCTTGGGCCCAGCGGCTGCGGCAAGACCACCCTTCTGCGGATCATCGCAGGCTTGATCCCGAAGACTTCCGGCTCGATCCAGATAGGCGGCAGGGACGTAACCGAGCCGCTCGGCGACTACGGATTCGTCTTCCAGAGCCCCAGCCTGATGCCATGGCGTTCAGTCATCGAAAACGTGCTGTTTCCGATGGAGATATTGAAGCGCCGCGATCAGGCCGCCAAGATGCGCGCGATCGAACTGCTCGATCTGGTCGGCCTGTCCTCATTTCACCAAGCCCGACCGCACCAGCTTTCCGGCGGCATGCAGCAACGCGTCGCGCTTTGTCGCGCGCTGATCCATCGGCCTCAATTACTTCTCATGGACGAACCGTTCGGCGCGCTCGACGAATTCACCCGTCTTGAGATGAACGACCTGCTTTTGCGGATCAGGCTTGAGACAAAAGCCACGGTCCTTTTCGTGACGCATTCGATTTCCGAGGCCATCTACCTTTCTGACAAAGTGCTTGTGTTCAGCAGACGTCCCGCTCGGGTCGCCAAGGAGATCCCGGTCGACCTGCCCTATCCACGCGTTCAGCAAGTCCGGTTCACCCCGGAGTTCACGAAGCTCGAGCGGATTTCCAGCGAAGCGCTGGGCGTCATCCCAACGCAAGCCGCTGCTGCATCGGTGCATCCATGAGAAAACGGATCATCTCGCGGATCGGGTATCCAATGCTCGGCGTGTTGCTGCTCCTGGCATCGTGGGTTCTGATCTGCTGGATCGGCAATCTGCCGACGGTGGTGCTTCCCACGCCCGACAAGGTCTTGCGCGCCTTTGTAGGCCGCTTCGATCTGCTTCTGAGCGAGGCATGGTTTACGCTCAAGGAAACATTGGGAGGCTTCCTGCTCGCGTTGCTCGTCGGCCTGCCGATCTCGATCGGAATCGCCAACTCGCGGCCACTAAATCTGATGTTCTATCCCTTACTGGTAGCGTTGCAGTCGGTGCCGAAAGTGGCACTCGCTCCCATCATCATGATCTGGCTCGGAACGGGCATGCAGTCGAAACTCGCCATTGTCTGGCTTGTCGCCTTTTTCCCGATCATCGTGGATACGACGGCCGGCCTGCGTGCGACGCCAAAAGAGCTTTTGGAACTTGCCCACAGCCTGCGGGCGAGCTCGCTGCAGATATTTCTGAAGATACAGTTCCCCGCCGCACTGCCTTTCATTCTGACGGGCGCCAAAGTCGGCATGACCCTCGCGGTCATAGGCGCCGTGATCGGTGAATTCGTCAGTTCAAGCGAGGGGCTTGGGTATCTTCTGCTTAGCGCGACGTCTCAGCTCGATACGCCGCTGGCGTTTGCTGCGTTGTTCGTTCTCTCGCTGCTTGGTATTCTTTCCTATCTGCTGGTCGAATTCGTAGAGGTGCTCGTAGCGCCCTGGTTGCCGCCATTATTGCAGAAGCACTAGGGTCCCATTCTTCGGAATGTGTGCTCCACGATGTCAAACAGAGGTCCTGAACAGATGCGTATCCGGTTCGATTTTGAGGATAGCGTCCTCGCTATAACGGGGGGTGCAAACGGCATCGGAAGAGCGCTTGCCATCGCGGCCGCTGAAGCGGGCGCTCGCGTGGTCATTCTGGACGTGGACAAGAACGCGATGGATGAGACGATCGGACGCAACCCTCGTATCTCGGCGATTCATCTCGACGTCGGCGACCGCGACGCCGTGATCTCGACATTCGGCCGGATCGAAAAGGACTTCGGACGCATCGACGGTCTCGTCTGCGGTGCAGCGATCCAGCCCCGGACGGCGGTGCAGGACATGGACCCGGCGGAGTGGCGACGGGTACTTGGCATCAATCTGGATGGCGTCGTTTGGTGCTACCAGGCGGTCATCCGCGGAATGATGGCGCGCCGAAGCGGCAGCATCATCGCTTTCACCTCCGGATTGGCCAGTCAGGGATGGCCGCTGGCATCTGCCTACGCGGCCAGCAAGGGAGGCTTGATCGCCTTCGTCAAGAGTGCGGCCAAGGAAGTGGCGCAGCACCGGGTGCGCTTCAATCTTATTGCACCCGGCGTCATCGACACGCCGCAATATCGCGCCGCGAACGCGGGTGAAGACAACGAGCGCTGGCGCGCATCGACCGGCATAGGATCGCCGGAGGACGTCGTCGGACCGCTGATGTTCCTGCTTTCCGATGCGGCAACGATGACCGCTTCTGTCCTCAGTCGAGACACGGCCTATCCCGCAAAGGATGAACACGACCGCGCTTGCGCTGAAATTCTACGGAATACCCTTCGAACTCTTCGAGGAGGATGCGGGACTTTCAAGCGATACCAAGGCCGGGACCATCCTCACTCGCACGCTTGAGGCATTCCGTCGTTATGGCGTCGCCGACGCGGTGCTGTCGAAGGCATTGCGTGTCGATGAGATCGGTGATGTTCAGCGCGCGACAAACGTCGCGAGAGCCTCGGTGCGACCGTGGCTTCTGGCGCAGGAAACCCGCTATCCATTCGTCATCAACCTGCCGCAGCATCACCTCGAACCCATCCTGCATCAGGAACTCGGGAAAAAGGCGCCCGGCCATACTCATCTTCAACACAGGCTGACCAATTTCACGGCGACAGCATCTGGGGTCATCGCAACGTTCGAGACCCCCGAGGGCCACCGCGACGTTGAAGGGTCTTACCTGTTTGCTTGCGACGGCGGGCGCAGCACCGTTCGGTCGATGCTCGACATCCCTGTCGAAGGCGAGTCCCTCGACGTGCGCAACCTGCTGGTCGACGTGCGGGTCGACCTTGATATCGAAAACCCCCGCGACTATCCC
>WNFM01241072.1_pt2 | contig 13488 bp, 14 predicted proteins | sample 5400271 | NCBI WGS metagenome assembly WNFM01 (sample SAMN13153352, study PRJNA577476) | soil metagenome | isolation source: 60 cm saprolite on Douglas fir-dominated hillslope | place: USA:California | collected 2013-09-17 | reverse complement strand
AGATAGTCGGTTTGCACTGCCGTCAGCTCCTTCGACGCTCGGGCGTCTTTCTCCGCACGCTCACGGCATGCGGAAGTTTTGAAGTGAATTCGTAAGGGTGCCGGTCACCTGCGTCATGTTTGCGGTGACGCTGGCTTGGCGCTGGATGTCCGTATTGATGAAGTTGGTCGTGGCCTCGCGCTGCTGCTTCGCGAGGATAGTTTGTTGTTCGAGGAGCGACGCGAGGAGCTTGTTTGAATCCTGTAGCGTGCGGAGCGTCAAGACTCCAGCCGCGTTGATCTTGTTCAGAACGGAGACTTCGGTGTTGAGACTAGAGTCCTTTGAGAATGAGTCTTGTTCGAGGTTGCCGATCTGCGTCTGGATGTCCTGGGCGCTGCCCCGGATGGAGCCAATGGTGGCCATGGCGTTCACGTTGGCACCGTCCACGAGTTGAACGGACGCATATTGCGACTGCACGCGTTCTAGTTCTGAAGCATCCATGCCTGAGAGATGATCCGAGCTATAGGAGAGCAGTTGGGTTGTGGACTTCTGATAACCAGCGTTGATGTTGGGAAGCAAGCCGGAGTTGATGCCGCTAATCCAAGAACCCGTGTTACCGAACGTATTTAGGGAGGTCACATTTCGCCACTGCGAAAACACCGCTCGGTAACGAGCGGGCATGTTTTGAACGAATGTGGCCATCTTGAGAGCCAAGTTGAGTTGGCTGGTGATCTGCGCGTAGCTCTTCTGCAGTTGCAAGAGGTGCTGCTGGAGCTGTTGGTAGCGGAGGATCGCGTTTTGGTAGTTGGTCGGGTCGTACACGATCCCGCCCCCGAGTTGCGCGGAGGCGGTACCCGCAAACAGAATCAGAACTAAGAGAAATGCCGGAAGTTTCCTTTTCATCGAACTCTCGTCCTTTCTTTCCTTTCTTTCTTGCCTTCACAGATCGGAAGGGATCTCGTGGTTGAGGTAATCGGGCAAAGCGAGATCGCCCGCGAGATAGACTTTGACGCGGTGGCCTTCCCGGATGGTCACCGTGGGCAGGACGTTGAGAAACTTGTCGAGGATTTGGGCTGAGGACTGCGCTGTGCTCTGCGCGAATCCCTGGCGCATGCGGTCGGTGCCGGACGCGACAAGTGAACCCGCAGTGTCCGCCTCCGCCACAGCTCCGAGAGCGCCAACGGCCAGCGAGACTCCGAAGATGCGGAGATAGTGGTTGTTGACTTGATCTCGGAGACCGGTGTCACCGATTTGGTTCAGCCCTTTGAATTGATCGAGGCTGACGGAATAGCCGTCGGCCATGAGCATGCGATGGAAGAGGACGGCCAGACGTGTCTGGCCGAAAGTGTCCACCTTCTTGGTTTCGCCCAGCAACTTCGATCCTGCCGGAATGAGCAGGTGCTGGCGGTCGTTGGAATAAACGTCGGTCGAGAGCAAGCACTCGACGGGGCCCGCGAAGCCCCCGTCGAGGCGGTTGATGAGAACAGTTTCGAGGATGGTTCCTTCAAACAGTAGGTAGGTTTTTCCTGCCGCCGCATTGGCGGAGCCCGCCGACACGGCGGCAGGATTTTTGGTTTCCTCCTTTCGATCCTTTATTGCTTCCGCGGAATCGTTTCGGGGTGGCCCAGGTGAAACCGAATTGGGCTGCATGTCCTTCAAGAGTTGGGCGATCTGCGAGGTGTCGGGGTTCGAAGGGAGCGGGGCTGGAACGGCGAGGGTTGTCTCGGTTGCCGCGGCCGGCGCATTCGCCGGAAGTTTGCGATAACTCAGTGCGACATTCGATGAGAAGAGTGAGACGAAGGCTCGCCTCTTCCGCTCGGCCTGGATCGGGTCTTCTTCCGGCCGCTGTTCGCCCGTACCACCGGCACCAGACTGCTGAGACTGCGGAGAGTCATGCGCTACGGCGCCCAGTTGCCGGGTCTGCTGGGCGAGTGCGGTCTGCGCGAGAAGTTGCTGACGCTGCAAATCCTGAATGCGGTTCTGCATCTCGGCAATCTTAGTTTCGTTGACTTCGAGGGACGGCTGCGCGGTCACGGCGGATGACGCTGCTTTGCCTGGGGTCTGCGGCTTCTTACCCTCGGTCAGCCACATGATAGCGACCATGAGGAAGGCCAGTCCGATGAGAAGCCAGGACTGAACGTTCTTTGGGAGAAGGCCTTGGGGTTTCGGCGTTTTTTCCTGGACGTGAACGGGTTGGTTCGGTTGGCTCATGGGTGGTTTCTCAGTTTGGGGAAACGCGACGCGTGAACGGCAGTTTCATCTTGCCGACCGCGAGGTAGCCCGAGTCGATGATCTTGGGAGCGATGTAAACGCCGTTCTCGAACTGGAAAGAGATCAAGTTGGGCTTGCCGTCTTTGAGTTCATAGAGAGCGGGTTTTTCCCGCGCTCTGCACTTGATATATGTGAAGGCGTCGTCGTGGTAGATGGCGGAGACCAGGAATGGCTCGCGGCCCGCCTTTCGGTCGAGCGGATAGTCGAATTGGAGTTTCGTTGCGTAGCTGGAGCGGAAGTGATTGAGCTGCTCGGCGGAGTCGGCTTGGGCCGCGCGGACATGATCCGCGGTCTGGGAACGGAGGGTTTCTAATTCCTTTTGGTACGCCTGGGCCTCACCCGCGCTGATATAACCGCGCAGCCCGCTGTTCACTGCAATACCTGAGCCTTCTTTTGGCTCCACGAAGAGTTTGAGATCGGGTTCGGCACTCGGCTGGTTGCTAATTTCTGTCAGTAAGAACGAATAGACGTGTCCGCTCGCGGTGATGAGGTTCAAATTGCTGCGAATGCCGGCCTGGGCCGGGTGAACGTAGCAGAGGTTGTGCGCGCCGTTGATGACCCAGAATTCCTTGTCGCCGGTGGTGAAATCGAGAATCTCCTCGTCCTCGGGTAGGACGATGAGGGTTGAAAACCGGAGCTTGGCGCGAACGGGAACAATGTCTTCTTTCGAATACTTCACGACACGCGCCGCGGCTTCGGTGGCGGCGCGTGCCGGCATAGCGGCCGTGCCGACGAGACAGAGGAAGGCGAGGCTACCGAAAAAGGACTTTATCGTGGTGACTCGTTGCATTGTTTTTCTCCTGAGATGGATTTATTTCGTGACGACTACATGGCGAGGAGCTGAAACCAGAACGGGCGAACGGAACGATCCAAAAAGGTCCGCACAACACCAACGCGGTGGTGCAGGCGATAGCAAACCAGGTCAGAGCGAAGTAGAGCGGAGGTACGAAAGCCGCAAGAAATGCGAGGATAAGGAAAGATCCGGCAAGACCGGGGACGATGAAAATCCAGAAGATGAACCCAATCACAAGCATTCTCATGGCTTTGCCCCTGCGAGCACTTCGAGCCCTTTCTCAAATCCATAGGTGTCGAACGCTTCTTTACGCTTCCGGTTGTCGTATGGATCGTTCGTGTAGAGCCAATAGCTCTTGGCGTCCACGGTGAGATTGGCGACTTTCGCCAACTCAGGCGTCTTGATCAGGAATTGCTGTTTGGGGATGAGGCCTGAGATCAGCTCGACTTCGGTTTCGTTCAAATGAAACTGTCGACGGTAGAGATCGCGGTCCATATCGGGGTTGGCGAGGAAGATTTTCGTCGCGCAGCTTTCGATGACTACATCGAGGATGTCCGAGCGCTTGAGTTCATCGAGGGATTGCGTCGAAAGGATCATGGCGGCGTTATGTTTGCGCCACGTTTTGAGGGCTTCGACGACGTATCGTTGAATGTTGGGGTTCTTCAAAAATACCCAGGCTTCATCGATGAAGAACGCTTTGAAAACAGAGCTAATCTGGCGGTCGGAGAGGACGGCATTGGCGCGATGCAGGATGTAGAAGAGCAGCGGTTCCAGAAGCTCCGGGTACTGGCTCATGCGCTGGAAGTCGAAGCACTGGAAGCGGGAGAACGAAATCGTGTCCTCGGCGTTGTCGAAGAGAAATCCGAACTGTCCGCCACGGGTCCATTTCGCTAGGCGGCTCGAAATTTCATGCCCTAGCGTGTTTGCTAGCACGCCCAGCGTGCGGAGCGCCGGGTCCACCGCATACAGGTTTTCGACTTGGTGGAAGAGTTCGCGTTCGATAGCGGGGTCGAGTTCGCCGGTCCTCTGCCCCTGGATCAAGACTTTCAGGAACAGAGCGAGGAAATCTAGGTTTTCCTTCGTCGGTGGCAACGAAAACGGGTTGATCTTGAAACCTTCGGATTCAAGGCCCACGCGAACATAGGAGCCGCCAAATAGCTGCGTGAGGCTTTCAAAGCTCCCGCCGAGATCGAAGATGAATGTGTGGGGATCGTATTTCTGGAGATTGGTGATGAGGAAATTCAAAAGGAAACTTTTGCCCGCGCCGGTTCGGCCGAGGATCATGGTGTGCGCCACATCGCGGTAATGAAGATTCAAGAAGTACGGTGTGTGGTGGTTGGTCTCCAGGACTGCGAGATATTCCTGCCGGAGATGACTATTCCGAGGCTCGCCACAGTGAAGGGTGAACAGAAACGAGAAATCGGCGTAGTTGGTGTTAAGCAGATACAGGGAACGCAGGTTGAAGACGTGGTTGCCGGGGACCGCCGCGAGAAAGGCGTTTAGCAGATTGAAGTTTTCTACATAGAGCTGGGCGTCATGGACGCTGAACACCTTATAGAAGTCGGCGCACGCTCGGTCCACTTTTCCCAGGTCGAGGTCGTAAATCACGACGGCAAGGGAAAACTGGCCAAAGTAATTCCCGTGGAGCTCGATCTCCTTAACGCCTTCGCCTAGTTCCCGGACTTGCGATTCCTTGGAATCGTCGAGAAGCACGTCTTGCGTGGGAGCGTCGTTAAGACTGACTTGGCTGGCGAAAGAGCGCTTGGTGTTGTGAAAGTGGCGGCGCTTGGCTTGGATGACCCGGCGCATTTTACCGGAGTCCTCCTTTTTCCACTCCGTCACCACGTAATAGTGTTCGCTTCCACTTCGAGCAGGCGTTTGAAGATGAGCGGAAAGCTCTGTGCTGAAGGCTCCTTGAGCGTCAAAACCTTGACGTAGTAATCGTCCACTCGGAGATGCCCGCGATGACATTCGAGTGAAGACTCGGGCAGGTAGTAATCGAGGAAGGTGTCGTATTTGAGTTTGGCGAGTTCGAGTTTGTCGGGATGGAAGTCGAGGGTTCTCTTGAGCACGCGAAAGGCTTCTTCTTTGTCGAGCATTCTTAGGGAGAGGAAGTCGCTGACCTGAAGGATGAAGCTGCGAGCTTTTTGAAGCAGCGCTGCTTGGGCGTTACTAGCGTGCTGCCCAAGAACGACAGTCTGCTTCTGACCTGAGAAATGTGCTTGCAGATCGGCAACGGCTTTTTTCGGATTCTTCGGAAACTCGGTGAGCGCGCTTCCAAGCTTTTGTGAAGCCTGAAATCCCTCATAGAGCACCACGTAATAGACCGAAAGGGAAAAAAGCGTGTCGGCCTTAGTGCCGAGGTAGGCGACGCGGTTTTTGATCGCGGTATCAACTATAGGATTCAAGTAGAGCTTGTAGGGGATGGTCTCGTTGTTCCGCTTGAAGAGATATTGGTAGACGCGGTAGTTTTCATCGAACAGCTTCAAAGCCGACTCAAGACGCTTGGTGAAGCCGTCAATCGAAGCGGCGTCGAGGCACTCGTAATCGATGCCGCGGACTTCGAGGATGACCCCGACCTCGCCACTTTTTGTAAGAAAGACATGGGGACCGATGAAACCGTAGAGATTAATCTGCTCGTTGAGAGAGCCAGTCTCGTTGTAGTTCTTGAAGATTCGTTTAAGCCTGAGCATGGCCATCCCCTCGAACTGCAATGGGGCTGAATTTCATTGGGTCGTATTGCGCGCGAAGTCTTGCGGCCGTCAGTAGAAATCGCAGAATTTGCGGATCCGTCTCGGTTGCCCAGCGGGCCAGGAAGTAGAGCAACAAAAAAATCATCAGCCCACCGAGCAGACTATTGAGCAGGTTGAAGGTGGCCGCCCCGAGACACATTGCGAAGAAGAAGAGCTTTCGCTCGGCCCCGAGGATCGTCAGTGGCCGACACAGCGACCGATGCACTCGGTTGATTCGTCTGGCTTTCGACATGTGCTCCTCCAATAGGAAGGCCGATGTTTCAGCTACCCGGGAAAAGCCAGGACAGGAAATTCACGGCTGCGATGGCCATTCCGACACCAAAGAGCACGCCGGCAAGTACCCGCTTCGAGCCCCCTTCACCGAAGGCAAAGGTGAGACCAGCCACAACAATGGCAACGAGCGAGAGGCCGCGAGCGATGGTGCTGGTGAAAGCCTGCTGCAGTACGCTAACGGCGTTTTCCCACGGCGAAGCTCCCGCCTGGCCAAAGGCAGGAGCCGCGAGAAATACGGCGACTACGGGGGTCGTCAGAAATCGAAAACGAAAAATCGATGAGCGGATACGCTTACAGCGAGATATGTTCATGAGCACGCCTCCACCGCGAAATGGCAAAACCAACCATGTATGTCAGCGAGGGGAGGCTCTTGGCGTCCTCCGGGGCAGGCGGTAGGGCTTCGTACGATGCGGGAGTCTGCTGTTCACGCCACGTGGCCCCGATCAGTGTCGAGGCGCAGTTGGAGCTTTAGCCCCATAAACAGCGTTGTCCCGCGATCGCGTTCGCCGTTACCGCAGGCCGTACGCGATGCAGAGCGGCGGACCGGGGAACCCGGTGTCGCGTTGCTCGCGGGAGTACGTGGCGAGAACTCCCCTCACTATACTAAGAGGCCTTGAAAACAAAAAAGCTCAACGAAGAAAATGCGTGAAATAAGGCAGGATTTTTGACCCATTCTAGGCTTTTGGCTCTGAAACAAATACTAGCCCGCACTATGCTCAATTCTTGATTCAGCATTGACCAGGCAACTTCTCCGATAACTTCCGTATAGCCGACCAGGACTAAGCCGCTGGCGCGGCGGACGCTACGCGTGGGGGAACGGAAAAGTTGGGAGCTGACGTAGTGTGGGTCACGGAGAAAGGAGACTCCTGTGACCCGTTTACGCAAGATGATGTTGGAGGAACTCCAACGTCGCAACTACTCGGCCATCACGACGCGTAATTACCTGCGAGTCGTGGCCGACTTCGCTAAGTATTTTGGCAAGTCCCCGGACAAGCTCGGCCCCAACGAACTCCGAACCTATCAAGCCTATCTGCTGCAAGAACGCAAGCTGACACCCGGCACCGTGGTCAACTGGGTTGCGGCCCTGCGATTCTTTTTCGTGAAGACTCTGAAGCGCCACCAGTTCCGCGATTTCTTGCCCTACCCCCAGGACCGGCGCCGACTGCCGACGGTGTTGAGCCGGGAAGAAGTTTCGCGCCTGATCAATGCAGCAGGGACACTGTTTCGACGCACGCTGTTGATGACCCTCTACGGCACCGGCATGCGACGCGCAGAACTCGCGCGCCTCAAGGTAAGTGATATCGATAGCCAGCGGATGATCATCCGCGTGGTGGCCGGCAAGGGCGGCAAAGATCGTGATTTGCCTTTAAGTCCAGCGCTGCTGGAGATCCTACGCGAGTACTGGCGCTGGCGGAAACCGCGACTCTATCTGTTCCCCACGCGCACCTGTCACCGAAGATTCGATCAGCCGATCTCAGACAAAACCGTCTGGATCGCCTGTAGCGAGGCTGCGCGCCGGGCTGGCATCAGCAAACACGTCACTCCACACACGCTGCGTCACAGTTGGGCAACACACTTGTTGGAGGCCGGCACCGACCTGCGCACCATCCAGGTTCTGCTCGGTCATGGTGACCTGGAGACCACCGCGCAGTACCTGCATTTGTCGCGGCGGCACTTGCACGCGGTTACGAATCCGCTGGACAGCCTCACATTGTCCAGTGTCCAGAACATCAGCCGCACCTTTAAGCGCAAGAACTAAGGATGACTCGGCCCACCCTGGAGGTGGCCGACATCCTACGCGCTCAGGGCGATCGCTTCCTGGACCGGTATCGATCCAGCTTTGACTTCCAGCAACTCAAAGCGTTTCGTGCCATTCAGCGCTGCCGCACCGCAGCACTGGGTGGCCACCGGGATGCATGCCTGCGCTGTGGACATCAGGCCATTTCTTACAACTCGTGCAGAAATCGGCACTGTCCCAAGTGCCAGACCCAAGCGCGCCAGCGTTGGCTGGCGGCCCGCGAGCGAGAACTCCTGGCCACCAGCTACTTCCATGTTGTGTTCACTGTGCCCCATGAACTCAATGTGCTGGCCTTGGACAACGCGCGTTTGTTCTACGACTTGCTGTTCACTGCCAGCGCGCAAACCTTGCTGGAGATCGCGGCCGATCCCAAACACTTGGGAGCAAAGATCGGCGTGATTAGCATTCTCCACACCTGGGGACAAAACCTGTTGCTGCATCCCCACATCCACTGCGCCATTCCTGCGGGCGGACTATCCGCAGACCACCGTCGATGGATCCGTCCTCAATATCCTTTCTTTCTGCCCGTGAAAATCCTTAGCCGCGTCTTTCGTGGAAAATTCCTGGCTGGTCTGAAACACCTCTACCGCGGCAAAAAACTATACTGCGCTGGTCCCGCCGCAGCGCTGGCCGACTCCGAGCAGTTCTCGAAACTGATTCGCCGTCTGCACCGCCACGACTGGGTGGTCTATGCCAAGCCCGCCTTCGGTGGTCCCCTGCAGGTGTTGCGCTATCTGGGCCGCTACACCCATCGCGTGGCCATTTCCAATCATCGGTTGCTAGCCTTCGAGCAAGAGCGCGTCACTTTCCGATGGAAGAATTACGCCCACGGGGGCAAGCAAGGGCAGATGACGCTTGCCGCCACAGAGTTCTTGCGCCGCTTCTTTCTCCACGTGCTCCCCAAAGGGTTCGTACGCATCCGTCACTTCGGATTTCTCGCGAACCGCTGGCGTGTCTCTCGCTTGGCGCTGTGCCAGCAACTGTTCGCCTGCGACTCCCCTACGCCCGCAGAAACCGGGGCCTGCCAAATTTCCCCAGAGAGTTCTACCCTTTGGCACTGCCCGCGCTGCGGCGCGGCTATGATCGTGATTCAGAGATTTACCGCTGCGGAGTTATCAACATGCGCTTACTTCGATTCTTCGTAGCGCTTTCCTCAGTCGCGCCTGGCAGACGTGCTCTCGCACGCCGACCCATCCGTGTGTTCATCTCTTGCCGGCACGATCTTGCGCAATCGTCCCGACGGCCTGCTGCTGACATTTTCGGCGCCGTCGATACTCTCCACACCGCCCTTCCCGTTCGCCGGTGCTCTCCCGGTTCTCGACTCGGTACCAAACTGCCATTCAAATCCCATAACTCAACGCGTCCGCCGCAAGCGCCAGCGGCTTCCTCCTAGTCTCCTTATCGAAAACGTCTCGAATGCAATTCTTCGTCTTCCAGGGAACTCCTCGCCCGAGGCGTTTCCGATCAAGGCTAGCGACCACCCGGAAGCTAGCGAAGCAAGTCGGGAGAGCGTCAGGAGCACATGGTTCTCACACCTGGTAGGGAGCGATGTCACGTCGGAACTGCGCACCGAAAAGTGCTAGACTTCGGCTACTTGGAAGTTTCCCATGTCAGTCAATTCCTCATCCTCAATCGTCCGGTTCGGCACGTTCGAGCTTGAGCTACAAACCGGCGAACTCCGCCACGCGGGGCAGAAAGTAAAACTCCAGGAACAGCCGTTTCAAGTGTTGGCCGCGCTGCTGGAAAATCCAGGAAAAATCGTTACTCGAGAGGAACTACGCAGCAAACTCTGGCCTGAGGATACCTTCGTTGATTTCGATCATAGCCTGAATGCTGCCATCAAGAGGTTGCGCGATGCGCTGGGCGAATCGGCGGACGCACCGGTGTTCATTGAGACCCTCGCTCGGCGTGGCTACCGGTTCATCGCGCCGGTCAATGGTTCCTCCGCCACAAGCGAAATCGCAATCGCTGGTTCCCCTGCGCGAAGCAAGTCGTCTTTCCTGCGGATCGCCGTTGCTTTCCTCTCATTGATCGCGATAGGCGTTCTTGTCTGGGCAGTGTGGCGGCTCCCGGTGCGGCGCACGGGCATCATAGAACGTAAGCTAACCTCGAATTCATCGGAAAATGGCGTAATCAGCGCAGGCATCTCTCCCGACGGCAAGTTCCTCGCCTACACGGACACTAAAGGTATCTATCTGAAGCAGCTTCGAACGGGTGAAACCCACCCCGTACCCTTGCCGCCGAACTTCTCTGTCCAGGTGGACGACTGGTTCCCCGATTGTTCGCACTTACTAGTGTCTCGGAAGGACCAGCGAGGAAGGCCAGCCTTGTGGAGCATTTCGGTCTTCGGAGGCTCGCCCCGTCAACTGGCAAATGACGCCTTGGGAGGATCAGTATCTCCGGATGGGCTGCACATCGCGTTCCGGCGGGTTGAAGTGGCTTACGGTGGTTTGCTTGGTCGGGAACAATGGATCATGCGTTCCGACGGAACAGATCCGATCAAGGTTGCAGCCGATAAGGGTTCGGGGGTGGGAACGCCGACGTGGTCTCCCGACGGCAAACGAATCGCGTACGTCAGAACAGCATTAGCGTACAACGCGCTGACGGGTTCGGTTGAGGTAAATGAATGGGAGAGCGCAAGTGCCCAGACCCTTTTTTCAGACAGTGGCCTAACTCCTGCGCTGCATTGGCTACCAGATGGCCGCTTGATGTACGCCCTTAACGCCCAGCGAACCTCAGGCCCTGGAGACTCAGGCGTCTGGACGGTATCACTGCCGCAAGCGGGAAAGATTTCTGATCCCCCAAAACGCATTACCCAAGGAAACGGTTCGATTACGCAAGTTACCGGAAGCGCCGACGGGAAAGCACTTGTCTTCGTAAGAGAAAATTGGTCGCCTAGTATTTACATAGGCGCGCTGACAGCGGACGGCACAACATTGCTCGCACACAGGCGGCTGACGCTCGATGAGAGTGCAAGCATCCCGACCTCCTGGACACCAGACAGCGCGGCAGTCCTGTTTTATTCAGATCGAAATGGTACTTTTGAGATTTTCAAACAGGCCATCGATCAGCCATTGGCGGAGAGTCTAGCGAGTGCCGCAGACCAGCAGCTCTCGCAACCCAGAGTGACGCCCGACGGTTCAGACATCTTGTATGTTGCGACCCCTAAATCCGCCGGTCCGGAGGCTCCTTCTTCTCTTTTCGCCATTCCCGTGGCTGGCGGAGCTCCTCGATCGGTCCTCAAAGACGTAGCCATCTTCGCCGTAGAGTGTGCGCGCTCGCCATCGACGATCTGCTTGTACAGCGTCACGAAGGGGAATACCAGGGAGACCTTCCCGTTCGATGTGAGGAGCGGCAAAATCACAGGCCCACCGCAAATCGATCCCGAGGGTTTTTGGAGCTTGTCCCCCGACGGTTCGCAACGAGCAATCGTCGCTGTTGGTTCCAATCAAGGAACGATCCAACTTCGGTCCGTATCTTCGGGCAAAACGCGCGACATGGCTGTAAAAGGATGGAACGGATTGATGCATATAGACTGGTCCTCGGATGGAAGGAGCCTCCTCGTTGGCTGGCATCATGAATCGGATAGTGCATTACTGAAGGTTTCACTCGATGGCAACGTTTCAGTCCTGCTCCGCTCCAGCAATTTCATCGGGTACGCCATCCCATCTCCCGACGGGCGATTGCTGGCCATATTGGAGGTCAGCCCTAGCAAGAATGTTTGGCAGATAGAGGATTTCTGATCGTCCCCTGCAAAAGACGCATCGGATTCTTCGACCTTGCGCGTTCTGAGATAAAATCCTGACTAACGCGCTACCGGACACCCCGAAAGTTGGCTTGCGAGAGCTTGGAAGCTCCATTCGGAACTTGCCCGACTGCGAGTGGATGACGGGCAACTCTGACATAACGCGATTAGGTAAGAGTTGCGGACAATCCGCCCGGAATCAGCGTGTGCCTGCAGGTCGAACACAAACAATTCATTGGAAATGGGCAACTCATCGGCTCATCGCTTAGGTGAACGATACTTCTTCGCCTTGATATGCAATCGGACGGGTCTCCGCATTTTCTAAGAGTGCCACAGGACAGACCGATGTATCATTCGACATCTAACCCGCGTACGTCACGTTCACCGTGCGAGGAATTATCAGGTCCGACGCGCGGGCCTTTCGAGATTGGGTCACCCACAAGTACACGAAATCCCATGGCAGATTGGCAAATTCGAGAAAAGCGGCCGCTCCGAGGACCTCGGCCAGAGCCAGCTGGGCCAGGGGTCAAAAACTACATTACGCCCGCCGGATTGCAGCGGCTGAAAGACGAGCATGTGTTCCTACTGAGTCGAGAGCGGCCCGCGGTGGTGGAGGTCGTAGCGTGGGCTGCCAGTAACGGGGACCGCAGTGAAAACGCCGACTACCTCTACGGCAAACGACGGCTAGGCCAGATCGATTCGCGGATTCGCTTTCTCACGAAACGCATAGACGCTGCCGTGGTCACCAATCCCGCCGCTCCGCGGCAGGGGTCATCTGCTACGCGCGTCTTCTTCGGCGCGACCGTGACCTACAAGGACGCCGCCGGCCTCGAACACGTCGTCTCGATCGTCGGCATCGACGAGGTGGACCTCGACCGCGGCTACATCAGCTGGCGCTCGCCTCTCGCTAATGCGCTGATATCGAGGTCGAGTACGCGCCGATTCCGATGGATCCTTTCCGCGAACCGCTAGGAGCTCAGTCGACGCCCAAGGTCGAACGCTCCTAGACCAAGCCGCCCGACTCCGAGCGTTCCCCCGATCTTTGTCGTCCTTGCACATTGTGTCGTCCGGAGCTGGACAGCGAAACGTTTACGATGACTGCTCGGCGATTCCTACAGTCAGATTAGCCCGTATCCGCCGATTCTGAGCGAATCACGGGCAACTCGGAAGTAATGCAAATGTTGCAGACGGCGGCATTCGTAAGGGTACCCGCTCGGACGAGATTCGCCCAATAATCCGTCGCTGGCCACTCCCTCCGCTACGACCTAAGCGCGACGCCTCCGGCGTCGCAGGTCTTCGCTACGGGATTGGCCAGCGCAAGACAAACCGTGCTCTAATCGTCCGAGCGTCGGCGGCGAGCCGCGGAGCTATTCCACTTAACATATAAGTAGGACATGAAAATGTCTCCTTTTTCTGCCCCATTTTCTTGGGGCACCCAAAAGCGAGGGCTTCTGCTTCCAAGGCGAGCGGCTGCTTTATCGGAGGGAACCCAATGGTGTAAGGGCGGAACCGGGAAAGCAGAAGACGCGAAGCTGCAGGACGCAGGAATTAGCCTGAAGCAGTGCCCATGAAAATGAGTGGCAGAAAAAGGGCGGCCTACCGGACTCAGAAACAATCGGCACGATGAGCCTGTTCACGGCAAAGTCCACAGCGGAAGAAAAGTCAGAAGTGCTGGACGTCTGTCACGCACGTGCCCAGGGACGACAGGTAACGGGTTCTTACAAGTGGCCACGATCTGTCGCCGTATCGCAACAGAGCAGGTGAGAAGAGAGGTCAGAAGAAGCAAAGCTCCCGAAGGTAGGACTCACTCGAAGCGGTTCCAGGCAAGAAGGACAGATGCCGATGCTGACGTGGATGAAGATAATAGGTTGCGGAT
>WNFM01120723.1_pt1 | contig 13488 bp, 9 predicted proteins | sample 5400271 | NCBI WGS metagenome assembly WNFM01 (sample SAMN13153352, study PRJNA577476) | soil metagenome | isolation source: 60 cm saprolite on Douglas fir-dominated hillslope | place: USA:California | collected 2013-09-17 | reverse complement strand
CGGCTCCATCCGCTTCGCAGATAGCGCCATCGAGCGCGAGAGGCCAGCGACGATCGTCGCGCGCGGGCTCATCCACGTGCCCGAGGGGCGCTGCGTCTTTCCCAACCTGACGATCATGGAAAATCTCGATCTTGGCAGCTACCGGCGTGGCCGCGTCCGACGGGAGAGCAATCGCGAGCGGGTATTTGCGATCTTTCCGCGGCTCGCCGAGCGGCGGTCACAGCGCGCCGGCACACTCTCGGGTGGCGAGCAGCAGATGCTGGCAATCGGCCGCGCGTTGATGGCCGAGCCAAAATTGCTCATCCTGGACGAGCCGTCGCTCGGCCTCTCGCCGCTGCTCGTCGAGGAGCTGTTCGCGCTGATCCGGCGCATCAACGGGGAAGGCATCGCGCTGCTTCTCGTCGAACAGAACGTGGTCCAGTGCCTTGAGGTGGCGCGCCGCGCCTATATCCTCGAAAAGGGCGTGTTCGTGCTACACGGAAACTCAGCTGATATCCGCGACGACCCGAACCTGAAACGCGCCTATCTCGGACTATGAACGATGGCTGACGTGGCGAAGCTGCGGTCGCGCCTCAAGCGGAGACCCATCGTGGTCGCTCCCGGCGTCTACGATGCGTTCACCGCGCTGGTCGCCGAACAGAGCGGCTTTACGACGCTATACGTCTCCGGCGCAGCGATCTCGTATACGCGGCTCGGCCGGCCGGACATCGGTCTCGTGAGCGTGAGCGAGGTTGTCGAGATCGTCAGCGTGATGCGCGATCGCGTCGACGCGGATTTGATCGTCGACGCCGACACCGGCTATGGCAATGCCCTCAACGTCGGCCGCACCATGCGCCTGTTCGAGCGCGCGGGGGCGAGCGCGATTCAACTCGAGGACCAGGAATTTCCGAAGCGCTGCGGCCACCTCGACGGCAAGGTCCTTATCCCGGCGGCCGAGATGGCTGGCAAGATCAAGGCAGCGCTCGATGCTCGGCGCTCGCGCGAGACGCTGGTGATCGCGCGCACCGACGCGATCGCGGTCGAAGGTTTTGAAAGCGCCATCGAGCGCGCTGCGCTCTACCGCGACGCGGGCGCCGACATGCTGTTCGTCGAGGCACCCAAGACGCGCGCGGAGCTTAAGCGCATCCCGCCGGCGCTCGACGGCGTGCCGCTGATGGCCAATATGGTCGAGGGCGGCAAAACCCCAGTGCTGTCGGCTGCCGAGCTCGAGTCGATGGGTTTCGCGCTGGTGATCTTTCCCGGCGGCATCGTGCGCGCACTGGCGCGCATGGCGAGCGAATATTACGCCTCGCTCGCTGCCGGCGGGACCTCCGAGCCGTTCCGTTCCCGCATGCTCGACTTCACCGGCCTCAATGAATTGATCGGAACGCCGGAGATGCTCGCGCTCGGAAAACGATACAACGCTCTCGCACGGCCCTCGGGCAGCAAGGGCGGTACGCGCCGGTTAAGTCGCAAAGTCCGATGATGCGCTCCGTTCGCAACGCCAAATCGTCCAGCTGAGGCAGCCAATTTTGATCGCGTCAGGGCGCACCGTCGACAAGGAGAAAACCCTGGAATGGAAAAGCTCTACGACCTGGTGATCAAGAACGCGCGCGTAGTGCGCCCCAACAAGACGTCGGTGGATTGTCTCGACATCGCGGTCAAGGATGCAAAGGTCGCGCGCCTTGCGCCCGATATTCAGGCTGAGCAAGCGAAGCAGGTGTTCGACGCCAAGAATCTTCTGGCATTCCCGGGCTGCGTTGATGCTCACATGCATATCGGCATCTATGCGCCGCTTGCCCAGGACGCGGTTTCAGAAAGCAAGGCGGCAGCGATGGGGGGCGTAACCTCAAGCCTGAACTACATACGGACAGGGCACTATTATCTGAACCGGGGCGGTCCATACCGTGACTTCATGCCCGAGGTCCTCAAGCAGTCCGAGGGGCATTTTTGGGTCGATTACGGTTATCACGTTGCGCCGATCGAGGTCGGGCACATCGATGAAATGGAACATCTCGTCCTCGACTACGGTATCCCCTCGTTCAAGATATTCATGTTTTATGGAGGATACGGTCTGCACGGACGGTCAGCCCATCAGAACGAATTTCTGATGATCGGCCCCGAGGATCGTTATGACATCGCTCATTTCGAATTCATCATGCGCTCCGCAAAGCGCTTGATGACGAAATATCCGGACCTTGCCACCCATATCAGCGTCAGTCTTCATTGCGAGCTTGCGGAGATCCTCAACGCCTACACGAAACTCGTCGAGCGCGAGGGTAAGCTAACGGGACTGCACGCCTACAGTGCTGCCCGCCCTCCGCATTCTGAAGGGCTTGCCATCTGGATCGCCTCTTACCTCGCCAACGAAACCAACTGCCTGAACATCAATCTCTTACACCTTAGCTCGCGCAAGGCGATCGATGCGGCGTGGATCATGCAACAGGTCTTTCCCCACATCGCGTTCCGCCGGGAAGTGACGGTTGGCCATCTTCTGCTCGATGCCGATTGCGAATGCGCCGTTCAAGCAAAGGTCAATCCGCCGATCCGACCTCGCGAAGACGTGGAAGCGTTATGGCAGGCCGTACTCGATCGTAAGATCGACTGGATCGTCAGCGATCATGCCTGCTGTGCGGCCGAACAGAAATGGTCGAAGGACGATCCGACGAACATCTGGCTCGCGAAAGCCGGATTTGGCGGTACCGAGTACCTGCTCTCGGGAGTGCTGAGTGAAGGCAGTAAGCGTGGCATGTCCTACAACCACATGGCTGAGCTTCTAAGTTCGAAACCAGCGCAGCGATTTGGGTTGCTCGGCAAGGGCGATATCGCCCCGGGTTACGATGCCGACATCGCGCTCGTCGACCCGCATGAAAGCTTCTCGGTGCACGCCGCCGAGTCCGAGTCTAAACAGGGCTATTCGCCCTTCGAGGGGCTGGAGCTCACGGGTCGGGTCAAGACCACTTTCCTGCGAGGCGTTCCGGTCTGTCATGACGGGAAGGTTGTTGGCTCAGCGCGGGGCCACTACTTGCGGAGGCCGGAGTGAATAGGCTTCACATTGAAATATTGGCGGCCGTCGGTCCTCTGACGGCGGACCTGTTGCTGGCTCATGCTTCGGGCCGAACGTTGGTGGTCGGCTTCACGCGGCTGGACAACACGCGCGGCCCACTGCGCGGGACGATATGAGATTGGCAGGCATCCCGGTTTCAGGTTTAAAATGAAACGATAGCGTTTAGGAGAGGGCCATGAGACAGCATTCCGCCATTCTCTGTATCGGTGTGGTGGCAAGTATTGCCCTGTTCGCTGCCGCGAGAGACGCCCAGGCGCAAGACAAGGTGATCAAGATCGGGGGACTGTTCGCGATGTCGGGCCCGGGTTCCTATTTCGGGGTCCAAGACAAGCAGGGCATCGAGCTTGCGATCGAGCAGCTCAACAAGACCGGGGTCAACGGCTACAGGTTCGAAGTCCAATATGAGGATTCGGCGTGCAGTCCGCTACCGGCGACGCAGGCAGCCAAGCGCCTGCTGGAGCAATACAAGCCCGACGTCGTCCTCGGTGAAGAGTGCTCGGACGCGACGCTCGCAATCATGCCGCTCATGGAACAGGCGAAGATGCCATTGCTCAATGCGGGCTCGTCCTCGATTAAGGTCACCGATCCCGGCAACCCGTGGACGTTTCGCATCATGCCCAACGAGGTGATGCAGGGCGTCGATATCGCCACCAATGCCTATAAGCGCCTTAACGCACGCACCGCGGTACTGCTCTATGAGAATACTAATGCTGGAATCGGCAACGCGAAGGTGTTCGGCGATACGTTCAAGTCGCTCGGCGGGCAAATCCTTGCCGATATCGGCTTCGGCCGCGACGTGAACGACTTCACCGCGATCGCGACGCGCATCGCCGGTCTCGGCAAAGTGGATGTGATCCCGACCTATACGCTCGAGGGCCAGGGTCTACGGATCACGCAGGCGCTGGCGCAGGCTAGCGTCACCAAGGGTGGCGGCGGGCAATCGATCCAGCTCGGCACCATCTGGCTGCCCTTCGGTTTCGAGCAAAAGGCGGGCAAGGCGGCGCTTGGCTACGTTCGCATCGTCCAGTTCGACCCAACCGACAAACGTGACGTGGTGCAGAACTTCATTCGCTCCTTCAAGGCCAAATACAATCAGGAACCGACGCACATCAATGCCCATGCCTTCGATCAGATCCTGGTCGTCGCTGATGTCATTCGCCGCGGCGGCAAGGACTCGCAGTCGATCCGCGATATCATGGCCACTACTAAAGACTTTTCCGGTGTGACCGGCAGTGTCGAATTCGACAAGACCAACCAAAACACCAAGATGGATACGATCCACTACATGGAGACGTTGCCGGATCTGTCGTGGAAGGCGCTCGGCTGGAACTGAGCGGTCATGCTGACCGTCGTCCTCCAGCAGGGCATCAATGGCATAGTCTTCGGCAGCCTCTATGTCCTCGTGGCATTGGGGCTCACCCTGATCTACGGCGTCCTCGTGCAGATCAATTTTGCGCACGCGGACGTCGTGACCATCGGCGCCTTCGCGGCGTATTTTTTCACGTTCGCCTTCGGCGGCAATTATGTCATCAGTATCGGCATCGCGCTTATGGTCGGCGCGGCGCTCGGCTGGCTCGTGAATGCAGCGATCTTCGCGCCGCTGCGCGAGCGCGGCAGCGAATTGTTGCCGCTGATCGCGACCATCGGCGTGTCCATTTTGTTGCAGAACGCGATGCTGCTCTGGTTCGGTCCGATCCCGTATGCCTTCGATAGCCCCTACAGCAATAAAGTCATCCGACTGTGGGGCGGCACATTCATCACGTTGCAGAATCTCATCATCGTCGTGGTATCCATCCTCACCATCGCGTTGCTCTACGCATTCATGAAATTCACCTACATGGGCAAGGCGCTGCGCGCCGTCGCCCAGGACCGTGAGACCGCGGGCCTCATGGGTGTCAATCCCAACCAACTCATCATGCTGACCTTCGTGATCGCATCGGCGCTCGCCGGCATGGGCGGCGCCATGCTTGGGCCCATCCTCGTGCTCACACCCTTCGCTGGCACGACCGTGATCGTGAAGGCGTTTGCCATCGTGATCATCGGCGGGTTCGGCAATGTCCAGGGGACGATTATTGCAGGGCTCGCGGTTGGTCTGATCGAAAGTTACACGACCCAGTTCATCAATCCCGGTCTAACCGACATCGTGGTTTTCACGCTGCTGCTGCTGATGCTCGCACTACGTCCGACAGGGCTGATCGCTGAAAAGCGTGAAGAGAATGTCTAACGAGGGTCGACCGGCGTTTCCCATGCTAACCGATCGAGTCCGAATCAACCGGCGCGCGTGGTTCCTCGTGGTCGCCGTGATCATCGCTCTTTTGCCGTTCGTCATTCAAGATTCTTATTGGCGCACGAACCTAGTCGTTTGCGCGATCAACATCATGCTGGCTATCGGCCTCGATTTCATACTTGGCTATGCCGGTCAGCTTAACCTCGGTCACTCGGCCTTCTACGGCATCGGCGCCTATGCCTCTACACTGCTCGTCATGAAGCTTGGCGTGCCATTCTGGATCGCGTTCGTCCTCGGAATGGTATTGTCCGGCGCGGCCGGCATGGCGTTGTCGATCTTCGCCGTTCGTCTGCGCGGCCATTACCTTGCGATCGCCTCGCTGGGCTTTGCCGTCATCGTACATCAGGTGCTGCTGAACTGGATCAGCCTCACGCAAGGCCCACTCGGCATCTATGCCATCAAACCGCCACCGGACATTGCGTTGCCGGGGCTGCCGGTCATCTCGTTCGGCAACACGGCGAATATGTTCTATCTGGTGGCGAGTTTCGCGTTCCTTTTCTATCTCCTGCTCGACCAACTCGTCCGCTCGCCGATTGGCGAGACGCTTAAGGCGATCAGAGAGGACGAGATTTCGGCTTCTGCGTTCGGCATCAATTGCACGGCGTGGAAGGTGTTTGCCTTCGGCATCGGGTCGGCAGTCGCGGGCGCTGCCGGCGCCTTCTATGCGAGCTTAGTCGGAACGTTAGTCCCGGACGCCTTTATCATCACCGAATCTTTCACCATTCTCGCCATGGTGATCGTCGGCGGCATGGGGACGCTGATCGGCCCGGTCTGGGGCGCAATCCTGCTCACGATCTTGCCCGAACTTTTACGCGGATTCGGCGATCTCCGTCTGATCCTCTATGGCGCCGCCCTCACCCTCGTCGTGCTGTTCATGCCAGGAGGGATCGCGCAGGCAGCGCAGATGTTCCGCGCGCGGTTGGGTCGGCTAGCAACCGCCACCGACGCTGGAATGCGCCAATGATCGCGTCGGACCCCGCCACGGCGGCGCAAGCGCGTCCTGCCGGTGCCGGCGCGTTCTTTTGCGGCGCAGGCTTGCACAAGCGGTTCGGCGGCGTGCAGGCGGTTCGCGACATTTCGCTCACCGTCCCGCGTGGCGGCGTGTTTGCGATCATCGGCCCGAACGGGGCCGGCAAGTCGACGCTCCTCAACCTGATGAGCGGGCTCTATCAGCCGGATGCGGGCCGGATGATCTTCGACGGCGTCGACCTCGTTGGCTTGCCGGCGCACAAACGCGTACGCCTCGGCCTCGGGCGCACGTTTCAGAAGATACGGCTTTTTAAGCAGCTATCGGTGCTCGGCAATGTCATCGCCGCCTTTCATATTCATCACGATATCCCGGCCTGGCAATACGTCATCCACGGTGCCGCCTTCGAGCGCGACCACGCTCGCTGTCGCGCGGAGGCGATCAAGCTTCTCGATTTCGTCGGGCTCGAAGCGCGGGCATCGGTACTCGCAGCTTCACTCGCGTATGGCGAGCAGCGCATGCTTGAACTTGCTCGCGCGCTCGCGACCTCGCCTCGACTGCTCATGCTCGACGAGCCCGCCGCCGGCCTCAATGCGGCGGACGTGGAGCGGTTGGTTGAACGGATTCGTATCCTGCGTAAGCGTGGCATGACCATTATCGTAGTCGAGCACAACATGGATCTGGTGATGAAAATCGCAGATCGCGTGCTGGTCATGGATTACGGACAGTACCTTTTCGAGGGCACGCCGCTCGAGGTGCAGGCGAATTCGGCGGTGATCGCCGCCTATCTTGGAGCATGACGTGAGCGCACTGCTGCAGGCGGAAGGGCTTGAACTCGCCTATGGCGAGGTCTCGGCGTGCCGTGGTGTCAGTTTTCATGTCGCAGAGGGCGAGATCGTCACACTGATCGGCGCCAACGGGGCCGGCAAATCCAGCACGCTACGCGCTGTCGCCGGCGCGCTTTTGCCGCGCGCCGGCGCGATCCATTTCCGCGGGCACGATATCACGCGCCTCCCACCGTATAAGCGCACTGAACTCGGGATCTCGCTTGTTCCCGAGGGACGACGCGTCTTTCCATTCCTCACGGTGCGCGAAAATCTCGAGCTCGGCGCCTTCAAGTATCGCAAAGAGGGCGCGAAGGTTCGCGCCCTCATGGAAAAAGTCTTCGACATGTTTGCACGGTTGCGTGAGCGGCAGAGCCAGAACGCTGGGACCCTGTCCGGCGGCGAACAACAGATGCTTGCACTTGGGCGCGCCATAATGTCAGAGCCACACCTCATTTGTCTCGACGAGCCTTCGCTCGGGCTCGCACCCGTGGTCGTGCAGGACATTTTCCGCACGATCAAGGCGATCAATGCAGCCGGCACTAGCGTGCTCCTGGTCGAGCAGAACGCGCGCTATGCACTTGAGACTGCGAGCCGCGGTTACGTGCTGCAGACGGGATCGATCATCGCAAGCGGCTCCTGTGCAACGTTGCGCAACGATGATCGCGTGCGCCAGGCCTACCTCGGCCGCAGCGCGGCCGAACAGATAAAACTTTGAAACCGATTTCGTGGCTTCGCCGTCGCGTGCCCGTTTTTGCGGGCCGGGCGGGACCCAACCTAGGTGGAATCGTCTCCGCTCCTTCTCACCGTCCCAATATTGCTTCTTTCATCGCACGCGGATCACGCTGGCGCCACGCGCCGGCATCGACCGCCTGGAAAAAGTTGGTGAGGTGCTGATTGAACGCGGCCGGCTCTTCGAGATTGATGGTGTGGCCGGCATTGGGCATTACCACGAGCCCCGCCGTCGGGATCGTCCGCTTCATGAGCAGCCCGGGTTCGAGGCACGGCCAATCCTCGTCACCCGTCATGACGAGGGTTGGGGCAGTGATCGCCTTCATCTTGTCGACGAGATCGAACAGGGACGGCCGCCGTTTCTGCACCCCGCGCAGAGTGCGCGCCGAACCTTCGCTGGAGTGCTCGGTGAGCTGTTCGACGAATTCCTTCCAGCCGCGCGGGTCTTTGTTCTGGAACTGCACGCGCGTTGGCCCGAGTGCATAGGCCTCGGCTGCCTTTGGCATGCTGGCCTCTTCGAACTTCCTTGCCGCCGCCTCCGCTTCCTCTGCGAATTGCTGCCGCTGGTTGGGCGCGGCCCCATAGCCGCAGCCCGCCACGACCAGCGACCGCACGCGCCGCGGATAGGTGAAGCCGAAATGGAGCGCCGCGAAGCCGCCCATGGAAAGCCCGACGATGTGGGCTTTGTCGATTTTCAGAGCATCGAGCACAGCGCGAATGTCGTCGCGCGCGCGATCTTGCGAATAACGCTCGTCATCCGCTGGCACGTCCGACGGCGGATAACCCCGCGCGTTGTAGGTGATGCACCGATAGCAGCGGGCAAAATAGCGAACCTGCGATTCCCACGAACGATAGTCTCCGGCGAATTCATGCACGAAGACGACCGGAATGCCCGACCCGCCGTCCTCGTAGTAGAGCTTCACGTTGTCGTCGGTGCTCAGATGAGGCATCGATGCTCCCTTTTCTCAAAGCTCCGTCATATCGGTCACGCCGTCAGCGATGGTAGCTGGGACGCGTGTCCGAGCAACTGCTATTCTGTTCTTGGCTTGGAGGATTGAATGGGACGGCTACCACGAGTCGTGGCTGTTGCACTTGTCGCCAGCCTCCAATGCATTGGGCCGGTACTATCCCAGGACTGGCCGACCCGGCCGGTCACCATGGTCGTTCCGTTCGCCGCCGGCGGTCCGGCAGACACGGTCGGACGCATCCTAGCCTCTAGCCTTTCCGAGCTTTTGGGTCAGCAGGTCATTATCGAAAACGTCGGCGGCTCCGGCGGCATGACCGGCTCCGCCCGCGTGGCGAAGGCGGCACCCGACGGCTATCAGTTCGTGCTCGGCAATGTCGGCACCCATGCCGCCAACCAGACGTTCTATAAAACTCCGCTCTACAATGCCGCCACCGATTTCGCGCCCGTCATGCTGATCGCGCAGACGCCGCTGGTCCTGCTCGCGCGCAAGGATTTGCCGGCCAATAATCTCAAGGAATTCATCGCCTATGCGAAGGTCAACCAAGCAAGCATGCAGTACGGCTCGGGCGGAGCGGGTTCCGCGAGCCATCTTGCTTGTGTGCTGTTGAATGCGGCCATCGGGATCAACGTCACACACGTTCCCTATCGCGGGGCCGCTCCGGCGATGCAGGATTTGATCGCCGGGCGGATCGATTACCAATGCCCCGACACGCCGATCGCGATTCCTCAGATTCAGAGCAAGATGGTCAAGGCGATCGCGATCCTCACGCGCGATCGCTCGCCGAGCCTGCCTTCTCAGGCGTCCGCGCACGAGCAAGGGCTGACCAATTTCGACGCCTCGAACTGGTTTGCCTCGTTCTTCCCCAAGGGAACATCCGCGGCGATCGTCGACAAGCTTCATGCTGTCACGCTCGCGACCATCAACACGCCCGCAGTGCAGACGCGGATGCGGGAGATCGGTGCCGACCTGGTCGCGGGCGAGCGCAGCTCGCCCGATTATCTGCAAAAATTCGTCGAGGCCGAGATTGAAAAATGGGCCGGGCCGATCAAGGCTAGCGGGGTCTCGATGGATTGAGTGACCGATAGCCGCCGATCGCGACAACCGAAGTGTCCCCCAGCGTTGATCGATCCTCGTCATGCCAATCAGGCTCGCTGAAAACTTCCGCGCCGTGTTTTACGCGCCGTTCTACGCCGCCCAGTCGCTCGGATTTTATGCCAGCGAGGGTGTCGAGGTCGAATTGGTCAACTCGTCCAGTCCGGGTGACGGCGTGTCGGCTCTCCTCAACGACGCGATCGACATTACCTGGGGCGGGCCGATGCGGGTCATGAAAGCCCACGACCTGCAGCCGAGTTCGCCGCTCGTCTGTTTTTGCGAGGTCGTCGGACGCGACCCGTTCTATCTGGTGGGCAGGCATCATCGTCCCGAGTTTCAGCTTCGGGAGTTGGCGTCACTGCGATTTGCGAGGGTTGCCGAAGTAGCCACGCCTTGGATGTGCCTGCAGCACGACCTGCGCGAGCAAGGTGTCGATCCCTCTCGGCTCAATCGGGCGCCCGATCGATCGATGGCCAGTAACTTCGAAGCGCTGTGCAACGGGCAGCTCGACGTGGTGCAACTCTTCGAGCCCTACCCAGCAATGGCCTTGGAGTTGGGCGCGGGCCACATCCTCTATGCCGCCAGTACGCGAGGGCCGACAGTCTATACGACGTTCATCGCCACGAAGCGTGGAATTGAGCGCCACCGCGATGCGTTTACGGGCATGACGCGCGCCATTCAACGTATGCAGGGCTGGCTCACCCAACACGGCGGGGAAGAACTGGCCGAAATCGCCGCGCCGTTCTATCCCGACGTCACGCGCAGCATTTTGGTGAGTTCGCTACGGCGTTATGAGCAAGCGGGGATTTGGGCTCGTGCTCCTGATATTTCGAGGCAGGGGTTCACGCGGCTTGCTGAAAGCCTACTGTCAGGCGGATTTATTTCTCGCATGCCGACATACGAAGACTGCGTCGATCAAAGCTTGGGCTGAAGCATCAACCTTGCTGCAGCAGCAGCGGGGACTCACATTATTCCGCTGCCGACTGGTAGCCTTCCATCGGTGGACACGAGCAGACGAGATGCCGGTCGCCGTAGAGGTTGTCCACCCGGTTGACGGGGCACCAATATTTGTCGCGCAACAGCCCTTTGACCGGGAAGCACGCCAGTGCGCGTGCATAAGGGCGATCCCAGTTTTCATCGGTAAGATCGAAAACGGTATGGGGTGCATTCTTGAGGACATTGTTTTCGCGATCCATCGCCTTTTTCTCGACCGCAGCAATCTCCGATCGAATTGAGATCATGGCGTCGCAGAAGCGGTCGAGTTCCGCCTTCGATTCCGATTCCGTAGGTTCGATCATCAGCGTGCCGGCCACCGGAAAACTCATTGTCGGCGCGTGGAATCCGTAGTCGATCAGCCGCTTCGCTATGTCTTCGACCGAGACTCCGGCGGTGTCCTTGAGCGGCCGCGTATCGATGATGCATTCATGCGCGACGCGGCCATGCGGCCCCTTGTAAAGGAGCGCATAGTGGCCCTCCAGCCGCTTGGCTATGTAATTGGCATTCAAAATGGCAGCTTGCGTTGCGGCGAGTAGGCCATTGCCGCCCATCATGACGATGTAGGCCCACGAAATTGGCAAGATGGTAGCCGAGCTAAACGGCGCGGCGCTGATGGCCCCTACTTGTGCGGGTTCGCTCGGCCATTCCGAGTGACCGGGCAGGAACGGCGTAAGATGCTTTTTCACGCCGATCGGGCCCATGCCGGGGCCGCCCCCGCCATGCGGGATGCAAAAGGTTTTGTGGAGATTGAGATGCCCGATATCGGCGCCATATGCCCCCGGCTGAGCCAGGCCGACTTGCGCGTTGAGGTTGGCGCCGTCGAGATAGACCTGTCCGCCATGGGCATGAACGACGCCGCAAATCTCGCCAATCGCGGATTCGAAAACCCCATGCGTGGAGGGATAAGTGACCATGACTGCGGCGAGATGGCTGGAATATTGCTCCGCCTTCTTCCGCAAATCGGCGAGGTCGACGTTGCCGTCACTGTCGCAATTGACAACAACGACGTTCATTCCGGCCATTTGCGCGGATGCCGGATTGGTGCCGTGGGCCGATGACGGGATCAGGCAGATGGTGCGCTGCGGCTCGCCGCGGCTGGCGTGATAGGCGCGGATGACCAGCAAGCCGGCATATTCGCCCTGTGCGCCAGAATTTGGCTGCAGCGAGATCGCATCATAGCCCGTGATCTCGCAAAGCTTCGCGGAAAGATCCGCAATCAGCTCGGCATAGCCTTGGGCTTGGTCCGTCGGCACGAAGGGATGGATGTTGGCGAATTGCGGCCAGGTGATGGGAATCATTTCGGCGGTCGCGTTGAGCTTCATCGTGCAGGAGCCAAGCGGAATCATGCTGCGGTCGAGGGCGAGGTCGCGATCGGAAAGCCGCCGCATGTAGCGCAGCATTTCCGTTTCCGAGCGATAGAGATGGAAGACAGGGTGAGTCAGGAAGTCGCTGCGACGGGCAAGTTGCGTGGGGATCGCATTGTCCGTTCGCGCACTCAACGTTTCAAACGACGGAGCGGCGACCTGGGCTTTGGCTTGAGATCCGAATGCTTGCCATACTGCCTCGACCACGGCCGGCGTGGTGGTTTCATCGCAACTGATGCCGATGCGGGCCTGCGCGCTGGCGCCGATTTTGCGGAGGTTGATCGCGTTCGACGCGGCATTTTTGAGAATTTCGGATTGACGCGCGCCCACCTCGACTGTGACGGTGTCGAAGAACGCAGTTTGCTGCACATGCCAACCGAGCGCCGTCAGTCCCTTGACCAAAGTCCCGGTGGTGCGATGGATCTTGTGCGCAATGTGCCTGAGACCGTCCGGGCCGTGATAGACCGCATACATCGCCGCGATCACCGCCGGGAGAACTTGCGCGGTGCAGATGTTCGACGTCGCCTTCTCGCGGCGGATGTGCTGCTCGCGCGTTTGCAGAGCGAGCCGATAAGCCGGCTGACCGCGGGAATCGACCGAAACGCCGACGATGCGGCCCGGAAGCGCGCGCTTGTAGGCATCCTTGGTCGCGATAAAGGCGGCGTGCGGACCGCCGTAGCCCATCGGCATGCCGAAACGCTGGGTGGATCCGATGGCGATGTCCGCCCCCAATTCCCCGGGCGGAGTCAGCAGGGTCAGCGCAAGCGGGTCGGTTGCCATGACAGCGAGCGCGCCAGCCGCGTGCAATCCTGAGATAACCGTGCGGAAATCGCGGATTTCGCCTGAGGTTCCGAGATATTGCAGCAGAGCGCCGAACACCGCGGTCGGTTCGAGGTCCTTCATTGGATCGCCGACTTTGATGGCCCAACCCAGCGGTTCGGCGCGCGTGCGCACCACTGCGATCGTTTGCGGGTGGCACTCGGCGTCGACAAAAAACGCATTTGCATGCGATTTAACCACGCGGCGAGCCATCGCCATGGCTTCCGCCGCAGCGGTTGCCTCATCGAGCAGCGAGGCATTCGCGATGTCGAGCGAGCAAAGGTCGCAGATCATGGTCTGGAAGTTCAACAGAGCTTCAAGCCGCCCCTGGCTGATTTCGGGCTGGTAGGGCGTATAGGCCGTGTACCAGGCTGGATTCTCAAGGACGTTGCG
>WNFM01088121.1_pt1 | contig 13491 bp, 16 predicted proteins | sample 5400271 | NCBI WGS metagenome assembly WNFM01 (sample SAMN13153352, study PRJNA577476) | soil metagenome | isolation source: 60 cm saprolite on Douglas fir-dominated hillslope | place: USA:California | collected 2013-09-17 | reverse complement strand
CTGACCGACAGGGTGAACAGCCCGGCGGCGAATTTTCCGAACAGCAGGGCGTCGCGATAGATCGGCTGCGCGAGGATGCGCGAGAGGGTGCGGCGGTTGTGCTCGCCATTGACCGAGTCGAAGCCGAGCCCGATCGCGAACAGCGGCACCAGGAAGGACAGCAGCGCGACCAGCGGTATGGGTGCACCGCGGGTGAACAAGCGCAGGAACAGGAACGGATCTTCGGCCGTGATCTCCTTGATTTGATCGACGGCGCCGCGGACCACGGCGATCGCGGTGGCCACCACCAGAACGACGAGCACCACCACGAGGATGCTGGTGAAGTGATCTGCGATCTCCTTCAGCGTCACGACCCCGAAACCGTGCAAGGCCGAACCTTCACGTCGCATGCAGCTCTCCCTCGTGGGTCTGGAAGTAGCGGGAGTAAATCGCCTCGAGGCTCGGCTCCTCGACCGACAGACGCAACAGGCGCCCGCCGGCTGCCACCACCGCGGCCGCGGCTTCCGGCCGCACGTCGCCGGTGGCCAGCAATCGGAGGCGATTGGCGCCCGCCGGTTCGACCTGTTGCACCCCGGGGATCGCCGCGATGCGTTCGGCAAGGCCCTGCCCTTCGGCTTCCACCTCGACGCGGAAGCCGCCGCCGAGCACCTCGCGGCCGAGCTCCGACACCGTGCCGATGAGCGCGATCTTGCCTTGATTGAACAGCGCCACGCGATCGCAAACGCTTTGCACCCGTTCGAGCAGGTGCGAGGACAACAGCACGCTCACACCACGCTTTTTGAGCTCGCGGATGATCTCGAGCAACTCGACGGTGGCCTGCGGGTCGAGACCCGACGTCGGTTCGTCGAGGATCGCGATCTGCGCCTCCTTCATCAGGATTTCGGCGACGCCGAGTCGCTGGCGCATGCCGCGTGAAAAGGTGCTGACGCGGTTGTCGGCGACGTCGGCGAGCCCGACGTGGCCGAGCGAAGCCCTGATCCGCTGCTCGCGCTCGGCGCGCTCCAACCCCATCAGCCGCGCGGTGTAGCGCAGGTTGTCGGCGGCGCTGAGCCCATCGTAGAAGCCGATCTGGTCGGGCAGGTAACCGACCTGACGCTTGACCGCCAGCGGCTCGCGGGCGGGATCGTGGCCGAGCACGCGCGCCTGCCCGTCCGAGATGTCGCTCAGGCCGAGCAGCATCAGAATGGTGGTGGTCTTGCCGGCGCCGTTCGGACCGAGCAGTCCGAAAATCTCCCCGCGCGCCACGGAAAACGAAATGCCGTTGACGACGGCCACTCCGTCGTAGCGCTTGGTGAGGTTTTTCGCCTCGATGACGGTGGCGTTCATCGCCGTCCGAACCACACCACGGCGCCGATCATGACCAGCAGCGCCCCGCCGATGAGCGCGATCCCCACGATGCCCCAAATGGTGGAGGTCGTGACCGCGACGCGGAACGACTGGGACGCGGATTCACCGCGCGCGGCGGCCCGCACCGTGGTGACGTAATCGCCGGCGACGGCCTTGGCGGCGGGCGTGACCAGCGCCTGCACCTCCTTGTTCTCGTTGGGGGCAATGCGGTCGACGGTCTTCGGCTCGAAATTGACTTTCCAGCCCGTCGGAACCGAGCCCGACAGCTCGATCTGCTCCGCCGGCGCGGTGCCGGAATTGGTGAGGATCACCGGGATCGATGTCTCCTGGCCGGCGGAAGCCTTGGCGCTCAGCACCCCCTCGCGGCCGGCAATGTCGATCTTCGGCTGGCCGGTGATGTCGAGCACGAGTTCGGACGTCGCCGTGGCGTCATCGGCCGATACTTTCGCCGCCACGTTGTATTTGCCGGCCGCGACCGTGTTCGGCGGCCGCACCTTCAGCTTCACGTCCTTCGACTGGCCGGGATCGAGCGGAAGCACGTTGAGCTCCTGGCTGCCGTATTGCTCGGTATAGGTGGCGTCGAAGTTCTGCGGCGCCTGCGCCGACAAGCTCGCGACCACTTTCTTGGGGCTGTCGTTCTTGATGGAGAGCTGGAACTCGAAGCTCGACTTGGACGTGCCGCGCAGCTCGGGAAGCTGCGGATTGAGCGTGAGCTTGGCGGGCAGATCGGTCGCGAGCTTCACCTCGATGGGAAGCGTTGCGTTGGTGGTCGCGCCGCGCGCGCTCACCGTCAGGTTGGTGGTGCCGATGGGAGCGTCCTTGGGCACGTCGAGACGCAGCTCGAGCGGCACGTTGGCATTGGTCGCCGCGAGCGCCGCCGCCACCGGCTGCCCGCCGCCGATCAAGTTCGCCGTCCATCCCGATGGAACCCCGTTGACGGAGAGCGTCAGCCGCTCGGGCGGAACGCCGTAGTTCTGCAGCTTGAGATTGATCGAGGACGTGCTCCCGGGCCGCAGGGTGACCGCGGGGTAATCGGTCAGAAGGAAAATCCCTTTGACGTCGCTCTTGGCTTCTTCCGCCATTGCTGCAGTGCAGAAGGCGGCGACGACCGAAAGCACAGACGAAAACAGAGCGATAACACGATATCGCATGATGACAGCTCCAGGCGATAAAGCAGGAAAGTCCCGCTGTTAGGTAACCCCCTCCCGGCGGCGCGGAAAAGGCGCTACGGGATGGGCGTGGTTTTCTTTCGTCCCCGCGCCGGAATCAATACACTTCCTCGGGATTTTTTAGGCGCAGTGTCGCAGGCGGTTAGGACACGGCCGCTCATACGCGAAGAACCGTCGGCCAGTCCACCTCGTCTTCCTGCAGCACCCAGGGTTCCTTGAGCGCGGCGGTGCGCCATTCGCCCCAAGCCGGCAGCGCCATGACCGCGTCCATATAGGCGCGGGCCACGGCGCCGACCTCGACGGCATAGGTGTGGAAGCGCGAGACCACCGGGGCATACATGGCATCGGCGGCGCCGAAGCTGCCGAATAAAAAGGCGCCGCCCGCGCCGTAGCGCTTGCGGCACTGCGTCCACATGGCCTCGATGCGCCGCACGTTCGATTCTACCTCCGCGGTGAGCTGGCGCGGCATCACCGGCCGCCACATGTTCATGGGCAAATGGCGGCGCAGCGGAACGAAGCCCGCATGCATCTCGGCCGCGATCGCGCGCGCGAGCGCGCGCGGCGCCGGATCGGCCGGCCAGAGGCGGGCGTCGGGATGCTTCTCGGCGAGGTATTCGAGGATCGCCAGCGACTCCCAGACCTGCGCGTCGCCGTCGGCAAGCGCCGGCACCTTGCCGGTGCCCGAAATCTTGGTCACCCGCGCTTTGAAATCCTGGGCATTGAGCGAGATCACCTCTTCGTCGAAAGAGATGCCCGCGACCTTCATGGCAATCCATGGGCGCAGCGACCACGAGGAATAATTTTTGTTGCCGATGATGAGTTTGGGTCTCATTCCCTTGCGCCGTGATGGCTCGCGCCCAGCGGCCGGCAGCCTCGACCCGCGCCGTGGACGTGAACGATGATGCTTGGCGGCATCGCTTGCTTGCGCGGGCGATGGTGGGCGCAGCGCAGCGGCGCGGTCAAGCCCCGGCCTCTCTCGCAACCGGTGAACGGCGGGTAAATGGTAAGCAGCCAGCGGCGCGGCATCGCAAGCGCTTTTTCAATCGCGCTCGCGCATTTCAATGGCGGTCGTGCGTCGGTGCCGGAAAGAGCTCCGAGCTGCGCCCCGTGAGCCAATAGACCGCAAGCCCGACCCATTCGCGCACGGCGGTGTCGCTTCGTCGCAACCCATCGCCCACGCTCGCGAACGGGCGCAGCGCGTCTTCGGCCCCGCGCGTGCGCCAGTCGACCGGGTAGGCTTCGACCGGAAAGCCCGCTTTGCGGAAGACGCCGACCGCCCGCGGCAGGTGATGGGCCGACGTCACCAGCAGCCAGCGTTCGCCCGGCTTGGGCTGGGCGATGGCCTTGGAAAGAACCGCGTTCTCGACGGTATTGCGAGAGCGATCCTCGAGCGCGATGCGCGCGCGCGGGATGCCGAGGCTTTCCAGCAGGCGCAGCGCCAAGGGGGCCTCCGCGCCCTCGTCGTAGATGAGCGCGCCGCTGCCGCCCGAGAACACGATGCGGGCGTCGGGGTAGCGCCGCGCCAACTCGGCCGCCACCGTCAGGCGTTCGGCCGCCTCGTTGAGCGCGACCTCGTCGCGCGCGGAGGAAACGTCGGGCGAGATCGCCCCGCCGAGCACGATAATGCCGTCGGGCGCTCCGCGCGTTGCGTCCCAGCGCGGGAAGCGCTCCTCCAGCGGGATGATCAGCGCATTGCCGATCGGGGAGAGGCCGAGGATCGCGAGCACGATGAGGCTCGCGAAGGCGAGCGCCCGCCCGGCGCGCGCAAAGCGCGTCGGCAGCAGCAACAGCCCGAGCATGCCGATCGAAACGACGAGGTTGGACGGGATGGCGAAGAAGCCGAGGATCTTGGAGAGGGGAAAGAACATCCACCAATCACTTCTTCTTCCACGCCTCGTAGCGCGCCTTGGTGTCGGCGTTCATGGGATAGAGGCCGGGGAGCTTGGCCCCGCGCTCGACCTGGCCGACGATGAAGCTTTCCATGCGCTCGTGCTCGGCGCCCTCCTCGGCGACGAAGGCAAGAAGATCCTGCGGGATCACCACCGCCCCGTCGTCGTCGCAGACGATGACGTCGCCGGGAAAGATGGCGCAGCCGCCGCAGCCGATCGGCTCCTGCCAGCCGACGAACGTGAGCCCGTTCACGGACGCCGGCGCGGCGGTGCCCGCGCACCACACCGGCAGCTTGGAGGCGAGCACGCCCGCCTTGTCGCGCACGACGCCGTCGGTCACCAGCGCCGTGACGTTGCGCTTCATCATGCGCATGGTGAGGATGTCGCCGAAGATGCCGGCCGAGGTCACGCCCATCGCATCGGCCACGGCGATGCAGCCGGCCGGCATTTCCTCGATGGCGCCCCGCGTCGAGATCGGTTTCGCCCAGCTTTCCGGCGTCGCGAGGTCCTCGCGCGCCGGCACGAAGCGCAGCGTGAACGCAGGACCTACCAGGCGCCCGCCGCCGGCAACGAGCGGCTGCGGCCCGTTCATCCAGCAACGGCGGATGCCTTTTTTCAACAGCATGGTGGTGATGGTTGCGGTGGTGATCGCGCGCAGCGTGTCGTAAAGGGCCGCACTCATGGAACACCTCTTTGGCACACCTCTTTGGCAAACCTCCGTGCGTCGGTTCAGACCGGCGCGATGCCGAGGCGCGCGTCGCGTCGCCGTAGCCAAGCCACGAACGGAATCGACAACAGCACCATCCACGCCTTGCCGACGATCTGGCCGAGCAGGAAATCGAGCGAACCGAAGGCGAGCCACAGGAACACGACGGAATCGACGACCAGTCCCACCACGCCGGACGCGACGACGGCAATGAGGAGCCCGCGCCGCGCGAGCGGGGTATAGACCGCGAGATCGGCGAATTCCGAGAGCAGGAACGCAGTAGCCGAAGCGATGACGAGCGCGGGCGGCGCCAGCAACGCCGAAAGCGCAGCGCCCGCGAGAATGGCGAGCGAGGACGCCGCGACCCCGAGCCGGCGCTGAACGAGGTCGCGCAGCACCAGCGCGACGCCGGCCATGGTCACGCCCGAGGGCGCCATCAGCCCCGGCGCCACCGGAATGAGGCAAGGTCCCTGCGGCTGGCACACCGTACCGGCGTGCCCGATCAACCAGTTCGCCACCGGAATGGTGAGCGTGAACAGCGCGAGAAACACGATCCCCTCGTCGCGGCGTCTCGTCTCGATCATCGCGTCGACATCCATTTGGCGAACCCGTCGGCCCGCAACCGGCAGGCCGGGCATGTCCCGCAGCCATAGCCCCAGTTATGTCGCTGCGAGCGGTCGCCCAGATAGCAGGTGTGGGTATCCTCGACCAGCACGTCGAGCAACGCGTCTCCGCCGATCTCGTGCGCCAGCGCGAAGGTCGCGGCCTTGTCGATCCACATCAGCGGCGTATGGATCACGAAGCGGCGCTCCATCCCCAGGTTGAGCGCCAGCTGCATGGCCTTGATCGTGTCGTCGCGGCAGTCGGGATAGCCGGAGAAGTCGGTCTCGCACATGCCGGCGACGAGATGCTTGGCTCCACGCCGATAGCCGAGTGCGCCGGCGAAGGCGAGGAAGATGAGATTGCGGCCGGGCACGAACGTCGTCGGCAGCCCGCGCTCGCCGATCGCGATGGCGACCTCGCGCGTGAGCGCGGTGTCGGAGATGGCGGCGAGCGCGCCGAGCTCAAGGACGTGATCCTCGCCGAGCCTTGCCGCCCAGGCCGGCGCGAGGGTTTTCATGCGCTCGCGCACGCGCGGCCGTGCCTCGAGCTCGGCGCGATGGCGTTGCTCGTAGTCGAAGCCCACCGTTTCGACGCGAGCGAAACGCTCGAGCGCCCACGCCAAGCACACCGTCGAATCCTGCCCGCCGGAGAACAGCACGAGCGCGCGGTCGGGATCCATCGCGGTCACGATGACGGCTCCAGGCGTGCGAGTGGCGAGTTGCGAGCGAACGGCGCGCAGCTCGAAGCCGGCATGCGCGAACGCCGGTCGTTACTCGCCGCTCGCTCGCTTGCTCGGCTGGAAGGCGAGCTTGCGCGCCAGCGTCGCCAGCTCGCAGCCCTCGCAGTAGCGATTGTCCTTAAAGTCGATCCAGTTGTGGGCATAGACGTTCTCGGTCGCAATGCCGTAGCGCTCCTGCAAAAACCGCACCAGCACCAGCCACGCCTGCTTCTGCGCGCGCGTCGCCGGCTTGGCCACGTCCGGGTAGTTGCCCACGAATTCCACGCCGATCGAGTTGGTCTTGATCACGTTGCGATAGGTCTTGGAATTATCGATGTATTTATTGTCGTTTCGATTGGCGCCGTCGCCGTGGGTCGTGATCGCGGTCTCCGCCGTCGCCCAATAGACGGTGCCGTCGGTTTCCACCCATAACATCACCCCGCGCTTGGTGGGATTCTGCGCCTGCCCCAGCGCCATGCTTTTCGCCGAGCCGGCGGGCCCTTCGGTCTGGTGCACGATGATGTTGCGCCAGTTGTTCACTTCGGCCCGCGAGCCGAGCGGATGCAGGTAGACGATGGTGAGCCCCGGGATCTGCGGCTCGCCAGACCCTCCGGCGAGCTCGCGAAAGCCTTCGGGGAGCGCGGGCGCGTCCGCGTCGTCACCGGTTTCCGCTTCCTGGGTGCCGACGGCAGCGGGCCGCGAGCGCGGCAGCGTGATCTTATCGCGCGCGGCGGCCGATGAGCGAACCGCCGGCCGCGTCGGCTCGGCGCACGCAGCCTTCATCAGCGCCAAATGTGCGATGGGCGCGCCGCCCGCGAGCAGCGCAAGCATCGCCAGGCGTGTCGGGCGTCGAAGACCATTGCATGTCAATCCCATTGCGGCGTTCCCGAATAGGCGTAGTCGACGATGCGTCCGTCGCGGTGTGCGAGCTGCGCGATCTCGGCCATCTCGGCCGGCGAAAGCTCGAAGTCGAAAATCGCGAGATTTTCCGAAAGCCGTTCGAGGCGGCTGGTGCGCGGGATGACCGCGATGCCCTGTTGCACCAGGAAACGCAGGCTCACCTGCGCCGCGGTCTTGCCGTGCGCCTTGCCGATGCGAGCCAGCACCTTGTCCCTGTTCACGCCGCCGCGGGCCACCGGGCTATAGGCCACGATCGCCATGCCGTGCCGTCGGCAGGCGGCGATCACCTTCGATTGGTCGATGAAGGGATGCATCTCGATCTGGTTGCACACTAGGGGCTCCTGCGCGAGCTTCACGGCCTCCTCGATGAGCGCGACGGTGAAGTTCGACACGCCGATGTGGCGCGCAAGTCCCATGCGCTGGACCTTGCAGAGCGCGCCGAGCGTGTCGCGCAGCGGAATCTGCGGATTCGGCCAGTGCAGCAGGAGCAGATCGACCTGCGAGAGTTGCAGCCGCTCCAGGCTCGCTTGAACGGAGCGCTCGAGGTCGCGGGGGGCAAAGTGCGACGGCCACACTTTCGTGGTGACGAACACCTCGTCGCGCTTTACTCCGGAGACGCGCAGCCCCTCCCCCACCTCGCGTTCGTTGTCGTAGAGCTCGGCGGTGTCGACGTGGCGGTAGCCGTGCCGCAGCGCGTGCTCGACGACGCGCACGCAGGCGCGCCCGCGCAGCTCCCAGGTGCCGAGGCCGACGAGGGGAATGCGCGCGCCGTGCGCTTCGATTACGCGCGCTGCAACGGACGTCACCACTTGCCTCCGTTCGGCATCGCCGGTTCGCGGCCTCAATTGTCCCAGCGCGGCGCGTGCGGCGGATTTACCACTCGCATGCCGCCCTGCTTGAGCCTGCCGATCTCGGCCATTTCGGCGTCGCTCAGTTTGAAGTCGAAGACCGCCAGATTGGCGGCGAGATGGTCGGGATTGGGCGTGCGGGGGATCGGGATAATGCCCTGCTGCACGAGATAACGCAGCGCCACCTGCGCCGCGCTCTTGCCGCGGGTCTTGCCGACGCGCGCGAGCACTTCGTTGCCGGGCACTTTGCCGCGGGCGAGCGGGCAATAGGCCGTGACTGCGAGGCCGTAGCCGCGACAGGCGGCAATGACCTTGTCCTGGTCGATGAACGGATGGACCTCGATCTGGTTGGTCACCAGCGGTTCGCTCGCGAGCTTCACCGCGTCTTGCAGCAAGGGGATGGTGAAATTCGCCACCCCGATATGCTTGGCCCGCTTGTCGCGTTTTGCCTTGCACAGAACGCCGAGCGTTTCCTTCAGCGGCACATTCGGACTAGGCCAATGGATGAGGAGAAGGTCGACCCAGGAGAGCTCGAGCTTCTTGAGACTTTGATCGAGCGAGCGCTCGAAATCGGCGGCGGCGAGCTGATCGTGAAAAACCTTGGTGGTCACGAACACGTCCTCGCGCGCGATGCCGGCGGCGCGCAGCCCCCGACGCAGTCCCTCGCCGACCTCGCTCTCGTTGCGGTAGCGCTCGGCGGTGTCGATGTGGCGATAACCGACACAGAGCGCGGTCTCGACCGTGTCGACGCAGACCGCGTCCATCAGCGTCATGGTGCCGAGCCCGAGGGCGGGAATCTTTGCGCCGTTGGCTTCGACGAAATTCATCGCATTCCCTAATCGCACCCGAACGACGCGCGGCTCCTGGATGCCCCGTCTTCGCCGGCCATGGCAACCGAATTTTCATCCGCCGCGTCTCGTTCGGCGGCGCTTCGCTGCGCAAGATTAGAACAATTCAATAGTACAACACTTGCGTCATGCCTTGCGAAGCCCTTCATATCACCTGAGAGCTCACTGGACGGCAGACGTGATGCGCGGATTTGCAGTGGCGATCCTGCTGGCGGCGGTCGGCATGCCGAGCGCACAAGCCCTCGCGCAGGAGTTCAACCTCGTCATCCGCAATCACAAATTCGAACCGCAGGAACTGCGCGTGCCTGCGGGCAAGCGCGTGTCGATCTATGTCGCCAACGAGGATGTGACCCCCGAGGAATTCGAGAGCGCGACGCTCAAAGTCGAGAAAATCATTCCCGGCAAGTCCAAAGGCCTGGTGCGCATCGGACCGCTCGCCCCCGGCCGCTACGAGTTCATCGGCGAGTTCCACGCGGACACCGCTAAAGGCGTCATAATCGCGGAATAGCAGCATGTTCGGCGCGCTCATCATCGTCTTCCGCGAAGTGATCGAGGCCGGTCTGATCATCGGCATCGTGCTGGCTGCGACCCGCGGCATCAGCGGCCGCGGACACTGGGTTGCGGCCGGCGTGCTCCTCGGCACGCTCGGCGCCGGCATCGTCGCCCTGTTCGCCGAGGCCATCGCCAACGCGTTCGAAGGTTCGGGTCAGGAATTGCTCAACGCCAGCGTGCTCGGCGCCGCCGTGGTGATGCTGATGTGGCACACGGTCTGGATGGCGCGCCACGGCCGCGAGATGGCAGCGGAGATGGCCGCGGTCGGTGCGGCGGTGAGCGCGGGCAAGCGGCCGATGACCGCGCTCGTCGTGGTGGTAGGACTTGCGGTGCTGCGCGAGGGCTCGGAAGTCGTGCTGTTCCTCTACGGCATCTTCGCCGGCGGCGCGTCGGGGTCCTCGCTTTTCATCGGCGGCGTGCTTGGGCTCGCGGTCGGGGCGGCGTTCACCGCATTGACCTACTATGGGCTTGTCAGCATCCCCCCGCGGCACATTTTCAGCGCAACGACCGTGCTCATTGCATTGTTGGCAGCGGGCATGGCGGCGCAGGCGGTGCAATATCTCGACGCCGCCGGCGTGATCAACGTGCTCAGCCGCCAATTGTGGGACAGTTCGCCGTGGCTGCCGCAGAACGGCATCATCGGCCACGTGCTGCACACGCTCATCGGCTACACCGACCGCCCGACCGAGCTGCAGCTCATCGCTTATCTCGCGACGCTCACGGCCATGGCGGCGCTCGCGTGGCTCGCGGCGCCAACCCGCGCCAGGCGCGTACCAGCGTAGGGTAGCCGCGATGTTCGGGCCGCCGCGCCCGCAACAGGCACGCGTCAGGTCTGCGGCTTCGCAGCGCTGAGGACCGCAAAAGCGACCTCGGGCACCTCGTCGATCACCTTGAGCAACGCGCGGGCGGGCCCGCGGGGCGAGCGCTTGCCCTGCTCCCAGTTGCGCACGGTCTCGATCGGCACCCCGATGCGCGCGGCGAACTGCGCCTGCGTGAGCTTGGTGCGCGCGCGCACCCCGCGCGCGTAGGCGGCATCGGCCGTCGCCCCTCGGGCGGCCCGCGCCGCCGCGACCCAACCGCCGGCCGGCCGCCCCTGGCGCATCTGTTGGGCGATCTCCGCAAGCGGGCTCGGCAGCGCAGCTTCGCTTCCGTCGGGAAGAATCTCGACGATCCGGCCGTCGGCTTTGAGTCTGACCCGCAGCATGGCGGCCACAGGCCTACGTGATTCCCATTGATCGGCCAAGAGGTTACATGACCCGTACGATTGTTCATTGGCCGATGGGCTGCTGACCGAGTCGTCCGATGGATAGTGGGTCATTGACCCATAGGCATGGCTGAAGCGACCAGGCGCGACGGCGTCGCCGTCATTTGAGCCCGAACCACAGCGTCGCGATGCCGAGGAACGAAAAGAAGCCGACGACATCCGTCACCGTGGTCACGAAAACACCCGACGAGATCGCCGGATCGGCGCGGAAGCGATGGAGCGCGAGCGGCACCAGAATGCCGCCGAGCGCCGCGGCCAGGAGATTACAGATCATGGCAAGACCGATCACCACGCCGAGGTCGGGCACCTTGAACCACGCAGCTGCTGCGACGCCGGTGATAACGGCGAAGGCCAAGCCATTGACCAAGGCGACGAGCACTTCGCGCAGAATGATGCGCGCGGCGTTGGCGCTCGACAATTCGTGCCGCGCCAGCGCCCGCACCACTATGGTCATGGTCTGCGTCGCGGCATTGCCGCCCTGACTCGCCACGATCGGAGCCAACACCGCCAACGCCACCATTTTTTGCAGCTCGCCCTCGAACAGGCGGAGGACCGATGACGCCAGGAAAGCGGTAGCAAGATTGACCAACAGCCAATTGAAGCGCCCGCGCGCGACGAACCACACCGGATCCGACAGTTCCTCCTCGCGACCGACGCCGCCGAGGGCGCGAATGTCCTCCTCAGCCTCCTGCTCGATCACGTCGACGATATCGTCGAAGGTGATGACTCCGACCAGCCGATCTCTCTCGTCGACGACCGGGGTGGCAACCAGATCGTAGCGCTCGAACAGGCGCGCCACGTCTTCTTGCTCATCGGTGACGCGGACAGCGTGCATCTCCTCGTCGATCAAACTCGCTATCGGCACCGGCCGTTTGGTGCGCAACAGCCGGTCGAGCGCGACCGTACCCTGCAGCAGGCCGGCGGAATCGGCCACGTAGACCTCCCAGAAACGGTCGGGCAGATCGGGCGTCTCGCGCAGATGGTCGATAGTGCGCCCGACCGTCCAGGCCGGCGACACGGCGATGAACTCGGTCTGCATGCGCCGACCGGCGGAGTTTTCCGGATAGAGCAGGCTGCGCGCCAGCGCGACGCGCTCGGGCGGCGGAAACCGCTCGAGAATTTCGGTCTGCTCGTCCTTCGGCAGATCCGCGAGGATGGCCACGGCATCGTCGGAATCCAGCTTGCGCACGCCTTCGGCCACCGCCTCGGGAGGCAGTTCTGCGAGGATTTGTTCACGGACGGTATCTTCGACCTCGGTCAGCGCCGTGAAATCGAAGTCCTGTCCCATCAGCCTGACCAGCGTGGGACGCAGCTCGGGCTCGAGCGCCTCGATCAGATCGCCGACGTCAGCCTGGTGCAGATCGCCGAGGAGTTCGCGTAGCGCCGTAGAATCTTCCGTCGTGATCGCCTGTTGAACGCGCTCGACAAAATCCGCGCGCACCGCCCCCTCCTCATCGCGCAGCGCGACCGAGGGCGCAGCCGCAGTCAGTTCCTTTTCTTCGAGCATCTGCGGCCTGCCGCAATGAACGGGACGAATGCGTTGGGCTTCTACGCTCGGTGCCTTAAGCTGACAATCGCGAATGAATTCGACACGGGCACCGATGGATCATCCTCTCGAGCGTTACGCGCTGCGGCCGGTGCGATCGCCGCAGGAGTGGAGCGTTTATCATGCCATTCGCCGGGATGCGATCTTCAGCGCTTTGCTGCCGGGCCAAGCCTATGACGAGCACGACCCGGACGAATTCCAGCATCGCCATCTTCCGCACGCACTCATCCGCGACGGTGAGATCATAGGAACGGTGCGCATCGATCTCGTCGGCGAGGCACAGGCAGGCCTTCGGCTCATCGCGATCCGCCGCGATTTGCAACGGCAAGGCCACGGCAGCGTTCTGCTCAGGCTCGCGGAACACGCCGCGCGCGGCCTCGGCAGGACCGAGATCGGGCCTCGGCAGGACCGAGATCGTCATCAATGCCCACCCGACGTCGCTGAGCTTCTATCTCGCCAATGGCTATCGCGAGGGTGAATGGCGCGACGCCAAGCCGGTGCCGGCAAACCTCATTCGGGTGGGAAAGCAATTGTCCTAGCAGGCCACGCATCCCGACCTCATGAACGCCGCCGCCGGCGCGCCTGAGGCGGCCTGCGAGGTCACGCCTCACCAACCTGCGGCTGCAGGAAGCGCTTAGCAGTTCCGTTCCACTGTTTTCGGGTTGTTCTTTACAATGAAAGATGCAACTCGGACGTGTCGGCGCGAGCGCCGGACAGGACGACACCTTGCGCGACACCTGGCGCTCGCGCGTTAGGCCGGCGCACTGAGGATACGCGCTCGACAGGGATTAGGGGCTACGCTCGCCGCTCGCCTTGCGCACGCTGACGCAATCCACGGGAGCTGGGCATGAGCCACTTGGCGACAGGTTGGAGCCGGCTGCGCGCATGGAGCGCCAGCCACGACGCGGAGCTACGGCTGTGCGTGCGGAGCACGACCGCTGCGGTGCTCACGCTCGCGGTTTCGCAGCTTTTGCAGCTTCCCATTGCGCTATGGGCCGTGCTCACCGCCGTCATCCTGACGCAAATCAGCGTCGGCCGCTCGCTCAAGGCCTCGATGGATTATCTGATTACCACGCTCGGGGGTGCGATCTACGCGGGCGC
>WNFM01313432.1_pt1 | contig 13493 bp, 6 predicted proteins | sample 5400271 | NCBI WGS metagenome assembly WNFM01 (sample SAMN13153352, study PRJNA577476) | soil metagenome | isolation source: 60 cm saprolite on Douglas fir-dominated hillslope | place: USA:California | collected 2013-09-17 | reverse complement strand
ATGCATGATACAATAGTAATTATTAAGCGGTACATCTAACGATCTGTGATGCCCAGACGAGGACCAGCACTATGCCAGGACCGATCTATGTAATTGGACATAAAAACTCTGACCTGGACTCCGTCGCCTCGGCCTATGCCTATGCGCGGCTGTTGCAACTTCAAGGCGAGGAGCAGGCCATCCCTGCCCGCCATGGTGAACTGAAGCCAGAGGTGCGCTTCGTGCTGGAGCGCTACCAGGTTGAACCACCCGAAGCGCTGGAGGACGTGTTTCTCCAGGTGCGTGATGTCATGAGGCGCGGTGTGATATCCGCCCGCGTCGACCAACCTCTTTTAGAAGCCGGGCAATTACTCCAGGAACACAATCGCCGGTCAATGCCCGTAGTAGATTCTGAAAACAAAGTGCAGGGCATAATCGCTGTTGAAGACTTCGCCCAGCTCTTCTTCAACGACCTTGATCCACAGTCGGTCAATCGCGTACTGTTACAACGGGATAACCTGGTGCGCGTCCTCCGAGGGCGCGTACTGGTCGAAGGCCGGCGCAAGCTGGGAAACCGCGTACTGGTGGGAGCAATGCAGGCCGAAACGATGGCCGACTATATCGAACCAGGCTGCCTGGTGGTGCTCGGGGACCGTGAGGACGCCCAGCTTACAGCCATAGAACGTGGCGCGGCTGCGCTGGTAATTACCGGCGACCTGCTCGTCTCCGAGCGCACAGTAGCAGCCGCTACAAAGCACAGCGTAATGATTATCAGCACCGCGCATCATACCTTTACCGCCGTACGCCTGATCAATCTGAGCATCAGCACACAGGATATTATGTACCGTGAGTTTGTTTCCTGCCACCCGGAAGACCAGATGAGCGAGGTGCAGCCCGCGCTGGCTCGCCGTCGCTCGCTGCCAGTGGTGGATAGCGCGGGCAAGCTTGTAGGATACCTCTCACGCACAGACCTGCTCAATGCACGGCCCAAGCGCGTTATACTGGTGGATCACAATGAACAGTCGCAGGCTGTCGATGGCATCGAAGAGGCCGAACTGCTGGGCATTATCGACCATCATCGCATTGCCGATGTCCATACTAACAAGCCCATCATGTTCAGGGCCGACCCTGTTGGCTGTACCGGCACCATTGTCACTGGACTCTATCATGAAGCAGGCAAGGCTATTCCACGTGAGGTGGCTGGACTACTGCTGGCAGGTTTGCTTTATGATACCTTGATCCTCCGTTCTCCCACCTGCACCTTGCGAGACGAGCGCGTTGCTGCCGAACTGGCCGCTATCACGGGCGAAGATATCGAGCAGTTTGGTCAGGCCATTTTTACTGAGGCCGCCGCTCACTTGAGCGAACGTTCTGCCGAAGACCTGCTCACCGCCGATTTCAAAGAGTACACTGTCGGCGATACCAGGTTTGCCATCGGGACTGTCGAGACGGCCAGTCCGGCAACCATCGAGAAGCGTATCCCCGAATTGCTTTCTACTATGCGCAGGCTCGCCCAGGAGCGCGGTTATACATCTTTCCTGTTCATGATCGTTGACATCATCCACATGCGCTGCCATCTACTGATCTCCGGAGCCGAACGGGCTGTTGCAGAAGTATTGGGAGTTCCTCTGGAAGCAGACGGGCACAGCTTAGTGGTGGAAGATCTTGTCTCACGCAAAAAACAACTGGTACCCCTCCTGCCGCGCATCCAGGCTGCCCTATCAGAAACAACAATCCCACGAGTCTGAGCGCTTTTCAGAACCCAATGCAGTATAATACATGGAGAAGCCAATCCAGAAAAAACAACCAGTAGATGCAAGGGAACAGCGATGATACCTTCAACGAATAGCCCCAAAGTCGAGGAAATTCGCCGCAGCGTGCAATCTTCTTACGCCGATCTCAACCAGCTCATAGTAGAACGCCTGGCAATGCTGGACCCGGCAAAACTGTACCAGCAGCCTGCCGAAAATGAGTGGACAATCATAGAAAGCCTGGCACACATAGTCGAGTTTATGCCCTATTGGGCTGACGAGATCGAAAAGCTGGTGGCAGCGCCAGGACAAAATTTTGGCCGCACCATGCAGGATGTTGGGCGTTTGCAGGCCATCAACGAACATGGTTCAGACGATCTTGTGCAGATTCGTGCCGCCTTACCTGGCAGTTATACTCGCCTCGAACAGGTACTGAGCGAACTGAAGGACAGCGACCTGGAGTTAACCGGCCACCACTCTCGGTTTGGCGACCAGACATTGGCATGGTTCATCGAAGATTTCGTGACGCACCACCTTACGAGCCACCTGGAACAACTGAATCATTGCTTGACGCCAGTAAGTAACAATACAAGCGAGCAATAAACTAATATTCCGGCAACCTGAATATAATAGAGAGAAATGTAGGGGCGACCCTTGCGGTCGCCCTGCCTCACTGATTACTGTATGCCCGCATCACGCCCGCCAATCAACCTTTGTTGCAGTCGCTGATTACTCTCCACCAGCCGCCGGTTCATAGCTTCCAATTGCTGATTACGTTCTTCCAGGTCCCGGTAATCCTCTTCAAGTGCTTCCTTTTCCCGCTCCACCATGCTCATGCGTAGAGTAAGCTCCCGCCTGTCCTTCTCGTACTCATACTGCGCACTGCGCAGCTCATTTTCAAGCCTGGTGACAAGCGGACCATAGGGCTTACCAAGCAAAACACTGTACAGCTCGTGCTCAGTGCTTCCGTAGAGGCTACTGGTTTGCCGGCTCTGAAGCGTAGAGAGATCCAGGTGACCGCCCGCCAACAAACCACCCAGCGCACGCAGAGCGATCGCTTGTCGTTCGGGATACGTAACGTTTGACTGGTACATTGACGAGCCAGGGTTACCGAGAGTCCTGGCATACTCAAATACGTCCCGGTGCGGTGTCAGCATACCAAGCACACTGATAACCTCTGCCAGCAGGTCCGGCGGCGTCGCACGATAGCGCAGCATCTCCAGGAGGGTCTCCTCCGCCTCTGCTCCTAGCAAGAGGAAAGTGCGGGCAAGCAGTTCCTGTTGACCTGGATGGTCATGATAATGATACATGCCCCAGGCAATATGACTGGCTACGTCGCTTCCACCTACTAAAAGCAGCACTGCGATAATACGCTGCGCAGCGCGCTTCTCGTTATGCACCTGCACGTATTCAAGGAGCTCTCGTATCATCTCCTGATCCTGGCGTGACCGGAGCATTTCGGCGGAGAGACGCTCCAGTAGTAGCCCCAGGCTCATCGAGATATCCTGCGGCTCGTCCCCCATCAGGTGTTCGATCAGCCCGTCCTTAATCTCCATAGTCGTCATACTACTGAAGGTCTGCAACGCTGCCTCCCGGCGTGCCAGGTTGCTCACATCGCTGCAGGCTGCCCAGATATAGGGGAAAGCAGCAGTGCGCATCTCGCGTAGAATTTGTTGAGCAGCATAGACCACTGCCTGGTCAGCATCGGTCAGCAGGTCCATTACGCCAGGGATAGCCAGGACGCCAATATTCACCAGCGCAATCTTCGCGCCTTCTCGCCGCTCCCCCACATGTAGAGTAGCAACCAGGCTGCCCAGAGCCAAATCACTATACTCGTCCTGCCTGTGCGACAGCCGTACTAATGCCTCCGAGACGCCCTCTATCAGGCGTATGTCCTCCAGTCCTTCCAGCAATGCAGGTATGAGCATACCGGCAAGAGGTGTCCCTACAGACCCGGCAAGGTCACCAGTCACTATGTCCAGCAGGCCTTCACGTGCATGCTGCGACGAAGTTACACTGAAAAGTTGCACAACCTGCGGCAATATCTCCGGCGTTTGATGTACCAGGTGTACAATAATATCCCTCGTACGCTCCCGCGCTATATCGCTTGGCTCATCCAGTCCGGACGCGAGTGCAGGAAGCGCCTCTGCTCCAAAGGCCGCGAGGAGCGTGGCAGCCGCATCTCCGCGTTCAGGTTCACCCAGCAGGCTCACCAATTGCGGGATTGCCTCCTGTGGATAGGTATGCAGGAGTTCATTGACCACCTGTTGCAGCGCAGGATGGTGTAATACTTCCAGCAGCGCCGGGACAGCTACATGACCCTCCATCCTGGAGAGCGTATGACGCATGTATTCCTGCACCCGCTGGTCTGGGTGCGCAAGATACGCTACCAGCATCTGCGCTGCATCGCTCCCCTTCGCCAGCAGCACCTCCATGATTTGCAGTGCCTGCGCCTCGCTCACCAGTGCCAGCATCTCGATCAAGCGCTCACCAGGAAATGGGACCATACCAAGCAGTACTCGTCGTAGGCGCGCCGTCACCTCTGTCTCCTGCTCAACATCCAGCGCGGCGATCAGTTTACCCAGGGCCATCTCGCCAAGGTTGCTGAGGGCATTCACTGCCGCCTCGTGCAGAAGTACATCCGGGCTTGCCAGGGCGCTTAGCAGAGGAGATACTGCCCGCTCATCTAGATATTGACTGAGGACATGGACAATAGCCACAGCTAACAAGGACTCGATACCTGGCTTTTCCAGGAGGGCGATCAGTGCGGGAATGACTCGCTGATCCCGTACGCGCTCAAGCACATATATCAGCAAGCGAGTACGTCCCTGCACCTCCTCAGCGAGCGCTTGTATGACAGGATCGACGACATCGACACCAATATCGCCCAGCACCTGCGCTGCCCGCGTTGCCACGATTTCGCTGGTATCGAATAATACCAGCTTGATTAAGTCGGGTATACTTCCGGGGGCAAATATACGCAGGGCCCTTGCAACCTGCTGTTGTACCGTCAATGCCGGGTCTGCCAGCCGCCGCAGGATATATGGTAATACCCGCAGATCCAGCACACGCATCCCCGCAAACACTTCAACAATAAGCTCCGGCGGCTGTTGCTCCAGTTCCAACAGGAGCACAGGTGTGCCCACAGAGCCAATCTCTTGCAAAACCTGTACGGCATTGCGTGTCATTGTTTCATCATTAGAGGAAAGGCTTTGTACCAGTATTCTCACTGCCGTTGCACCGGCATGGTCCTCTTCTGCCGTGCTGCCCTGCCGCACCAGTAGCTCCATAGCTTGCTGTTGGGCCTCTAGCTCGTATGTGGAGGAGAGCATGGGCAGTATTGCCTCCAGGATACGCTGGCGTTGTGCAGCCGTTACTGCGCGGTCGGAGCTTTGCTCATCGAGAAAGGACTCCAGAATGGTCAACACGGCCGAGTGGATAGGCCGCGTAAAGGAAGTAACCGCGCGACTTTCCACTTCCTCGATAATAGGTTCCAGGCTGAGTTCCGGACCCAGACGGATCAATGCCCTGGCGGCGCGATCGCTGATGAGTTGTTCCACATCCCCCAGGCGAGCGATCAAAGGCTCAACAGCGCCCTGCTGGTTGGTCCTACCCAGGATAATAACGGCAGCAGTGCGCAGGCGGAGACTTCTCGTGGGTGCAGCCTGGCTCAACTCCGCTGCAAAAGTCACAGCCAGGTCACCAAGTTGACCCAGCACCTGCATCAGGCGCTGGACTCGGGGCTCATACTGGGCATCATCGATCACCTCGGCCAGATGGTTAAAGAGCAAAGCAGGCACAACCTCATCATCTAGCAGCGCCAACCACCTGTCAATGCCATCGATCATCAGCAGAGAAAACAGCGAGCGATAAATCTCCTGCCCACCTTCCTCTGCACAGCGCGTGAAGCTGGCTGCCAGCCGTGCTCGCATATCAGCATCGCGCATAGCTTCCGCCAGCGCCTTCTCAATGCTGGTGGGTAATGTGACTACGTGCTGCTTTTCAGCCTGGGGAGGCGTCCACAGGACACCTGTACAGACCAGGCTCAGGCTCAATGCTTCTAACCGGTACGCCGGAGAAGCGAGTTCGAATGTAGCCAGCCGCTCAGTCAGCATCACGGGATCATCTAGCAGACCTGCCCAGAAGGCAACCACCTCGCTCCAGTTGGCAGCTTCTGCCAGCAATTCCTCGCGGAACAGCCATGCCGGTTGCTCCATGCTGTCCATCGCACAAAAAAACTCGGCTACAAAATATTCAGCTATCAGCTCATGGCGAAAACATAGCACACCATTCGAACTGAGATCGATCAGCCCTGCATTTTGTGCAAACTGCAAGAGCTCGCTGCATTCGAGGCCATCATATGGCTCATGCCAGGATAACGTGTCCGTCAAAAATGCTCCTTGCAGCGAATGCTCATCCAGCCACACCAGCAAACCTTCGGCCAGTTCGACATTTTCTGGAGTCTTGCCAGCTCCCCTTTCCGCTCCTGAGAGAGGCAATTGGATAGTATCACGGGCACCGGTCCAGCGTGCGGCGCAGGCGATTTCACTCAAGAACGCTATCACATCGCTATACGATGGAGCTTTTCCACCCCATGGCGGGCGCTTCTGCTCTCGTTCGATCAACTCTGATACAAATTCGCGCAGCAACTGGCCGCGCGTATCCATTTGCTTGCCGCGCCCGGCGCCTAGCTCACCTATGACATCCATCAAAGTGAGCAGTATCATGGGATTGGTGCAGTGATCGCGGAGCCGACTGTGATCAATCGCTTCCATGATCTGCCCTGCTGTATGCTGCCATTGTGTATTCGTTCCCTGCTCTTCGATAGAGCGCTCGACAAACTCACGTATCTGCTCATGCTGGAGCGGAGAAATTTCTGTACACACTGCCTGCCCATCAACAGCCAGCCGCCTGAGGCGTGGATTCATGTCGTAATCCGCCGCGCGGCAAGTCATCAGCAGCCGGTTGCCGGTATCGCGCATCAAATATCTGAGTTCTGCGCAAATAGCATCAAGATAAAGATTATCAACCGCGTTTAAGTCATCGCACAACAACAATAACCGCCCTTGCAGCGCCATTTGCCTCATATGAGGCCGCAGGTGGCGCATTCCCGGCAGATCGCTCTCGTACAGGAAATCAAACAGAGCAATCCTGTTCATCAGTTCCCCGGAGCTTGTACCCTTTCCCGGGAGGTTACTACCAGCAGTGTTGGTTGTGCCTTCTCGCGTATGCTCTTTGAGGAAGAGGTTGTAATGCTTCATAGGCACATACACAGGAACTCTTGCCCGCCCACGTATCATATCCCATCGTCGCAGCGCGGCGTCCCGTTGACGTACAAGTAACATAGTCGTTTTGCCCGCACCAGCTGCCCCGAGGACCAACTGATGAGAGTTTTGCGCGGGCTGAATAGCTGGAATAGAGCGTCTATACGAATACTCTCGCGCTTCTCCTATACTCCGCAGGTAAGCAAGGAGTGCCACCGGTCTAATAGATATAAAGGCTATAAGAAAAACAGCGGCGAACTCAACTCCAGGGATGAGCAACAGGAAAGCGTTTCGCGCGACATCCCCTGGCACGTCAGAGAAATGCTGGATCGTACTCCCTCCCGCCAGAGGGAACTTGAACAGCAAAAGCACACCTATCTCGGCAGCGGTGAGCAGGATAGTCATCCCTGCCGCTAGCAGGGTGATGCGCAGCAGACGAGATACTAGCGTATTATGACCAGGCCCGGGCGGGCGCGATCCAGTGGAACGAGCTTTAGCGCGTTTCTCTTCTACCATACGAGCAAGCGGCCTTTCACGGATTGAGCCATCGGTAATAGAGACAGTATATTTCACGGTACCGAATCAAACAAGCAGCAAAGAAGTGGAGGAGCACTTCGCAATTTTGCGAATCTGGTAGCTATGCTTAATAATGTGTCACCCTTTATAATAGATAATGAGGAAGGCACATACAGGTCGGTCTGAATGAACCCATTTTGTGAGAGTAGTAGGTGTAGCAGGAGTAGTGGGTGTGTACGACATATACAGGTCGGTCTAGATGAAACCATTTTGCGACCCAGTACCAGGAATACCTGGGATAAACGTGCTTTACTATAGGGGGAAGATTATAAACCATCTCGCTTGCCAGCGTTACAACCCATTCGTATGAAACGTTCGTACAGGTAGACGAATATATATTTTTAACCTTTTATACACTTAAAAGACTGATCTGCCGATACTCTGAAAGAGGTATTTTTCATGAAGCCTACAAGGCATGATTTACCTGAAGGACCGCAAGGTAGAGATATAACATTTATCAAAACGCAAAAGCTACAGGGAGAGAATGCTACCCATATAACAGGTACACTTGATAGGGATTACTTCGAGACACTTGATACCGTAGAAACAATGAGCCTTTCTGAAGAAGAACTAGGCCAGCTAGCCGATACGGATAAGAGACCACGTGTATCAAAGCCCGAACCAATCGAGGCAGCCGGCACTATACAGGCAACCAGTATTCCAGAGAAGGAAGTTGCAAAGGCGATTGACTCCGTTGACACTCCCGGCACAATCGAGGCCGTGAAAAGTGTAGAGGAAGGGCAGAACGCGCTCGCATCCATGATTACCCGCAAATTACCGGTATTATCCACATCCATGGATGTCCCGGCCCCACCGCCCAGCATCCCTTCCAAAGTAGGCATCAAACGAGGCCATGCACTGTTACTGATAAGCCTTCTCTGTATCCTTGTCCTGCAAAGCATCAACACTGGATCAATGCCATTCATCGGACCACAGGGCTGGTCTTATGTGCTTTATGGTCCGCCAGGAACAGGCGGAAATAGCCTGTTACAAACGACTAATAATCAACTTCACCCACGCGGCGCTCCTACGCCAGGAGCAACGCCACGGCAGAAGCTCACCCCGCAGCAGTACATTAACCTGATCATCAAAAACATGACGCTTGAGCAGAAAATAGGCCAGATGATGATCATTCAGTTTGTCGGCCCAACATATTCACCCGACCTGAGCACGATGATTAGCCAGTATAACGTAGGAGCCGTTCTGATCTTTGCGGCCAATGGCAATATCGTCGATAAAACTCAGCTAAAAGGCCTCATCCGGCAGATGCAGAACGACAGCCCTCTTCCACTGGCGATTGCAATTGACCAGGAAGGTGGAACGGTAGATCGCCTGAAAAGCCTGGATGGACCTCGTCCATCGGCCACCACCATCGGCACAACCAATGATCCTCACAGGGCCTTTGAGGCAGGCACACAAGACGCAACAGATCTTTCATACTACGGGATCAATCTTAATCTCGCCCCGGTAGTCGATGTCAACAACGTATACAACTCTCAACTGTATTTGCGCACCTATGGCAATAACCCCACGATCGTGACAAAAATGGCCGGGGCCTATCTGCAAGGCCTGCAACAAAGCGGTAAAGTGCTCGGTACGCTCAAACATTTTCCAGGTCTTGGCGACGTGGCCACCGATCCGCACATCAGTGTTCCTTATCTGAGCCGTACAAAAAGCGACCTTGAGGCTATTGACTGGGCACCCTACCGCTCACTCATCCGGCAGGGGAATGTCTACGCGGTGATGGTGACACACGAGATCGTGCGTGCAATAGATAGTAGCAAGCCCTCCTCCCTGTCCAAAAAGGTCGTGACCGGCATCTTGCGCGACGAGTTGGGCTTTCAGGGCGTGATTATGACGGATAGTCTAACTATGGAAGGTATTACCGCTTATTATAGTCCTGGGCAGGCGGCGGCCCTGGCAATCGAGGCTGGTTCCGATTTACTGATGGGGGCATCTACTCCGGCAGGGGTTGCTACTATGATCGAAGGCATAAAACAGGATATCAATGCAGGGAACATTAGCATACAACGCATCGATGACTCTGTGCGCCGCATCTTACTGTTGAAGTATCAAATGGGATTGATCCAGATTCCCACTAACTAAGAGAGGGGAGAGGGGGTTGGCAATGCTGCATTCGAGTTCGCCTGCTTCTGAACTAGAAAAACGCCAGTCCACGCTGGTAATCGGCCTGGTTGTGATAGAAACCATGCTGGTGTCACTGGCGCTGGTGCCTCCGCAGTTGTGGACACGCCTGTTGCCACAAACGACGAGCGCCGCTCTGGACGGACCATTCCCAGCGGTCATAGCGCCCGTGATCACCGCTGTCCTCTATCTTGTTCCCACTATTACTGGTTTCCTATGTCGCTCCTGGCAACAAGCTCTGCTATACGCAACTATACCCGCCTGGGTCGGTTTGGGATGCTTTGTGATCGCTGCCACCTTCAAAGTCGGAGCATTCTACCTCATCTCGCTTGATCATGTCATAGCAAACGTCAGCATATTGGAACTATTTGTCGTTTTGGGTGGGATAGGTTGGCTAGGACGCTCTATTTTTACACCTCGCAAACGTGTATAATATGCGAAACCTTTGTTACGATCTCATGATCGCCAGGGCTTGGTTCTCTCCATTATTGACCGGCCCTGGTGATCCTATACACAGGAAAGTACACGTGAGAGAAACCAGGAACACTCAGAACGCTAAAGCTAATGGCAATACGGGCGACGCAGGACATCGTGTTTCTACTGGACTGTTGAATATGTTCCCCCACCCTCCAGACGCGGATGCACCGCGCGGGGAGATAGAGGCACGACAACTACTCAAGCGCACCCCTGGGAGCTACCTACTCAATCAAGCATATAGCTTATGGTTCTTCGTATCATCGTTTCTTCTCACTATCATCATCACACGCAGGCTGTCCACCACTCAGTATGGCATCTATGCGGTAGCGCTCTCGGCCTTTAATACCATTGCATACATTGTCGCGCTGGGGCTAGAAGATGCCACTACCACCTTTGTGCCGCGTGTATTTTCCGAACATGGCCGAGCCGCAGCTGCATCACTGATTCGCAGGCTGCTCGCTCTACGTATAGTCGTCCTGGCGCTGGGCGTAGGCATCATGCTTTTCGGTATGCCGCTGTTGGCCCTGTTCATTGCCATCATCCCGCTGCAAGGCTCGGCAGGTATTGCCGCCGGGTTACGCGATCCAACCCTGCTTGCCCACATTACTCCTATTGCAGTGAACGTCCTGGGTAACGGCATCGCCAGCCTGATCACTGCAGTCTGCGCCGCCTTGATGCGCATGCGCGTGGTCTTCGTCCTCGGCAGCGTGACGCAGTTGCTCATCCTGGTGGTGGCCTGGGTTGGACTGCAGTTTGGCTGGGGCGTAGATGGTATGCTCTGGCTCCTGGCATTGGGTTCTGTGCTTAATGCGCTCGTTTTCACCTTCTGGCTCGCACCCATACTCTTCATCAGGGGAGCAAGTTACCAGCAACCACTGAAGCCTGTCATGCGGCTTGGCATCTCTGCATGGTTGACCAATCTAGCTCAGGGGGCATTACTCAAGCAGATATCCATCATTTTGCTTGGCTATTTCGCCATCTCGATAATACAGATTGGCTACTTTAACCTTTCTTTCCAGCTCGCGCACGCCGCCAATTTGCTACTTGTGTCAGGTTTTGGTGGAGTTGCAGGCGCGGCGCTCGCTGCGGCATTCGTGGGGGAGAATCGCGACCGTCTCGCGCGTTCCTGGCAAACGCTGATCAAGATCGAAACACTGCTGGCAGCGCCCATCCTCGTGTTCTGCCTATTTAACGCGCAGAATATCGCACCCGCCCTGTATGGAGCCTCGTATGACCCGGTAGGACCACTGCTGGCGATCTTTCTTTTCTTCAACATCCTGGTACGCGCCCTTGGCACAACTATGCATCAATATACCCTGTATGTCATCGGTAAACCCAGCAAAGTCGTGCTCGGTCAGTGGATAGGGTTGCTGGCTCTCGTTCTGATCGGCATAGCCCTCATTCCGCGCTGGGGACCCGCTGGTGCGCTCATTGCCGACGGAGTGGCGCAGGTCGTTACGGGCGCGCTGCTGCTCGCCTTCCTCTGGTCTGACCTGCCACACAAATATCCATTGGATTTCACATTGCGCTTGTTACTCGGGCTCACACTGGCCGCCCTGCCTAGCATTATCTGGCATCCTACGAGCCGCTTACTGCTTGTCGTCTCCGGCTGCATCTTCCTGCTATTAGCCATCGCGCTGCTGCTGGTCATCCGCCCACTCAGCGCCAGCGATATGGATGTGATCGCCAGTGTACGGCCCGCCATGGCTCCATATTTACGTCGGTTTGCGCGGGGTAAAGGCTAACCCTCCTCAATGCCCTTATGCAATATCTGCTCCACAACCTGCTCTGCTCGCGGCTCAATCTCTGCCATTAACTTCCTGAACCCTTCCTCGCCGATTTTCTCGCGCAGGGCATCCATCTCCCTCTGTGTCGCCTCACCTTCGGGACTCTCCACCTCCGCAAAGATATTTTGCGCCAGCAGGAAACAGGCAAGAGCAATATCATACTGCTCCCGCTCGCCATAAAGCGTGCCAATATCGTGCAGTGCTGGGCCTTCACCAACGCGATCACCCACCTCCCGGTGAACCTGCAACGCCTGCATATAATACTCCAGCGCTCGCCCCTTTTGCCGCAGTTCAGCATAGAACTTACCCAGGTCATACAGCGTCTTGGCCTCGCCGCCTTGGTCACCTACTTCTCGACGTATGCGCAGCGCCTGCTCAAAGTATTCTTGCGCCCGTTCCTTCTGTCCCAGGTCGGCATACACCCGGCCCAGGCTGTCGAGGGTTTTCCCTTCACCCCAGCGATCCAGTTCCCTGCTTATACTCAGGGATTGCTCGAGATATGCGAGGGCCCGTTCCCTCTGTCCCAGGTCGGCGTACACCTTGCCGAGATTCTTGAGCGTCCGGCCCTCTCCCAGCCGATCCCCTACCTCCCTGCGAATGCTCAACGCCTGCTCGAGACATACTCGTGCCTGCTCCAACTGTCCCATATCACCGTAGAGCTTGCCCAGATTATTGAGCGTCCAGCCCTCTTCTCCACGATTGCCTACCTCTCTATGCAGGCTCAGGGCTTCTTCATAGTATTTTTTTGCCTGTTCCCTGTGCCCCAACGCACTGAAGACTTCTCCCAGGTTGTTGAGGGTTGTTGCTTCCTTGCCACGATCCCCTATCTCCCGGCATATGCTCAACGCCTGTTCGCAGTACTCCTGAGCCTTGCTTCTCTGCATCTGCGCTCTGTAGACACCAGCCAGGTTGTTCAGGTTCCTGATCTCCATTCCACGATCCCCTATCTCCCGGCATATGCTTAGCGCCTGCTCAAAGTACTCCCGGGCACGTTCTCGCTGCCCCAGTATACTGTAGATCCGCCCCAGACCATTCAACGCCCATCCTTCTCCCTTGCGGTCTCCTCGTTCCCTGCACAATCTCAAAGCCCTCTCGAGGTGCTGTTGTGCAGGTTCCATCTGCCCTAACGCTCTATAAATCTCGCCAAGATGGTTGTAGATGCGCGACATTCGTCCTTGTGACGGGCGCCACCTCTCCAGCGGGAACAGTAATTCATATAACTCAAGCAGGATGGCATTCCCACCCCAATGTCTCAGGCTCCCGAAGATGTTTTCCTGCTCCATCAGCTCATATGCCTCCTGCCACCGCTCGGCCAGGCATAGTTGCCAGGTCGCCTCGATCAGCAATTGCACATCGCTAACGCGCCGCCGCTGGCTGCGCGGCGGGCAATTCACCGCTGCCTGTTGCAAGTAGTAGCGCGCCGCTCTGTCATGCGCTGCTTGCAAGGTCTGTGTGCCCACCTCTCCACTCCTGATGCCAAAACGACTGCGGGCATAATCGGCAACGATAGTATG
>WNFM01086789.1_pt2 | contig 13493 bp, 18 predicted proteins | sample 5400271 | NCBI WGS metagenome assembly WNFM01 (sample SAMN13153352, study PRJNA577476) | soil metagenome | isolation source: 60 cm saprolite on Douglas fir-dominated hillslope | place: USA:California | collected 2013-09-17 | reverse complement strand
CACCAGCGTGTCCTGCGTCGGCAGGCAGCCCAGCGCGGCATGCGCGGATGCCAGATACTCGACGAGCTGCTGCGCCGCGGCCTCGGCGATGCCGACCTCCTCGATGAGCCAGCGCCGGGCGCCCTCGCCCATGGGATCGCCGCCGAGGCGGGCGGCGATCTCCGTGCGCAGGCGCGCCACCGACAGCGACAGCTCGTCGCTGCGGCCGGGCGCCTCGCCGAGCCAGAACGGGATGGTCGGCGATGCGCCCTGCGCATCCTCGACGCGGACCGTGCCGCGCTCGACGCGCAGGATGCGATAGGACGTGTTGCCGAGCTGGAACACGTCGCCCGCCATGCTCTCGACCGCGAAATCCTCGTTGACGGAGCCGATGGTCTGGTTCTCGGGCTCGAGCAGCACCTGGTAATCGGCGTTGTCCGGGATGGTGCCGCCCGAGGTCAGCGCCGTCAGGCGCGCGCCGCGGCGTCCGCGCAGCTTGCCGTTGACCGCGTCGTGATGGATCAGCGCGCCGGCGCGGCCGCGGCGCGAGCCGAAGCCCTCGGCCAGCATGGCGATGACCGCCGCGAAATCCGCGCGCGGCAGCGCGCGATAGGGCCAGGCGCGGCGCAGCAAGGCGAACAGCTCGTCCTCGCTCCATTCGCGCGCCGCGACTTCGGCGACGATCTGCTGCGCCAGCACGTCGAGCGGCTGTTCGGGAATGGCGAGGCGATCGAGCTCGCCGCGGCGCACGCTGTCGAGCAGCGCGGCGCATTCGACCAGCTCGTCGCGCGACAGCGGGAAGAGCCGGCCCTTGGGCATGCCGTCGACGGCATGGCCGGAGCGGCCGACGCGCTGCAGCAGGCTGGCGATCGAGCGCGGCGAGCCGAGCTGGCAGACGAGGTCGACCTCGCCGATGTCGATGCCGAGCTCGAGCGAGGCCGTCGCCACCAGCGCCTTGAGCTGGCCGTGCTTGAGGCGCTGCTCGGCGTCGAGGCGCAGCTCCTTGGCGAGGCTGCCGTGATGCGCGGTGACCTCCTTGTCGCCGAGGCGCTCGGAGAGCTGGCGCGTCACCCGCTCGGCCATGCGGCGCGTGTTGACGAAGATCAGCGTGGTGCGATGCGCTTCGACGAGCTGCGCCAGCCGGTCATAGACCTGCTTCCAGACATCGGCGGACATGACCGCTTCGAGCGGTGCGGAAGGCACCTCGATGGCGAGGTCGCGCGCGCGGCGGTGGCCGGTGTCGATGATGCGGCAGTGCGGGCTGGGCGCGCCCTCGCGCCCGGTGCCGACGAGAAAGCGCGCCACATCCTCGATCGGCTTCTGCGTCGCCGACAGGCCCACCCGCAGCAGGCGGTCGCCGCACAGCGCATCGAGTCGCTCCAGCGACAGCGCCAGATGTGCGCCGCGCTTGTTCGCGGCGACGGCGTGGATCTCGTCGACGATGACGGTCCGCGTCGTCTCCAGCATTTTGCGGCCGGACTCGGAGCCGAGCAGGATGTAGAGCGATTCGGGCGTGGTGACGAGGATGTGCGGCGGCCGGCGGCGCATGCGGTCGCGCTCGCCCGGCGGCGTGTCGCCGGTGCGCACCCAGGTGCGGATGTCGACATCGGGAAGGCCCTGCGCGCGCAAGGCGTCGCGGATGCCGGCGAGCGGCGCCTCCAGGTTCTTCTGGATGTCGTTGGAGAGCGCCTTCAGCGGCGAGACATAGACGATCTGCGTCTCGTCGGCGAGCCCGCCGGCGAGACCCTGCCGCACCAGCCCGTCGATCGCCGCGAGAAAGGCGGCGAGCGTCTTGCCGGAGCCCGTGGGCGCGGCGATCAGCACATGCCGGCCGTCCTTGATGGCCGGCCAGGCCTCGGCCTGCGCCGCGGTGGGTGCGGCGAAGCTGCGACTGAACCAGGCGGCGACCGCCGGGTGAAACAGGGGTTCGAGGCTCACGGAGAACAGGATGGGAACATCCGGCGACAAGTCAAGCGCGACGGTTGCGCACCCGCCGGATAATGGGATTTTTCGCGGCGACTCAAGCCTTCGCGTCGCCACGCCGGCGTGGCGACGCGCTTCGCGCGTGCTCGGCGACGAGGCCTTGCAGCATGTCGACGAGGCGCGCGGCCGGACCATTGGCGCCGACGCTCTGCAGGCTGACGCGGGCGCCCTCGCACATCAGGAACACCTTGTCGGCCAGCAGCTCAGGCTCCCTGAGCCGCGCGTCGCGGCAGAGGCGCACGAGCTTCTCCCGGTGCAGCGTTTTCTGCTCGTCGATGAAGCGCCGCGCCGGGTGCTGCGGGTCGGACAATTCGACCGCCGCATTGGCCAAGCCGCAGCCGCGATCGGTGGCCGAGAGCTTCCATTCGCCGATATGCTTCAGCCAGGCGAGGAGCTGGCCCTCGGGGTCGCCGGCATGCGCCGCCGCGATCGCGTCCCAGGAGACGTCCAATTCGGCGGTGAGGCGCCGCAGGCATTCGACGACGAGCGCGTCCTTCGAAGCGAAATGTCGGTAGAGCGTCATCTTGTTGGTGTCGGCGGCCGCGGCGATGGCGTCGACGCCGACCGCATGGATGCCGTGACGATAGAACAGCTCGCGCGCCGCGGCGAGAATGCGCTCGCGCGGCGACGGCTCTTGTGCCAGGTCGGACGCCGCCGTTCCGCCGACCGCGACCTTCACTTTTGCCATTGACATGTGAGTTACCGGTCAGTACCTTTGTGGGGTGTTACCGGTAAGTAACATAATTCATCCGCGCCAAATACGCAATGGCCGCGATGCCGAAAGGAGAAACCGGATGCGCTGCAACCTCGCCGAGCCGACGTTAGCCGATGTTCTATCCGACGGCGTGGTGCGCGCCATGATGAGCGCCGACGGCGTTAACGCTGCCCGGCTCGAGGGCTTGCTGCGCGACATGGCGCAGAAGCTCGCCAACGATCGCGTGCTCACGCGATGCCCCGCCTGAGCACCGGGGGCCGGATCGCTGATTGTCCCCCGACGTGCGGTCCGGCCCCATCCTCTCCCACCAGGCCGATGGAAATCATGATAATGCGCACTGCCCGCCACTTCGCCCTGTCGGCCATGGCCGCTCTGCTCGCGCTCGGGATCGCCGCCTCTGCCGGCGCCGCGGCGGCGAGCTCGGGCGCCGCCGAGCCGGTGCGCAGCTTCTACGACGTGCTGCTGAGCACGATGAAGCAGGGCGAGCGGCTGGGGCAGGACGGGCGTTACGCCGCGCTCGAGCCGATAGTGCGCCGCAGCTTCGACATTCCCTACATGACGCGGATTGCGGTCGGACCGTCCTGGTCTTCGCTGCCCGACGCCAAGCGGCAGCAGCTCACGGAGGCCTTCGGGCGCTACATCACCGCTACCTGGGCCGACCGCTTCGACAGCTATTCCGGCGAGAAGCTCGAGGTCGATGGCGAGCGGCCCTACGGCGCGTCGGTGCTGGTCGATACGCGCATCGTCAAGCCTGACGGCGAGCCGGTGAGCATCAATTACCTCATGCGCCGCGACGGCGACGCCTGGCGGATCGGCGACGTCTATCTCACCGGCACGATCAGCGAATTGGCGACGCGGCGCTCGGAATTCTCCTCGGTGCTGCGCCGCCAGGGCGTCGACGGCCTGATCGACGCGCTCAACCGCAAGGCGACGATCGCTGCGCGCTCCTAAGGAACGACGCCCATGTCCGCTATCGATTGTTGCCCGCCACAGGACATATCGCGCGAGAGGCCGCGGCGCATGTCCTGGACCATGCGGGTGATCATTGCTCTCGGCCTTGCCGTGGCGCTGGGCGGCGCGCTCGGCCCGGCGCTGCAGTCGCCCGGCCAGGCGATCCGCGGCGAGCTGCAATCCGCGGCCGCTGGTCTCCGCTCGGCGCGCGCGGCCCCGGACGAAGCGGCGCTGCGTCGCTTGCGCGACTATTTCCCGTACGGCACCGCGACCGTCGAGGCGCGCGCTTGGCCGCAAGTCGCGGTGACGCTGCACAACCTGCCGCATGACACCTGTCGTGATGCGACCCGCGCTGCCCGCCGCATCGAGGGGCTGGTTGTGGTCGAGCTCGAGCACTACCGCACCGCCGATGAGTGCGTCGCGACGAACGACATGACCTGGCGGTTCATGCCGTGACCGGCAGCGGCGGCCCCGAACGGCGCCGCTGTGCAGAGGCCCATTCGACGACGTCAGCCGTCACTCGGCCAATCTGGCAAGGTCTTCAAGAACGCTTGCGATGAGCTTCTGACGGCGCGCGTCCTGAGCGTCGGCGGCGAAGAGCTCGATGAGGTACCGCACCTTCTCGGCCAGCTCGGCCCAGGTCGTCGCCGGCGCGGCGAGGAGAAATTTCTCGAACTCCGCCTGGCGCGCTTTCAGGGCCGCTTGATCGACCTGAACTTCTTGCAGGCGCCGACGAATCTCCGTGGCTTTCTGGGCAGCCATGCCCCGGTGCCCGTCGAGCTCGACTGGATCGTCTGCCATGGTCGGTCCCCGTCGTTTTGGCCGTCGTCATCAACGCGGCATTCGGACGGCACCGAATGCCGATCGCCGAGGGGCTCGCCGCGGCGATCGGAAACGGCCCTGGCCCGTCGATTCCCGGCTCATTCTATCCGATCGCTCGCCCGATAGCGCCATTTCTCGGTGCGAGCCTCGCCGACGGCGCCGGCGACATCAGAAGCGTACTAGTAATCATCGCTGATGATCCTCATGTGAGCAGTATGGCAGGGTTGCTTGCCGCGGCGCGACAAAACTCACGCCGCGCATCGGCTCGGATCGCTTCACCGCAAAAGGCATTTCCTTTCGCTGCCAACAGCAATCGGAGATTGCTATGAAAACCGTTCAGCCGGCCGCTCGACCGACGTACCGCGAGGTGGCTCAGTCTTATCGTGAGCTGGCATCGCATTGTCGCGATATGGCAAAGCGCGACCGCAGGCCGGGCTCGCTCCTCCTGCGCGCCGCCGCGCTCGAGGCGACCGCCGAGTATGTTGAGCGCCCGGGAGTACAGTCCGCCTGAGTCCTGACCCGGCGGACTTGGCCGCTGCGTCATTGCGGCGCCTCGCCGCCATGATTGCCGCAGTCGAGATTTTCGCATGAGCAGCTTCTTTCACTTAGGAGGGCAAGCCGATGGCGGTCCACAAATTCAAGGCTGGACAGCAGGTGATCGTCGCCCCGCATCGCCCCAGCGGAGTGACGGGCGGCACGTTCAAGATCGTTCGGCTGCTGCCCGAAGAGCGCGGCGTGTGGCAATACCGGGTCAAGTCCGTCACGGACGGCCATGAGCGCGTCGTATTGGAGAGCGACCTTACGCACTGAGTTCCAATCCTCGCCGCGCTGCAGATACGGCGCCGGTACCGGCGCAAAACCCGTAACACGAGACCGCGAGCGCGGAATGATGTCTCTATCTGGACGCGGGACCGAGATCGGCGCGTTTCAGATCAGATCGGGCAGGGGCACCGCCGTGTCGATCGCGCGGGTCGCCGCGCAGGTCAAATCCCATTGCCGCGTACGTCTTCCGTTCCCGGCTTGCGGAAATTCGCGGCTATTTTTCGGCATATCCGACAGCCTGCGAGCCGTGGCGGGCAATTATGGCGGCGGCGATGCGGAGGATTTCTGCGGGATACTCGGCCATCAGCGCATGTTACCCCGCGCCGTCGCCGAAACCCGGGCGATGACGAGCGCAGGCGCTACGGTTTTTTCGCAGTGCCAGCGGAAGCGCCCTGCATCTGTTGTTTGTACGCCGACACTTCCGCGCCCTTGGATTTCTCGGCGGCCGACTTCTTGGGCTTCTTCGTTTCCCGGTTCGACCGTTTCTGTCCCTTGGCCATGATCGCCTTCCCTCCTGTCGCCCGCGTTCAACCTGGCCCAGTGTACCGGATCGGCGGAAGATATCACGCGGCCAATTTAGGCAAGGAACTTCCCGGAGTCGGGTTGGCGCGCCGAAGGCGGCTCGAAGGAGCCGAACTCCCGGCCGGGATGGCTTCTTGCATATGGTCGCCCCGCGCCCCATGTAGCAACCATCAGTTTCTGCTTCGGCGCTTGCCGTTCCGCCCCTAGGCGCATCATCAAGACTCCATGAGGCTGACGCTGCTTCGCCCCCGTGCGAACTCGCGGGGCGTTTTAACGCATCTACGGAGGCCTACATGGCTATCGGCACTGTCAAATGGTTCAACGCGCAAAAGGGGTTCGGATTCATTCAGCCCGAGGACGGTTCTAAGGACGTCTTCGTGCATATCAGCGCGGTCGAGCGCGCCGGCATCGGCAATCTGGTTGAGGGTCAGAAGCTCAGCTTCGAGCTCGAGAAAGGCCAGCAGGGCAAGACCTCGGCTGTCAATCTCCGCCAGGGGTAGGAGTTGGGGGGACGGGTTGCCGTCCCTCTTCCGCTTTGGAGGCGTCGAATGGCCAAGGAAGACCTGATCGAGCTCGAAGGGACCATCCTGGAGCGCCTGCCCGAGGCTCGCTTCCGCGTCAGCCTCGACAACGGCCACGAAACCCTGGCTTACACCTCGGGCAAAATGAAGAAGCATCGCATCCGCATGCTGGTCGGCGACCGCGTGACCGTCGAGATGACGCCCTACGATCTGACCAAAGGCCGCATCAGCTTTCGCCACAAGGACGAACGCGCCATGCCCGGACCGGTGAGAAACCGGACGCGGCGCTGGCGGTAGAGCCGCCGCCGTCAGACCACACGCCAGTCAACGATCGGCAAAAAGCGCGGTGAACAGCACACCGCCGCTCAGTCGCACTGCGGACAGTGTGCGTTGCGCTTCTGCTGGCTCCTGATCGAGCTGTGCGCGCCGTTTGACTGATTGATCAGCCCGCGCGCCCAGCGATCTGCGCTCGCAGATTGTCGGCGAACTGGCTCATGATCTGCGCGGCGGCCGCCTGGATCGTGCCGACGCTGCGGCCGTATTGAGCTATCGCGCCGGAGAGCACGAGGTCGGTGTGCACCAGCACCTTGGAACCGCTGCCCGCCGGCTCGAGCCGGAAGGAGGCGGTGCCATGGGCGCCACCGCGCCCCTTGGCGTCGGCGCCCTGCGCCTTGACGCGTGCGGTGTGATTGACAGGATCGAGCTCCTCGACCTTCACCACGCCGGCGAAGGCGAGCGCGACCGGACCGAGCGGCACCGACATCCTGCCCCGGTAGGTCGCCTCGTCCAGGACATCAGTCAGCTCCGTGCCGGGCATGCAGGGCGCGATGCGCCGGATGTCCGACAGGACGGGCCAGGCCTCGGCCGGAGGCAGCGGCACATCGAAGGAATTGTCGAACTCGTCTCCGACATCCGTTTCGATCTCACGGTCGGATTTCATCACGGCCTCCATTGAACTTTGTGAGCGTCAATCACCTGTCCGATGGCGTGACGATCTCACGATTGCTCAAGCACCTCTTGGACGGATTTGATCCGGCCGCGAGGCTCTTGCGTTTTTTCTGGCGGGAGCGCCATTTCCCCAGCACTACCAATATCGTCAGTAGAGGGCGCACGATCGGCACTCCGCGTCCGGCGAAGGGGGTCTTTAATCACGCCTAAAGGACGCCCTCAGTTATTATCGCGTCGGTGGCTCATTGCCGCCTTGACCTGCATCAACTTCTATACCAGCCCGCGAACTTTTCTTGTTTGAACCGTCTCCCGATTACACCGTTCGTCGCTCGTGGCCCCGTTTACGGAAATCTCGTAATGGACGTCGCGCGCGTCAATTTCCGTCCTCTCATTCGCCGCGCGCCCGGCGCATTTCTCGTCATCGCCCTTAGCGGCATTAGCTACCAGTCCGCTTTTGCACAATCGCGTGCGGAGACGCTGGACCTCGGACCGGTCCAAGTCGCTGGCGACGAGGCGAGCTATCTGGATCTCGGGGCAGGTGCGTTCGACATCCGGAGGGCCGCCTCGGCCGAGGGACGGGTCGAGTTCCGATACGGGGGGAAGCTGTTCTTCATCGGACCCGCGATCGGCGTGCTCGCCAATACGCAAGGCGGCATATTCGGCTATGGCGGAATTTACGCTGACTTTAAATTCAGCCAGGTGGTGATGACGCCACTTATAGCGGTCGGGGGATACCACCGCGGCGGCGGCGAGGATCTCGGGGCTACTTTTCTGGGCCGTTTCAGTGTCGCCGTATCCTATGAGTTGAGCAATCAGTCACACATCGGCGTGCAGTTTGCCCACGTTTCCAATGCCGGCACCGGCAAGCGCAATGTAAATCCTGGGGAGAACGAGTTGCTGCTGACCTATGCCGTGCCCCTGAAGCTGCCATAGTGGACCTCCTCAGATGACGCGGACGAAGTCGCGCCTGGCCCGACGCTTCGATCGGCAGGATAAGGGCGTTAATGATCTGGTCCTTGCCCGAACGGATCAGTTGGTGCAGCGAACCGGCGTTTCAATCGCGGCGGCCGCCAAATACGCATCACCAAGCCGGACGTCTGCTGTTCGACGAATAGAACGAGGCGTTATGGGCGCCTTCTGCGGCTTTGCGCGCAAAGGTTATGAGATGGTGCGCGGCGAGCCCAACCCGTATCACATCCTCGATACGCCCCTCGCGCAGCAGTGGTGCCGCCATCCGCCAAAAGACGTCGCGGTAGTCGGCCAGGAGACCGACGCGGAGCACGAGGTTTGCCATGACCCGGATCCCCTTGCGCACATTCGCCCACGAGGCGCGTGCCGGCGAGGCCGGCGGCTTCAGTCGGTTCGGATAGGTGTGCTCGACGTTATACGCGTAGCGGCGGTAGAGCGCCTCTGGTTGGTAGGCCTCCGAGATGCAATGCCGCCAAGCCGCAACGACTTCTCCATAAGGTAGCCGGAACTCGACGTTCGACTCGCGCGATTGGTCCTCGTTGAGGCGTCCTTCGGAGGCTAGCCGGTCCCAAAGCGGCGTTCGCGGCAGCGCCTGCAGCAGGTTGATCGTCAGCATCGGAATCTGAGAGCGGCGGATGAAGTCGAGGATGCGCGCCGGCGTCTCCGGCGTATCGGTGTCGAGGCCGAGAATGATTCCGGATACGACTTCCATACCGAAGGAATTGAGGATCTGGATCGCTTCGAGGATCGGCATCGTCGTGTTGTGATCCTTCGCCATCGCATGGAGCGCGTCGACTTCCGGCGTCTCGATGCCGCAGAAGATCGTGCAGAACAGCGCTTCGCGCATCATGGCCAGAAGCTCGGGATATTTTGCGATGTTGAGCGTCGCCTCGCACGCGAATTCGATCGGATAGCCCCGCGCCTTCTGCCAATCGACCAGATGCGCAACGAGCTCGCGCGCCGCCTTGCGGTTACCGATGAAATTGTCATCCACGAAATAGACCGAGCCGAGATTGCTATGTTCCAGCATGGCATCAATCTCGGCCGTCACTTGCTGCGGTGATTTGAGCCGCGGATTGCGGCCGTAAAGCGCCGGAATGTCGCAGAACTCGCAGCGATACGGGCATCCGCTCGAGAACTGAACGTTGCCGAGGAAGTAACGATCGAGCTTGGCAAGGTGGTAAGCCGGGATGGGGAATTCGGACAGGGGCTTGCGCTCGGTCGTCTCGCAACGAATCTGGTGCGGCGGCCGGCTCACATCGCGGTCGAGCAAGGCAATGAGCCGGTCCGTCGCGTCACCGAGCTCGCCGACGTGGATGTAATCGAAGTCGGGGTAGTGGTCGGGGCAGCCGGAGACCGAGGGGCCGCCGAGCACGGTCGGCTTGCCGAAGCGATGGGCACGCTCGTTGATGCCGAGAATCTGCTGACGCTGGATGTGCATGCCGCTGACGAAAACGGCATCCGCCCAGGCGAACTCCGAATCCTTCACCCGACGGATGTTCTCGTCCACGAAGCGCACTTCCCACGCCTTTGGCAGATAGGCGGCGACAACGAGAATGCCTTGCGGCGGCATGAAGGCAAAAACCCGCCCTTTGATCGGGTAGGCGTACTCGAACGTGCCGAACGAGGGCGTGTAGCCGGGGAAGACACAAAGCACCTTGCGTCGGTTTCGAACGGACGCGGCATCTGACGGCGCCTCGATCGACGCGGTTACCGGGGTACAGTCGGTTGCGCTCACTGGGAAACTTCCAAGATGTCCGGATGAATGGAGCAGTCCATCTCCGATGCCGATGGATTTTGGCCCCGCGCGGGTTGAAACACCTGGCGGTCGCATCCGTTCATTGACAGACGCCGGGCAATGTATGCCGTGAGGCAAACCAGAACGATTGTCATCATGGCTCTCCTGTCGCGGCGAGCGAATTGGAGCTTGGCATGAGCCACGATACGTGGGCCCATCGACTCGTGCGCCCGATCGTCCGCCGGCTCGTGAATACCGCGGCGACTCCCAACCAACTCACCGCCGCCCGTCTCCTGACGGCGGTTGCGTCTTCCTTGCTGCTCGCAGGCGGCGATCCCCGGTGGTCGGATGTGGGCGCGGCGATTTTCCTCGTTTCATTCTTTCTCGACAGAGCCGATGGCGATCTCGCGCGACTGAGCGGCAAGGCATCGGCTTTGGGGCATCGCTTCGATCTGTGTTCCGATTATTCGGCAAACATTCTCGTGTTTATGGGCATGGGTTTCGGACTGCAAAGCAGCCCCCTGGGGACGGCCGCTATCGCGCTCGGTGCATTGGCGGGATCGGCGATCGGCGCGATTTTCTGGCTCGTCAGCTATGTCGAGCGCGCGGAAGGCGCTGCGGCGTTTCCAACCGCAGGCGGCTTCGACCCGGACGACGCGATGATCTTCATACCGATTGCGATCTGGCTCGGCGGCGAGATGTACATTCTCGCGTCGGCGGCGATAGGCGCGCCGGCCTTTTTCCTTTGGAGCCTTTGGCGATTCCGCAAAGCCCTGGGTCAACTTTCCTTGTCCCCACGAGAGAACCGCGCCTCAAGGAACCAGTAGGCTCCGACGGCCGACAGTCCGAGCGCAACTTCGCGCGAGTTGAAGGGGAGATCGGTGTTCGCTTCTTGACATGCGTGCATATACGCCTAAATAGGCGCAGATACGCGGATATCAACAGAGAAGCAGGCCGAGGAGGCCACCGATATGACGTCACGACGCTCGGTCGTTTTTTCCGGTCCGGTTCGCACGGCGATCGGCACCTTCGGCGGCAGCCTCAAGGAAGTCGCCGCACCCGATCTCGGCGCGGCCGCGATCAAGGGCGCACTCGAACGTGCCGGGCTCCAGCCCGATGAGGCCGGCACCGTGGCCATGGGCAATGTCATCCAAGCCGGCGTCAAGATGAATCCCAGCCGGCAGGCCGCGATCCGCGCCGGTCTGCCGGTGACGGTGCCGGCGATGACCGTGAACCGCGTCTGCGGATCGGGTGCGCAGGCCATCGTTTCAGCGGCGCAGGAAATCCTTTTGGGCTCGGTGGATGTCGCCGTTGCCGGCGGCATGGAGAACATGGATTTGGCGCCCTACCTGGTCTCGCGCGGCCGCTGGGGCTACCGGATGGGCGACGGGCAGCTTCACGACAGCGTGCTGCGCGATGGGCTCAACGACGCGTTCTCGGATGAGCCATCGGGCTGGCACACGGAAGATCTGGTGCGCGAATATCAGGTCAGCCGCGAGGCGCAGGATCAATGGGCGTTGCGCTCGCAGCAGCGCTTTGCCGCGGCGCAGGCCGCTGGCAGGTTCGCGAGCGAGATCGTTCCGGTCGAGGTACCCGGCCGCAAGGGCCCGAGCCTCTTCGAGACGGACGAGCACAACCGTCCCGGTACGACGCTCCAAGCGCTGGCGGCGCTGAAGCCTGCCTTTCGCGCCGACGGCACCATCACCGCCGGCAACGCGCCTGGCATCAATAGCGGCGCGGCAGCCGTGATTCTAACCGATCGCCAGTGGGCGGAAACGCGCGGTCTCGATCCCGTGGCACGGCTTGTTTCCTATGGCATCGCAGCCGTCGAGCCCGGCATGTTTGGCCTCGGCCCGATCCCCGCGGTCCGACAAGCACTCGAACGTGCGGGGTGGAAGCTCGGCGACGTGGAACGCGTCGAAATCAACGAGGCGTTCGCCGCCATTGTCGTCGCCGTGACGCGCGAACTCGGGCTGCCGCAGGATATCGTCAATGTTGAAGGTGGTGCGATTGCGCATGGGCATCCGATCGGCGCCACCGGCGCAGTGCTAACGACGCGCCTCATTCACTCGATGCGCCGCGACGGCTTGAAGCGCGGCATCGTCACCCTGTGCATCGGCGGCGGCCAAGGCATCGCGCTTGCGCTCGAAACGATTGCGTGATGCCGGGGCGCTGGACGCAAGGAAGCCTGAATAGGTCGACATCACCCCACAGGAGATCCCGCGATGACCGAAATTGCCCACGCTAGCGACGCTCACGCATCGATCGCCGAAATCATCAAGTCGCATCCCATCGTCCTCTTCATGAAGGGCAGCCCGTCCCACCCCCAATGCGGCTTCTCCGCGGCGGTGGTCGCCGTGCTCCGGCACTATGACGCGCCGGTCCACACGGTCGACGTGCTGATGGATCCGGCGCTCCGCCAGGGGATCAAAACCTATTCGGACTGGCCGACGATCCCGCAGCTCTATATCCACGGCGCCTTCGTCGGCGGCTGCGACATCGTGCGCGAGATGCACGCGAGCGGAGAACTCCGGGACCTGATCGCGGCGCGCCTCGGGGCCAGGTCATGAGCGCGCCGACCGCGGTCGTCATCGGCGTCGGCGCGGAGCGCGGGCTTGGCGCCGCGCTGTGCCGCCGTTTCTCGAGCGAGGGCTACCACCTGCTCGTCGCCGGCCGCACGCGCGAGAAGATAGAGCAGGTCGCCCGCACCATCGCCGGTGCGGGCGGCAGCGTCGAAGCCGTCACGACCGATGCCGCGCGCGAGGGCGACGTCGTTCGCCTCTTGGACCGTGCGCTGTCGCCCGGTGCCGGGCGCGAGCCGGCCGACCTCGTCGTCTTCAACGCCGGCAACAATCAGAAGATCGATTTTCGCGAACTCTCCGCGCAGGTGTTCGAGGATTTCTGGCGCGTCGGCTGCTTCGCTGGGTTTCTGGTCGGAAGGGAGACGGCGCGCCGGCTTGTCCCACTGGGCCGAGGCACGGTCATCTTCACGGGAGCCTCGGCGAGCCTCAGGGGCAAGCCGGGTTACGCGCACTTCGCCGCGGCCAAAGCGGGGCTCCGGGCGATCGCGCAGAGCATGGCGCGGGAATACGGACCGCAAGGCATCCATGTCGCCCACGTCGTGATCGACGGCGGGATCGATGGCGAGCGGCTGCGCACGGCGCGGCCCCAGATCGTGGCGGAGCGAGGCGAGAATGGTCTGCTCGGTGTCGACGCGATCGCGGAAGCCTATTGGCAGATCCACCGCCAGCAACGATCCGCCTGGACCCTCGAGCTCGACCTGCGGCCGTTCAAGGAGAGTTTCTGACGCTTTCGGGCATACGGAGGGCGCACGGACCTTCGGAAAAAATCGCAACCAAGGAGAAATACATGGGCAGGCTTGAAGGAAAAATCGCACTCGTTACCGGCGGCAACAGCGGCATCGGCCTTGCGACGGCGAAGCGGTTCGTGAAGGAAGGCGCATACATCTTCGTCACGGGGCGCCGTGATCGGGAGCTGGCCGCGGCGGTGAAAGAGATCGGAA
>WNFM01059062.1_pt1 | contig 13493 bp, 19 predicted proteins | sample 5400271 | NCBI WGS metagenome assembly WNFM01 (sample SAMN13153352, study PRJNA577476) | soil metagenome | isolation source: 60 cm saprolite on Douglas fir-dominated hillslope | place: USA:California | collected 2013-09-17 | reverse complement strand
GGACTGATTCGCAGCGGAACAGGTCCACGCTCCACAGACTGTCGTTGCACTGCGCGATGAAGTTCAACCACGAAGGGCCATCGGCGCCTAGCGCAGGGCGGTAGTGTTTCGCGAGGACGCGACGCACGACATCCTTGTCGAGGTTGACACCGAACACATAGGAAATCTGCTGCGCGATGCGCAGATAGCCGAACTTGGGATTGCGGCCCTTCATTTCGACGATCGCCGCGATGAGTGCCACGGACGGGCCTTTCGGGCCGGGGTTACGGCGAGGGGACGAGGCGGAGAACAGAAGCCGGTATTTCCGGTCCACCAAAGCCTTGTGGAATTTGAACAACGTCGCAGGCGTTGATGAACGCGCCGCATTTCCGGATTCTGCCAGAACTCAGGAACAGCGTGGTCAACCCGAGGACCAGGCGATCGAAGGTGGTCAGATTCGGCGCCCGACGTCCAGAACGATTGCTGATCAGCAGCTGATGTTTGAGCAACAACGATTCTGCGGCGATGGCGCGTGCGCCACCTGGGCGCAGCAACTTCGCGAAGGTGGCGAGCAGGTGGGTGGCGAGGATCAGAAGTTCGCGCATAAGCGAACATTAGCCTGACTGCCGCCAGACTCAAGACTGCCCAGTACAGGCGGATTCCGTCATACTGCGAATTCGCACCCCACAGGCTTGCACCACGAGTATTCCTTAGTGACCGCTGTTGCATGATCGGCCATAGTGATCGCTAAAGTTGGCGCGACGTTATTATTTGCGGAGCACAGGGATGCCAATTGCGACAACTGAAAGAATAGCGAGATAAGCGATGCGTGCTTCGGCCTCCCCTGACGGCCGTCACATCTTTGCCGATACCGCGATAACCGATAAGCTACATATGATACGGCCGATCGAGCAAGCTTCGCGACGTGCGAAGCCCTGCTGATCAGCCGTCTCAAACAGTCCCAGCAGTGCTTATTACGGGCCGACCGTGTTCTGTTGCAAAGTTACCGCCGTGCCCGCCAACAATCGACCGTTTATAGTTGCGCCGGTCTTCATGGCAATCGAGGTTTGTGACACGATCGTTCCCTTAAATTGAGAGGTCGTTGCAAGGTCCGCTGCGGCAAAAGTTGCCCAGTAAATGTTCTGTGGCAGTGCGCCGCCCGCCAAGATGATCTGCACGCCTGAACTGACACTAAGGCCTTGTGCGATCTGGAAGATCCAAACATCGTTCGGGCCACCCGTCAACGTAAGATTTGTCGGTATCTGCACGCCGGTACCCCACTTGTACGTCGCAGGGCCAAGATTCAGCCCGCCGATATCCCCCGCCCCCATCTCGGTGTAGTCCGGCGCTCGTCCCGTGGCATCGGTGTAAGCCGTCCCCTTGTCGTTTATTGCAACCGTTAACGCTGCAGCGTCCATAACTGTACAAGGAGCGGGCCCCGTATTGTCGACGTCGTGGATGACGCCGGTGACTTCCACGCAAGTGAGGCCGATGCCGGCTCCGGTTGCGGGGCTTAAGCCAACATCGCCAGTAATCGCGGAAGCCGAAACATCCGTAATATTTGATTGCGCCAAAATTCTGAAATTGCCGGCTGTCCCCAGGTTTACTGGCGATGGGCCACGGCCGGCGCCTCCTACGCCAGTACCTGCGCCTGCAGCTGTCGCATTGCTAACGCTGCCGCCGCCACCGCCCCCGCAACCGGCGACAACCACACTCAGCAATAGAGCAATAGCCCATGTCAGGCGGCTTGAATGACTCTCGAATTTTTTCATGTGCGTACCTTTTAGGAATGCATTACTTTCGTTTTGGCAATCGCAACCTAACTGTCCAGCGCTGCCCCCCGTAAATCAGTCGCAGTAGATTCGTGCCGGATATGGCCGATAAGAAACGCAACTGTAGGTAGCCTGCGCTATCGAGTACCGTGCATCTGTGTGGTAGCACACATAGCGTCATTTCAATATTTTGCCGAAAATCACTTCTTCCGAATTTTTACGACCGCAGAAAATGGAACGGACTATGGAGTGAGCAAGTTGCGCTACGAGAAGCAGACAGTCGCGGAGTCGATGTCGAGGCATCGTTTGGCAAACTGCGTTCAGAGGCATTGGGAATTGCGTGGGTCGAAGACCGCTGTTCCCGTCGGGGCGAACCTTATCGCTCTCGCAGCATTCAGAGACAAAGAACTAAATGCGAGCTACGACAGGTCGGACAGAAGGCGCCGCAACTCCATTTTAACTACGGCATAGCACTCACAAGAGCGGGTCGCCAGTCCCGCCTGGTCGAGCACCACAATGTGGCCTCGGCGGTATCGAATACAGCCAGCTTGCTGCAAATGGCCGGCTGCTTCGGAGATAGCTTCGCGCCTAACGCCCAGCATGTTCGCTACCAACTCATGAGTCATGACGAACTGACCCGAAGGGACGCGATCGAGTGTTACCAACAGCCAGCGACACAACTGCTGCTCCACGGAATGAAGGCGATTGCAGACGGCGGTCTGCGACATCTGCGTAATAAGCGCCTGAGTGTAGCGAAGCAACAACTTTTGCACAGAGCCGGCGCGATTGAATTCCTCAGTGAGCAAGCGCCGCTCCAGCCTGTAGGCTTGACCTGCGGTTTGTACAACAGCTGAGCTGGGAGTCGTATCTCCGCCCATGAACAGTGAGACGCCAACGACCCCTTCATTGCCGACACTTGCGATTTCGGCGGATGCACCCGACTCGGTGACGTAGTGCAAGGACATGATGGAGGTGGTGGGAAAATATGCATGACGCAATTGTCCGCCGGGTCCGTAGAGCATTTCACCCAATGGCATCGGCATGAGTTGCAGATGCGGCGTTAGGCGCGCGAGATCCGTTACTGGCAAGGCGGCAAGAAGATGGTTTTGATTTGGAGGGGAGGTCAATGACATCGTGTAACGCGAAGCGCTTATTTTATGTTTTTGGGGGGAGCTCGACGCCAATTCCTCGGTAACCGATAAAGCCGCAGTATCGATTGAACATCGGCTCGCCACTCACTAGAAATCTCTGTATTGAGCCATCGGCGTTGGCTCGACTGAAAGCGAAATCCAGGAAAGGCCGCCGATCGGCAATGACCGCCTGCAACTGCTTGCGCTCCTCCTTATTCCAATCTGCCACCTGGTGATGGTTTGCATCGTCGACGAGGGCGCCGACCTGGATGCCTAGCATTTCCAACACGGGACCCGATACCTTGGTGAAGTTTCCGTTCTCGTCCTGCTCCCAATACCAGTCCGAGGCTAGTTCAGTAAGGCTACGATAGCGCGCTTCGCTTTCGCGCAATTCGGCCGTGCGTTCCAGCACCGTCTCTTCGAGCTCCTTGTTGTAATGCTCAAGTTTTTTGTAGAGCAGCCGCACTTCCAGCATATTGCGAATGCGCGTTTTAACTTCAACAATATCGAACGGCTTGCTGATGAAATCGCGTGCGCCGGCTTGCAATGCGCGCAACTTGTGGTCGGGCTGGGCCGTGATGACGAGGACAGGAAGGTAGTCGTCTGTCGCGTTTGTCTTGAGGCTTTCTATGACCTGAAATCCGTCCATACCGGGCATTTGCACGTCGAGCAAGATGAGCTCATACCGGTTTTGTCGATGCAGCGCGCAGACGTCGTGGGGATTTTGCGTCGATTCAAGGCAAGAGTAACCGGCTTCGCTCAGCACCTGTTTGAGCAGAGTGACATTGACCTCCTGGTCATCAACGATAAGGATGCTGGCATTGAGAATTGCTGATTCGTCGATCTTCATAACTGCTCTTTCCCGACTGCCTGTGCCGATGCAGTTTGTGCGAAGAGTAGTGCCACATCCAACGCATCCATGAACCGGTCTACTTTGATTGGTTTGGTGAGATAGTTAAAGAAGCCGGCCTCCAGGGCATTTTCGATGTCGCGAGGCACCGCGTTGGCACTGAGCGCTATGATTGGAATATGCGCCGTCAAAGGATCTGCGTGCAGCATTCTCATGGCTTCCATCCCGCTCATTCCGGGCAGGTTGATGTCCATCAGAATGATCTCGGGCCGATAGGCGCGTGCATACTCTATGCCGAGATTAGCGTCGGGCGCGCTCAACAGGCGCAAATCCGGTCGACGCTCAATAAGTTGCTCGACCAATTCGAGGTTCGCCGGGTTGTCTTCCACATACAGCAGCGTGCGCATCGGCGTGCCATTCGGGACTGGCGGCGACCTCGGCACCGCCAACTCCGTCACCTGATCGGTAAGTTGCTGCGCCGCCGTCACACTCATTTCGATCCAGAACACGCTTCCTATCCCGACGGTACTCTCCGCACCAATGCTGCCCCCCATGAGTTCTACCAGCCGCTTCGTTACCACCAATCCGATACCAGTCCCCTCAATCGCGCTTGTCTCTTGTCCAAGTCGATTGAATGGCTGGAAAAGCTGCGAAAGCTGTTCGGGAGTCAAACCCGGGCCGGTATCGCGAATATTGATGCGAACTGAATCGCGATTTAAAATGTAATCGACTGAAACCGCGCCGCCTGGCTTGTTGTACTTGATTGCATTGAACAGGAGGTTAAGGAGAACCTGTTTGATCCGAGTACGGTCGGCATTGACGAAAAAATGTGATACTTCGAATCGGGGAAACGTCATACGGATTCCGCGATTTTGCGCCTGCGGTTCGATCATTGCCCGGCACTCGAGCATGACTTCGATCAGGGAAACCGGCTCTCTAGACAGCGTTGCCTTGCCCGACTCAATCATTGCCAGATCGAGAATCTCGTTAATCAACTCCAATAGATACCAACCTGCCTTGAGGATTTGATCAAGGCTGCGTTTTTGTGACGGTGTCGGGGAAGGGACGCCCGATTCCATCACCTGGGCGAAACCAAGAATCGCATTAAGCGGTGTGCGCAATTCGTGGCTCATGCTGGACAGAAAGTCCGTTTTTGCGCGGTTGGCTTTTTCCGCGGCGGCCATGGCCTCGTTCAGTTCCGATTCGACGCGCTTGCGTACGGAATTGTCGGTGCCGATCAGGAGGTATCCGATGATGTCGCCATTGTCGTCGCGCAACGCCGTGATCGACACGATGGCAGGGAAGCGGCTGCCATTCTTGCGGATGTAGGTCAATTCATAAGAATCTTCGATTTCGCGCGAAGCCTTGAACGCCAGCGCCTCGAAACCCGGGGCAATGGTAGTGGCAAGCTCGAGGCTAAGTGCCTGAGCGCGCGCCCGCACTTCCTGCGGATCGTGAATATCGCTCGGGCTTATCTTATTAACAACTTCCACGGCCATGTAGCCGAGCATGCGCTCGGCGCCGACATTGAAAAGTTGGATGATGCCTTTCTCGTCGGTGGCAATAATCGAAAAATTGGCGCTGGTCAAAATCGCATTCTGCAACGCGCCCGCTTTCAGTAGGTTGGTCTCGCTCCGGCGGCTGGTAAAGTCGGGCGGTTTTACGGCTTCATCTTCAAGAGGAGCAGGTTTTGTTAATTCCGGCATGGCGATATCCGAGGAGAGATGTACAACGAGAGAAATTGACTAGACTTGTGCAACTGGCAATATTTCATTGCGACCCGATAATAAAAAATAAGAGGATTTCCCCCCCCAGCAAGCAGACATGTAATGATTTTTCGCAGACAAGCGTCTGTGTGCTAGGACACATAGCGCGCCGCGCTTGATCCTGAGATTCAAGTTTGTGCAGAACAAGTTTTCTGAGAAGTTATGTAAAACGCCCATGTCCGCATGGTAGCGGAACATCGTTCGAAGCACCGCCAAATCGAGAAGAAAGACTGATGAAATGTCATTGATATCCAGTGGTTGGGATTATTTATTCCTTTGACTCCGAGAAGAAGGCGTGTGCAAACTCACACTTCAGCCCGGCGGCACATGGAGGGGCTGGCTCGGCAAAACGGGACTGGCGTATAAGTGAATGACCTGCTCTGATGGGCGAGGATATCGCCCGCAAAGGAGCAGTGCAATGAGAAGGCCGAGACGGAACCACACGGCGGCGTTCAAGGCGAAGGTGGCCTTGGCGGCGTTGAAGGGAGACAGGACGCTGGCGGAGCTGGCCGAGAAGTTCGACGTGCACGCCAACCAGATCACGCAATGGAAGACCCAATTGCTCGATGGTGCGATCGGCGTGTTCATGTCGCCGGCTGAGAAGCGCGGACCAGAACAGGGTCCGAGCGCCAAGGAGATGCAGGCCAAGATCGGGCAGCTCGCGCTGGAAGTCGATTTTTTGGAAGTCGCGCTCGGTCGCGTCGGCGATGCGAGCGCAAAGCGATGATCATCAAGGCGCATGCACTGCGGGTGAAGCGGCAGGCGCAGTTACTCGATATTTCACGGTCAAACGTGTATTACCTGCCGATGCCAACGTCAGAGAAAGATCTGGCATTGATGCGCGCCATCGACGAACTGCATCTGGAATACCCCTTTCTCGGCGCGCGGCAGTTGCGCAAGATCCTCGCACGCGAAGGCCACCCTCGCGCCGGTCGCCTGCACATTGGCACGCTCATGCAGAAGATGGGCATTACGGCGCTGTACCGCAAACCCAATACCAGCAAGCGGCATCCGGCGCACAAGGTGTACCCGTACCTGCTGCGCCACCTCGCTATCGAGCAGGCCAACCACGTCTGGCCATGGACATCACGTATTTGCCGATGCAACGTGGCTTCATCTACCTGGCGGCCGTCATGGATTGGGCGACGCGGCGGGTGCTGGCGTGGCGGGTTTCGAACACGCTGACGACCGATTTCTGTATCGACGCCGTCGAGGAAGCCATCGGACGTTACGGCAAACCGGAAATCTTCAACACCGACCAGGGCACGCAATTCACCAGCGATGCCTTCACCGGGATGCTGCACGGCTACGGGGTGGCGATTAGCATGGACGGGCGCGGTTGTTGGCGCGACAACGTGTTCGTGGAACGGCTGTGGCGGTCAATCAAATACGAAGAGGTTTACCTGCACGCCTACGCCAGCGTCAGTGCGGCCAAAGCCGGCGTCGGACGATACCTCGATTTCTACAACGCTCGGCGACCGCACACCGCGCTCGGCGATCGAACTCCAGACGAGGCATACTTCACCCAACGGACCTTACCGAAAGCAGCCTGAAACAGATCCGGGTTACCCACCGGCTTACGCTGGTGGAGAAACCCGCAACCGCAGGGCATTCACCTACGAAACGCAGGAATCTGTCTTAACTAACCGAGCCAGCTCTATCGGCACGTCGATGAGGATAGCACTACTACACCGAGCGCTTGCGTGTGCGCAGGGCAACGGGATAGTTCGCCGCAAGGGCGCGACGTCGCACCGCGCTAGGAGGCCGTCAGGCCGGGGATGCGCGGTTTACCCCTTGTACCTCGATATTCGTGCGTGCCGAGATGAGCTGGCGCGCTAGTTCAGGCCAGAGTCGCGTGTCTCCATAGTCGCGGGTTATGCATAGGATGATGTTTGCCAATACTTCCGGCGGGACGTTGTCGGTTCCAGTGTAGTGGAGGCCGTTGTATATCAGGGAAAGGTCGCCGTCTTTATCTCTGACTATTTCGGTGTCGGGGCTTATCCGTAGAAAACTGAACGCGGTCATTTCGTTTTCCTCCTACAAGGATGTCACCAAAACTCCCCTCAGGTATAGGCTATTGAATGTCTGCACTACACTTCATCGTCATTCGACTTCAGTGTTTGTTTTTGGTTTCCAGGTCGGCTTGCGCAGAGACGATGGTCATGTAGCCAAGTAGATACGGTGTTGCAAAACGGCGACGCTTACGCCAACTTATTTTTCTAGCGGCGGCGAGCGTCACCCTACATTGGCTTGCAGGTGCGCGGGCGCAGCACCGCCGGGAAGGCTTCTGATTCTTCCTGTCATTGGACCAGCCGTCGCACCACCTGTCCGGTCTCGTAGTTCGGCTCATAGACCGCTTCGGCCGAGATGATGCAGCGGCGACTGCTCGCCCAGGACTGGGCCATCGCTAGGGAGGTCGGGGTTTCGGAGCGCTACGTAAGCCGAATTCTCCGATGTGCGTTTCTCTCGCCCGCCATCGTCGAGGCCATACTGGAGGGCCGCCAGCCACCGGATCTAACGCTCGATAAATTGATCGACAATATGGCGCTCAGCTGGACAGCGCAGACCCAGCAAATGGGGTTTTAGGATTCGCTGATTCGAAAGGCACATCCCCAACGCGTCGTCCTATAGGAAGCTTCGTCTTTGGCCAAATTGTGGAAACCGCACCTTGAAAATTCGATCCGGAGAAACCCGGGCCGGATCGAGGGGAACGGAGCCGCCAGCGTGCGCTTTGGGGCGCGCATGTCTGTACTCCTAAAAAGTAACTCCCTAAGAATTAGGGCCATTCTCCGATTAGCAGAGAATGGCCCTTTTTTCTACTGACTACTTGGCGGTGGTGGCAGTCTCAAGCGAACCCGTCTCCGGTTACAAATTCCCTGTATCAGGGAAAAATACAGGGAATTTCACACGTTTTTGCGATTCGAATCGCTCTCCACTCCTCCGAAACCAGTATCCAGAGCGACTCTCAGGCCATCTACACCGTCTCCAGGCACGATGCCGAACAGGGAATTAATTCGGGCGTATCAGGGAATTTTTAGGGAAGAACAGGGAATTTCTCCTCCTTGCCGCCTTCCGCCAAATTTGCCGGAACCATTGAGCCGTACCGAACCGAGCTTATGCGGACCACAGGGTATCGACGAATTTTCTGCCAGCCCGGTTCTGGGCGGCAGCGCCTTCATGGTCGGGTTGGTCGAGGGCCTAGGAGAATCGACTGCGCTCATCGTCAAGGTGTTCTCGGGCACGCTGAGCGACTACCTGGGAAAACGCAAAGTGCTTGCCGTGCGAAGTATATACTTGACAAACGCAGATTAAACGTTCAGAATGGCTGCGACAACTGAGGACAAAGCCATGAACGCCATCCATACCGAAGCCCGATTCAACAACGAAGAAGCCGCCCGCCAGCACCTTGAGGCGATCCGCTGGCCGAATGGCCCGATCTGCCCGCACTGTGGCGGGATCGAACGCAACAGCGCCCTTAACGGCGAATCCCATCGGGCCGGCTTGTATTTCTGCGGCGACTGCCGTACCCAGTTCACCGTGACCGTAGGAACAGTCTTTGAGCGCTCCAAGATCGCGCTTCACAAATGGGTCTATGCAACCCACCTGATGTGCGCTTCCAAGAAGGGCATAAGTTCCAAACAACTGGAACGCATGCTTGGCGTGACTTACAAGACGGCTTGGTTCATGACGCACCGTATCCGCGAAGCCATGACCACCACGCCTACCGGCCAGATGGGTGGCCCCGGCAAGATCGTTGAAGGGGATGAAACTTACTACGGCACGGAGCCAGGCAAGAAGCGCGGCAAGAACGGCGGCGCAATGCCCGCCATGAATAAGATTGTTTCCCTTGTGGAACGTGGCGGCAACGTCCGCTCCATGCACGTTGCCGATGTTCGCGGGGATAACCTCAAGGCGATCATGACCGGCCATGTGCATAAGGATTCGCACCTCATGACCGACTCGTCGCCCCGCTATAACAAGCTCAAGCAATCGAAGGAATTCAAGAAGTACGACCAGATCAACCATAGCAGCAAGGTCTACGCGAAGGGCATCATCTCCACCAATTCCGTTGAAGGCTATTTCTCCATCCTCAAGCGTGGACTGGTCGGCACGTTCCACCATGTCTCGCATCAACATCTGCAACGCTACGTGAACGAATTCGACTTCCGTTTTAACAATCGCCAATCTCTTGGCGTGAACGATAACGAACGCGCGGAAATCGCGCTCAAAGGCATCAGCGGCAAGCGGCTCACATATAAGAGGGCTAACCAAGCGGCGTGAGATTTTGATCGTGCAACTCATCGCCATGCTCCGAATAATTGCAAAAACCCAAGCCAAGGGGCAATTGCAATTGGACTTCGGGTGCTAGGGTGAAGCATCCTGCGCTCGCGCTTTTCTCTAACGATCCAATCGACCTGAACTTTCAACTTGCCAGGGGAAGGGCAATTCAGTCCTATACAGCGATTGAATTGTCCTTGGCCACTTTGTTCTCTGGCTTGATGGGCGTATCGCAAGATTACGCTGGCGTTTCCTTTTTTCGAATAAATAACGCCCGTGCTCGCAATGCAATACTTGAACGTCTGCTCAAGAAAAGACACGGCTCCTCCTACAATATTTTTTTCAATTCGCTTCTCAAAGAACTCACCGTTCTCGATTCGGTAAGAAATAATGTCGTTCATTGGGCAGAATCAGCAATCCTTTCGGGCGAAGCGGATGGGACGACAATAAAAAGATGCGCTCTTGTTCCTCCAAATTATTGGGATCGAACCGAAAATACACCAGAGTTCAACTTAGAACATCTCTTGGACTTTATTTTGAAATGCGATTTTTTCTCTCGCCTAATAAACATGTTTGCGCTCAATCTTTCTGGTCAATTGGAACAAATGGCGCAGGATGGGCATTACACAGATGCATGGCGCGAAATATTTCAGCAACCAATAATCTATCCCCCTCCAAGTAATCATCGGCTGTACCGGAAGCCGCCAGAACCTTGAACCCGGCATCCATCATTTCCTCTGTGACCTCGATTGATTTGTCTATAGCCACGGCCTAGACTCCTTTCATGACCGCAAAACGACAACAGACGGCCCCGCCCCGCACAGACGACGTTTTGGCGCGGATGCTGGCGACACCTCCAGACCCAAAGAAAGCCGCCCCCAAAAAGAAGGCAAAAAAGCCTCGAAAATAGTCAAGGGAGCTTCATCCTCTTGAGCGCTTCATGTAGGTCAGATTCTTCTACGTGAAGATCAACAAACTCATTTTCATGCTTGTGATGTAGGCGGAAGGAATTTCCGCCCTCTACAAATGTCCCGCTAGCGAACCTTTCGCGAGGTATCGGCAGCAGTTTTTGGGAAGGCGGGATTTTTCCTTTTACGTGGATGTTTTGGCTGATGTACGTAGCCATGAACTCCAATCGCTCTTCTGGAGTTCCATGCCACTTATCTGCTGCCTCCCTCCACATTGTTCCCTCCAAATCGTCAAAAGCAATTAGCGCTGCTTCACGCATTGGAATAGACCCGCCACGTTTCTTTGAGGAGTGAAACATTGGCGCTATGCGTGGCCAGAATATCAATCCAGCCAAGCCAGCAAGGCCCGCTATCGTCCAAGCAATCGCACTCAAAACTCCCGGCTCGGCTGCCCAATTGAGCATGTTGGCTACCCATACCTCAGGGTGAATGCCAAGCATTCCGAGCCATAGGAATATTCCTCGAACAAGCACAAACACGAAAAAGCCGACAAGAAAACGACGAACCCAGCTAGCGTCAGTGAACATGGGACCTCCCCTTTCAAGGCGGTATCATTCTGCGCTTTTGCGTTTGTCACGTACATACTTCGCTTGCCGTCATAGGTTACGCGCTCGGTGAGGCGTCTATCGCTGGCAATGCCGCGACTGGGCAGCAGCCTCACAAACCTGGTTCTTCGTCGGTCTCGGTCAGCACATTGCCCAGATCCCTCCGTCAGAGGCAATCGTCGTCCGAGCGAGCGGCGGATTGCGATATACCGCGCGGCCGGCTTGCGCTTGCTGCAGCTAGGGTGGGACATCCTAAGGGCGGTCACGGATGCCGAGCGCGACCTTGGCGCGCATGAAAAGCAATACCGGCGGGGAATTGCGCATTCGCTCGGAGGCCATACCTGTTTTGACTGGCTTATGCCGGTCATGGACGAATTTCGCAAGCGCTGGCCGGGCGTCGCGCGACGTACGGTCGTGATGAGGGCAAACGTGACTGGGATCAATGATTGCCACCTGCCGTCTATAGCGGCAGCTGCGTGGCGTTCCACACCCCTGGAATACAGCCGACTGCGTTGACCAACGTCTTTTCGCCGTTGGTGGACTGCATGTTGTGGTGCCACTTGTAGATACTGTAGACAACGAGTGCTTCAACTAAGACAAATGCGGGATACCCGATATGGATTACGGTAGCCATAACTCCGTTTAATTCGACTCCACCATGATGAATAATCGCAATTGTCGTGACCGTATCAATGCCTCTACAAACGGCAAAAGTATGCGGGCTCGCACCAATTTCACGAAGCGTACTCTTCTCGTCCGGAGCACTGGTCGTTGCGCAGCCGCACAACGCGACAACAATGCATAGAGCTACAAAGGATAGATCGATTTCGTGAGTTCGTTGTGATCCGTGGTCACATCTAGCACCCAGGGTGTCCTCCTGTTTCTGAGCAGCAGGATTGACGAGCACCCCTTCAAGCGTCGACCCAAAATCAACATCGCCACTACTGCCAATGCACATGGAGCCACAATGCAGATTCCTGGAATATCACCCATCGGGTGAATTCATTCGACGTCCTGAGCGTAAAAAGCGGATGCGATGTGATCCGAACGGCACGAACTAGCGCACGTACTTCTATTCAGCCGCGCAAGCTATGGATGTTAATGAACGGCACGATGTCAGGATCGACACAAAGAAGAACGAGTCCGCAGATCGACAACTCATCGTGAGCGCCTACGGTTATGAGGCAGGAAGGAAGTATTCCCCGTTAAAGCCAGGCAATATGAGTTGTAGGCCGCTCAAAGCGGCTATGTGGAGCCGCTAGCGCGTCGCCTATTCGATGCCGGGGTAGCCCGTTTGTGATCGTTCTATGACACATCGGAATGAACGCCACTTCCACTTCGTCTGTCTTAGCTTGTCGTACTCGTCCATCCATGCAATTCCCCTTCGTGTGCTTGACGGCTCACAATCAGGAGTTCCGCGGTGGACTTCCTAATATCTGTCAAACTCGTGCTGCCATCCCTGCAGAGCCCAAAGGTCTCCCCTCACTGCCTAGCCGTTCCTGGATCGCCTCGTCCAATGGACCTGGGGGCGATATCGCGAACCCTTGCGCGAGGTCGACGCCGACCTCGCGGAGCTTCGCTAGAGTTAAAGGATCCTCCACCAGTTCGGCAATGGCGAACTTCCCCATCGTGTGCGCCACTTGTGTTATAGCCGTGAGCTTGGCCAGCGCCACCCTATCTCGCAGCAGGTTCAGAACGATATTTCCATCAATCTTGACGTAGTCCACGTTCAGCGACTTGAGCAGTCCGAACGAGACTTCGCTACGGCCGAACTGGCTTAATACCGAAAGACAGCCTGCCTGCCTCAGGCGGCGAACGAAATTTTCCGCGGCAGCCCCCCGCGCGATCGCTTCCGCTTCAGTAAATTCCACGCAAAAAACGTTCGAAGGTAGGCGTTGCTCACGCAAAGCCTCTACGACGAACCGGGGGAAATCCGGATCGCTGAGCGTAACTCCTGAAATGTTGACGCTGTATAGGCAACTCTGCCGAGTCTGATCACGCGAGATCCACTCCAGAAGGTGGCGTACGACCAGCCGATCGAGATCGGTAAGCAAGCCATGTTCCTCCACAATCGGAAGAAACGCGCCTGGTGGCAGAAGGCCCTCTTCCTCCTCCTGCAGCCGGACCAGGACTTCATACATCGGGATCGTAGTTGGAGGCAAAGAGAGCGGAACGATAGCTTGGCAGTAGAGGCGGAACTCGTTG
>WNFM01271446.1_pt4 | contig 13496 bp, 13 predicted proteins | sample 5400271 | NCBI WGS metagenome assembly WNFM01 (sample SAMN13153352, study PRJNA577476) | soil metagenome | isolation source: 60 cm saprolite on Douglas fir-dominated hillslope | place: USA:California | collected 2013-09-17 | reverse complement strand
CTCGGCTCGGCGCTCGGCGGGGTCGCCGGGACGCTCTACGCGCCGCTCACCCAATTCGTCGATCCCACCCCGTTCACCCTGTCGCTGTCGCTCGATCTCTTGCTGATGGTGATCGTCGGCGGCGCCGGCTTCTTCTTCGGTCCCTTCCTCGGCGCGATGATCGCCGTGCTGCTGCCCGAATGGCTGCGCATCACCGAAGGCTATTATCTCATGCTCTACGCGGTCGCGGTGATCTTGCTGCTGATCTATTCGCCGACCGGCATTCTCGGCATCCTCGATCGCGTCCTCGCGGCGCGCCGCACCAAGGCCGCCTCGGCGCGCCGTCAAGCCGCCCAGGCGACGCTATGAGCCGCGTCCTCGAGGTCGATGGGCTGAAGAAGCATTTCGGCGGGATCGCCGCCGTCGACGGCGTCAGCTTCCATGTCGAGGAGGGCGAGATACTCGGCCTCATCGGCCCGAATGGCTGCGGCAAGTCGACCTTGTTCAACTGCATTCTCGGGCAGCTCACCCCCAATTCGGGCGAGGTCAAGGTCGATGGGCGGGTGGTGACCGGCCTCCGGCCCTGCGAGCTCAATCGGCTCGGCGTCAGCCGCACCTTCCAGCTGCTCCAGGTCTTCCCCAAGCTCTCTGTCCGCGAGAATCTGATCCTCGCCGGCCAGGAGCATCGCGGCACCATGGTCTCGCGGCTCTGCGGGAAGCCGGATGCCGGGCTCGGCGAGGCGGCCGAGGAGATGCTGCGGTTCTTCCGGCTCGGCGATCTCGCCGGCGAGGCCGCCGGCGGCCTGTCCTACGGCCAGCAGAAGCTGCTCGACGCCGCCATGGCCTTCATGGGCGGGCCGCGCCTCGTCCTGCTCGACGAGCCGGCGGGCGGCGTCAACTTGACCATGCTGGCCGATCTCAAGGAGCGCCTGACCGCGATCAACCGCGAGAAGCGCGCCACCTTCGTCGTCATCGAGCACAACATGGAATTCGTCATGTCGCTGTGCGCGAGGGTCCTCGTGATGGCGGAAGGCAAGGTGCTCGCCGAGGGCAGGCCGGACGAGATCCGCGCCAACCCGGCGGTCATCGAAGCCTATCTCGGCCACTGAGGGGCACGCCATGAGCGAGACCATCCTGGCAGTCGAAGGTCTCGTCGGCGGCTATGGCAAGATGACCATCCTGAACGGCACGAGCTTCACCGTCCCTGCCGGCTCGATCACCACGCTGATCGGCCCGAACGGGGCGGGGAAGTCGACCGTCTTCAAGGCGATTTTCGGCCTCCTGAAGCTGCGCGAGGGCCGCGTGATCTTCGCCGGGCGCGAGGTCACCGGGTTCAGCCAGCGCGACTTGCTCGCCGCTGGCATGTGCTACGTGCCGCAGGGGCGCAACATCTTTCCCGAGCTCTCGGTGCGCCACAATATCGAGCTCGGTGCCGTCCATGCCGGGCGCGGCATCGACGATCTGCCGCGCCGCATCGAGGCGGCGCTCGATCGCTTCCCGGTGCTGCGCAAGAAGGCGAAGCAGCAGGCCTCGACGCTGTCCGGCGGCGAGCAGAAGCAGCTCGAGATCGTCCGCGGTCTGCTGCTCGATCCCAAGCTCGTGCTGATCGACGAGCCGTCGATCGGGCTGTCGCCGCTGATGGCGCAGCAGACCTTCGCGATCCTCCAAGAGTTGCGCGCGCGCGGCGTCACCATTCTGATGATCGAGCAGAACGCCCGCTCGGCGCTGCAGATCTCCGATTACGGCATCGTCCTCGAGCTCGGGCGGACCCGCATGGTCGAGACCGCCGAGCGTGTTCTCGCCGATCCGCGTGTGGGACAATTGTTCCTCGGCGGCGCCATGACGGAGACCGCCTCATGAACCAGCGCTCGATCGCCACCGTCTCGCTCAGCGGCACGCTCGACGAGAAGCTGCGCGCCATCGCCGCGGCCGGGTTCGACGCGGTCGAGATATTCGAGAGCGATTTCCTGTCCTTCAACGGCACGCCGCGCGAGCTCGGCCGCCTATGCGGCGATCTCGGCCTGGCGATCTGCGCCTTTCAGCCGTTCCGCGACTTCGAAGGCATGCCGGAGCCACAGCGCACGCGCAATTTCGCCCGCGCCGAGCGCAAATTCGATCTCATGCAGGAGCTCGGCACCGAGCTCCTGCTGATCTGCAGCAATGTGGCGCCCGCCGCGCTCGGCGGCATCGACCGCGCCGCCGACGATCTGCGCGAGCTTGGCGAGCGTGCCGCGTCGCGCCGGCTCCGCGTCGGTTTCGAGGCCCTCGCCTGGGGACGCGCCGATCACGCCGCGATCGGGCTCGTTCTCGACAGCTTCCATGCCCTGGCGCGCGAGCTTCCCGTCGCGCCGATCCGGGCGATCCCGGCCGACCGCATCTTCCTCGTGCAGCTCGCCGACGCCCCCTGGCTCGACCTCGACCTCTTGTCGTGGAGCCGGCATTTCCGCTGCTTCCCGGGCCAGGGCGACCTGCCGCTCGCCGGCTTCATGGCAGCGGTCGCCGCCACCGGCTATGGCGGGCCGTTTTCGCTCGAGATCTTCAACGACCAGTTCCGCGCCGGCGCGGCCGCGCGCACCGCCACCGACGGGCTGCGCTCGCTCGCCCTCCTGCAGGATGAGATGGCGGCGGCATCGCCGGCGCCGCAGGCCGGCAGGCTGCCGCCGCGGGCGACGAGTCACGGCGTCGGCTTCATCGAATTCGCCGTCGACGAGGACGCCGCCTTGCAGCTGGCCGCGCTTTTCGGCCAGCTCGGCTTCCGTCGCACCGGCCGGCACGCCAGCAAGGCGGTCGAGCGATGGTCGCAGGGCGGCATCGATCTGGTGATCAATTGCGAGACCGACGGCTTCGCCCATTCGCACTACATCACCCACGGACCCGGCGTCTGCGCGCTAGCGCTGACGCTCGACGACGTGGCGACGACGATGGCGCGGGCGGCCGCTCTCGGTGCCCGGACCTTCTACCAGCCCGTCGGGCCGGGCGAGCTCGAGATCCCCGCCATTCGCGGCGTCGGCGGCAGCTTGCTCTACTTCCTCGAGCCGGGCGGCAAGAATTGGGACAGCGATTTCGAGCCGCTCGCTGTCGCGCCGGGAGCCGATCGTCTGGTCGCAATCGACCATATCTCGCAGTCGATGCAATACGACGAGATGCTGTCCTGGCTGCTGTTCTATACCGCGATCTTCGATCTGCGCCGCCTGCCGCAGGTCGAGATCGCCGATCCCGGCGGGCTGGTGCAGAGCCAGGCGCTGATGAATGGCGACGGCGGCCTGCGCCTCGTGCTCAACGGCTCGGCCGCGACGCGCACCCTGTCGGCGCGCTTCCTGTCGGAGTTCTTCGGCTCGGGCGTCCAGCATATCGCGCTGTCATGCCGTGACATCTTCACGGCCGTCGCCGAGATGCGCGCCCGCGGCCTGAGCTTTCTCGACATTCCCGACAATTACTACGACGACATCGAGGCGAAATATGATCTCGATGAACCGACCATGGCAGCGCTACGGGCGAACCGCATCCTCTACGACCGCGAGGGCGACGGCGAGTTCTTCCAGATCTACACGCATAGCTTTGCCGAGCGGTTCTTCTTCGAGATCGTGGAGCGCCGGACCTACCAGGGTTTCGGCGCCGCCAACGCGGCGATCCGTCTGGCCGCGCAAGCGCGGGAAGCGCATACGGACGATCCTTCCGTCGTCCGATGACGGCGTCGAGCCGGATCGCCGAGTCGGATTGCTTCATCCCTTGACCACGAGCTCTTCGGGAAAGTCGTAGAGGGCCTTGCCGCCGCGCTCGGTGACGACGAAGGCGGCCGAGATCTCGATGCCCCAGCCGTCTTCCCAGATGCCGGGAATGCAGTGAAACGTCATGTTGGGCGCGAGCACGGTCTGGTCGCCCGGCCGCAGGCTCGCCGTGTGCTCGCCCCAGTCCGGCGGATAGGCGAGACCGAAGGCATAGCCGATGCGGCTCTCTTTGCGGATGCCGTGCTTGCTGACGATGTGCCGCCAGGCCGCCTCGACATGCTCGGCCGTGGCCCCCGGCTTGGCGGCTTCGAGCGCGGCGTGCAACCCCTCGATCACCACCTTCGCCGTATCGGCGAGCTTGGTCGGCGGCGTGCCGAGAAACACCGTGCGCGCCATCGGACAGTGATAGCCGAGGCGCGAGCCGGCAAGCTCGAGAATGGTCGGGTCGCCGCTCTTGAAGCGCTGATCCGACCAAGTGAGATGCGGCGTTCCGGTCCCGGCGCCGGTCGGCAGGAGCGGGCAGATCGCCGTGTAGTCGCCGCCGAACGCGGCGGTGCCGGAGACCTGCGCGCGATAGATTTCCGCCACGGCGTCGCATTGCCGCTTTCCCGCAACGATGGCGTCGATACCGGCGCGCATGGCGCCGCTCACCAGCACCGCCGCCTCGCTGATATAGCGCAGCTCGGCCGGCGACTTGACCAGACGCTCCCAATTTACCAGGTGATCGCAGTCGCTGAAGTGGGCATTCGGCAGATCGGCGCGGATCGCATCGGCGCCGCGTCCGGAGAAGTAATAGGCGTCCATCTCCAACCCGATGCGGGCGCGCTGCCAGCCGCGCCGGCAGATGTAATCGGCGACGAAGTTCATCGGATGCCGCTCGCGGCTCTGCACGTAATGGTCGGGATAGGGCAGGATGTGGTCGGCCGGCAGATCGGTCGTGAGATGCGCCGCGGCGCCGTCCTGGCCGCGGCCGATCCACACCGGGTGCTCTTCTTCCGCATGGAGCAGCACGCATTGCGGCACATAGAACGACCAGCCCTTGTAGCCGGTCAGATAATCCATGTTGGCGGGATCGGCGCAGACGATGAGGTCGAGCCCCGCTTTCGCCATCGCCGTTTTGACCCTGGTGCGGCGCTGCGAGAATTCCGTGTTGTCGAAATAGACATTCTGCATGTCGATGATCCTGAGAAAGGGGCGTCAGGCCCGGATGGTGATAGCGATCCCGCGCGCGGCCGAGAGCGGTGTTCTGCACGCCGGCGCCGCAGATGGCGATCGCATGCTCATCCGCCGATCTCCGCGTCGCCGAGCCGCACCGTCTTGCCGGTCGCCACCGTGATGAGTTGATCCATGTCGACGTTGCGGCCGCTGACGATCAGCGCGGTGGGGCCGCGCGGCACGATCTTGCCGGCCAGCAAGGCCGCGACGCCAACGGCGGCGGCACCCTCGGCGACGATGCGGTCCTCGCGCAGGAGATGCGCCATGCCGCGATAGATTTCCGCCTCGCTGACCAGCACGACATCGTCGAGCAGGCGGCGGCAGAGATCGAAGGTCCAGCGATTGCGGCCCTCGCTTCCGCCGCCGATGCCGCCGCCGAGGGAATCCGCCAGCGACGGCACTTCCTCGACCTCGACGGGCCGGCCGGCGGCAAGGCTCGCCTGCATCGCGGCACCTCGCGCCATCGAGACGCCGATGACCCGCACCGCCGGTCTGATCGCCTTCGCCGCGAGCGCGATGCCGCCGGCGAGCCCGCCGCCGGACAAGGGGACGACGATGGTGTCGAGCTCGGGAACATCCTCCATGAGCTCCAGCCCGATCGTGCCCTGGCCGGCGATCACGGCGGGATCGTCGAAGGGCGGCACCTCGATCATGCCGTCCTCGGCGACGATGCGGGCGACTTCCGCCGTCGCCTCGTCCTGCGAGCGCCCGACCCGACGGATGGCGGCGCCGAGCGCCTCGATCGCCGTGACCTTGTTGTCGGGCACCAGCGCCGAGAGGCAGATCGTCGCCTGGATGCCGAGCTGCCGTGCCGCGTGGGCGACAGCGCGGCCGTGATTGCCGGTCGAGGCGCAGACGACGCCGCTGATGCGCAGCTCGCGCGCCCGCCGCGCCAACGCATTCGCCGCGCCGCGGATCTTGAAGGCGCCGGTCGGCTGGACGGTTTCGAGTTTGAGCAGCACGTCGTGCAGCAGCCGAGCCGACAAGCCGTCCGAGCGCACCACCGGCGTGCGCAGCGCCAGCCCGGCGATGGCGCGGCGGGCGGCGAAAACGCTGGCGAGCGTCAGCCCGTCTTCCATGGGTGAAATTCTCCTGCTGTACACAACAATTGTGACGCTCTGGCCCTAACCCGTTTGATTTACTACGCAGTATGCTGACGAATACGGCAGGCGTCTAGATTGATGTATACATCTATTGCATTTCGAATTCGGGACTGGCAGAGTTTCCGGGACGGGAAATCGGATTCACCGATACCGGATCAGGGATGAGAGGCTCCACAATGTCCGAACCGAAGAGTTTCAGCCGGCGCGCATCGCTCATCGGCCTCGCGCTGCTCGGCGCCGCTGTCGTAACGGCGGCATCGTCGGCCACGGCAAGCGCCGAGACGACGCTCGAGCGCGCGAAGAAGCAGGGCTATATCCGCGTCGGCTTCGCCAACGAGGCGCCGTTCGCCTATGCGACGCCGGACGGCAAGCTGACCGGCGAGGCGCCGGAGATCGCCAAGGTGATCCTGAAGCGGATGGGCATTCCCGAAGTCGACGGCGTCCTCACCGAGTTCGGCTCGCTCATCCCGGGCGTCAAGGCGCGGCGCTTCGACATCATCGCCGCTGGCATGTTCATCAACCCGAAGCGCTGCCAGGAAATCGCCTTCTCCGAGCCGAGCTATGGCATCGGCGAGGCGATCCTGGTCAAGAAGGGCAATCCGTCGAGCATCAAGGATCTGTCGAATTTCGCCGCCAACAAGGCCCTCAAGCTGGCGGTGATGGCCGGCGCGGTCGAAGGCGGCTATGCCAAGGATGCCGGGGTCGACCAGGGCCAGCTCGTCGTGCTGCCCGACCAGTCGAGCATGGTCGCGGCGATCGAGGCCGGGCGGGCCGACGGCGCGGCGCTCACCGCCCTGTCGATCGCCGACATGGCGAAGAAGGGCAGCGGGGTGGAATCGACGCCGCCCTTCGCCGAGGTCGCCGGCAAATCGGTGATGGGTCATGGCGGCTTTGGTTTCCGCAAGGAGGACAAGGACCTGCTCGCCGCCTTCGACAAGGAGCTCAAGGCCTTCATCGGCTCGCCCGAGCATCTCGCCCTGGTGACGCCGATCGGCTTCGGCAAGGGCTATCTGCCGACTAAGACGACGGCCCAGCTTTGCAGCGGCAAATAGCCAACTCCAAAGCCAACATTGCGAGGAGCATCGCGACGAAGCAATCCATGCCATCCGATGAACTGGATTGCTCCGCCTGCGGCTCGCAATGACGGAGGATTGGTAATCTGGCCGCCCTCGCGCCCTGCGCGGGGCGTGATCGGACGGGAGGTCGGCGCCTAAATGGGACTGCGCTCCATCATCGCCTTGCTGCTAGCGACCGTCGCCCTCGTCGCGTTCCTGTCGACGCTCGAGCCGTTCCGCATCTTCATGCCGGGGCTGCTGGGCGGCGCCTGGATGACGGTGCGGATCGCCGCGCTTGGCTCGCTCCTCGCTGTCGGCTTCGGCGTCGCCTCGGCGCTGGCGCGGCTCTACGGTCCGGCGCCGCTGCGCTGGCTCGCCCGCATCTACGTCGAGATCTTCCGCGGCACCTCGGCGCTGGTGCAGCTCTTCTGGCTGTTCTTCGTGCTGCCGGATTTCGGCATCTCGCTCGAGCCCTACACGGTGGCGGTGCTCGCTCTCGGCCTCAATGTCGGCGCCTACGGCGCCGAGGTGGTGCGCGCCGCCATATTGACGGTGCCGCGCGGCCAGTGGGAGGCGGCGACCGCCATCAACATGACGCAGGGGCAGGCGCTGCGCCGGATCATCCTGCCGCAAGCCGTACTGACGATGATTCCGCCCTGGGGCAATCTCTTCATCGAGCTGCTCAAATCGACGGCGCTGGTGTCGCTCATCACCATCTCCGATCTCTCCTTCAAGGCGCAGGAGATGAACCAGACGACGATGAAGACGATCGACATCTTCACCCTCGTCCTGCTGATCTACCTGGCGATCTCGCTGACCATCACCATCGCCATGCGGCTGCTCGAGAACGCCGCCTCGCGGGGCCTCGCGCGCGGGCGGGCGCACTGATGCTGTGGGATTGGGCCTATGCGCTGGAGATCCTGCCCGAGCTCGCCAAGGCGGCGATCATCACCGTCGAGGCGACGTTTCTCGGCTTCCTGATTGCCGCCAGCCTCGGTCTCGCCTTCGCCATCTTGCGCATGGCCGGACCGGTCGTCGCCGCTCCGGTCGGCATCGTCGTCGAGCTGGTGCGCTCGACGCCGCTGCTCATCCAGATCTTCTTCCTCTATTTCGTGCTGCCGAAATTCGGCGTCACGCTCGACGCCTTCACCGCCGGCGTCCTCGCCCTCGGGCTGCATTACGCGACCTATTGCTCCGAGGTCTATCGCGCCGGGCTGGAGAATATCCCGCGCGGCCAGTGGGAAGCCTCGACCGCGCTCAATCTCAGCCTCTTCACCACCTTCAAGGACATCATCCTGCCGCAGGCGATCCCGCCGATCGTGCCGGCGCTCGGCAATTATCTGGTGGCACTGTTCAAGGAGACGCCGCTGCTCTCGGCGATCGCCGTGCTCGAGCTGATGCAGACGGCGAAGATCCTCGGCTCGGAGACGTTCCGCTATGTCGAGCCGATCACCCTGGTCGGCCTTCTCTTCCTCGTCATGAGCCTGGTCTCCGCGGTCGGCATTCGCTGGCTCGAGCGGGCGCTCAACCGGAGAATCGCACGATGACGGCAAACGAGGCAGCGCCGATGGTTCGGTTCGAAGGGGTAACCAAGCGCTATGGCGACCTTACCGTGATCGATGGGCTTGACCTCTCGATCGGTCGCGGCGAGAAGGTAGCGATGATCGGCCCGTCGGGGTCAGGCAAAACGACGGTGCTGCGCATGCTGATGACGCTGGAGCGGATCGACGGCGGCGTCATCTGGGTCGACGGGGAGAGGCTGACTCATGTCGAGCGCAATGGCCGTCTGGTGCCGGCCGACACCAATCACCTGCGCCGGGTGCGCGGCAAGATCGGCATGGTCTTCCAGCATTTCAACCTGTTTCCCCACATGACCGCGCTGAAGAACTGCATGGAGGCGCCGGTCACCGTGCTCGGCATGGCGAAGCGCGAGGCGGAGGAGCGCGCCGCCGAGCTCCTCGCCATGGTCGGCCTCGCCGACAAGAAGGATCATTTCCCGAGCCAGCTCTCCGGCGGCCAGCAGCAGCGCGTGGCGATCGCCCGGGCGCTCGCCATGCGCCCGAAGATCATGCTGTTCGACGAGGTCACCTCGGCGCTCGACCCCGAGCTCGTCGGCGAGGTGCTGAACGTCATCCGCAAGCTCGGTGCCGCGCATGACCTGACCATGCTGATGGTCACCCACCAGATGGGCTTCGCCAAGGAATTCGCCGACCGCATCTCGTTCTTCCATCGCGGCAAGATCGAGGAGGACGGCAAGCCGGCCGATATCTTCGGCAATCCGAGGAACGAGCGGACGCGGCAATTCCTCCACGCCGTGCTGGACGCCGGATGAAGCCGGCGGCGCTCGCCGTCGCGCCCGCGAGCGCGCGCCCGCGGCCCAAGAGCCTGTCGCGCGAGCGCTTCGAGCGCATCTACAAGGTGATCCGCGACCGCATCTGCCTGCTCGAATACGAGCCTGGCACGCGTCTCGCCGAGGAGGAGTTGGCGCAGGAATTCGGCGTCAGCCGCACACCGATCCGCAGCGTGCTCTCGCGCCTCGAAGCGGAAGGCCTCCTGCAGAGCCGACATGGCGTCGGCACGTTCGTCACCGATGTCGATATCGAGGCGCTCACCCAGGTCTATCAGCTGCGCATGGAACTCGCCGTGCTGCTCGGCAAGCTCGATCCCATCGCGCGATCGCCCGCGGATATCGAGCGCGTGCGCGGGTTGCTGGCGCGCTGCGACGCGCTCACCGGCGAGCTCGAGCCCAGGGAATTCGCCCGGCTCAACATGGATTTCTCCCAGGAGCTCGCGGCGATGACCGGCAACCAGCCATTGCGCGAGATCTCCGAACGGCTCTACTACCTCACGACGCGCATCTGGCTGAAATCGGTGACCCGGCTCAACCTGCCCGACGAGGTCGCTGTCTTTCGCCGCGAGATGGCCGATATACTGGCGGCGATGGCGATCGGCGATCTCGAGGCAGTCGGCCATATCAGGCGCAGCCACATCTCGATGAGCTTCAACCGCATGCGCCTCTATCCGGCCGCGCGCCCCGAATAGGAATTGCCGCATCATGCCCAACGCCGCGTCCCGGCCGTCGCCTATCACCGCCTCCGTCGATTTCGCGCGCGACGGCGTCCAGCACGGCCATCTCAAGCTGCCCTATAGCCGCGACGATTCGGCTTGGGGCGCCATCATGATCCCGATCACGGTGGTCAAGCGGGGCAGCGGCCCGACGGCGCTGCTCACCGGCGGCAATCACGGCGACGAGTATGAGGGGCCGGTCGCGCTCTTCGATCTCGCGCGCCATCTGCGCGCCGAGGAGGTCGCCGGGCGGGTCGTCATCCTGCCGGCGATGAACTACCCCGCCTTCCGCGCCGGGACGCGCACCTCGCCGATCGACAAGGGCAACATGAACCGGATCTTCCCGGGCCGCGCCGACGGCACGGTGAGCGAGAAGATCGCCGATTACATCCAGCGCCATCTGCTGCCCCTCGCCGATCTCGTGCTCGACATCCATTCCGGCGGCAAGACGCTGGAATTCGTGCCCTTCGCCGCCGTCCACACGCTGCCCGACGCGGCGCAGCAGGCGCGCTGCGTCGCGGCGATGGAGGCGTTCAACGCGCCCTATTCGGTCATGCTGCTAGAGCTCGACGCCGTCGGCATGTACGACACGGCGGCCGAGGCGATGGGCAAGACCTTCGTCTCGACCGAGCTGGGCGGTGGCGGCACGGCGCGGCCGGAGACGATCGCGGTCGCCAAGCGCGGCATCCGCAACCTGCTGATCCATGCCGGCATCCTCGACGGCACGATCGAGCGGCTTCCCTCCACCCGTCTCGACATGCCGGACGGCGCTTGCTACGTGACCTGCACGCAAGGGGGGCTGATCGAGTATTGCGTCGGTCTCGGCGACAGCGTGCGCCGCGGCGAGCCGGTCGCGCGAATCCACGATGTCGAGGGTACCGGTCGCGCCGTCACCGAGTATCATACCGGCCGCGACGGCATCGTCGCCGGCCGCCATTTTCCCGGCCTGGCACAGACCGGCGATACGATCGCCGTGATCGGCGTTCCTGGGAACGAAGGCGGCTAGCTCTCAGCCCGCGCCGTTCCTGCGAGCAGGTCGAAAGAGAGGCGCCGGCAGAGAGACGTCGGAGGTCAGGCGGCGTTCGACTTCTTCGGCGGGATATAGGCCATGGCCGCGTGCTCGGCGCAGTAAGGCTTGCCACCGAGCGGGCGGGCGCCGCAGAAATGGAAATGCTTCTCGCCGGGATGGCCGATCGGCCATGAGCAACTCGGGCCGGAGAAATCGACGACGATGCGGCGCTTCGGCGGACCCTTGAGAGGCGACGGCCTTGGCGCGAGCGACAGACGATGCGCCTTGCCCACGACGGCGTTCTTGGTCAGGCCAAGCCGACGGCCGATCTCGGCCGTCGAATGCCCTTCCGCCCATAGCCGACCGAGATTGTCGATAAGGTCCTGGGTCCACACCGTTTCCATGGCTATCCACCGTATTCAGTGTGAGAATAGAGGTCCAACCACCAAATACAGTAGCACGCGTCCGAGGCCGCGCCAATGGCAAAGCGCCGGGCATGGCGCTGAAAACGGTGGATAAATGACGTGATCGCGCTGGCCGCCGGGCTCGGCGGGCTAGCCTGTTTCGGCGTCGGCGGGCGGCGGCGGGGTTAGCGTGCCGGGCAGGCGCGCCAGGAAATCGCGCAGCGCGGCGATCCCCTCCGGCGGCATGTGCAGCCCCGATTTGCTGCGCCGCCAGATGATGTCCTCGGCGCTGCAGGCCCATTCGTTGCGCACGAAATGCTCGACCTCGCGCTCATAGAGCAGGCCGCCGAAATGCTGGCCGAGATCCGCCGTTTCGCGCGCGTTGCCGAGCAGCGCCTCGACCTCGCTGCCGTGGCGGCGGGCGAGGCGGCGGAGCAGCTCGCTCGGCAGATGCGGCCGCGTAGCGACCAGCCGCGAGATGAATTGCAGCATGCCGCCGCTGCCGAGATCGCCGCCCGGCAGGGTGCTGCCGTCGGTCCATGCCGGCTTCATGCCGGGAAAGGCCGGCCGCAATTTGTCGAGCGCGTGCTCGGCGAGGCGCCGGTAGGTGGTGATCTTGCCGCCGAACACCGAAAGCAGCGGCGGCGTCGCCTTGCCGCCGTCGAGCTCGAGGACATAGTCGCGCGTCACCGCCGAGGGATTCTTCTTGCCGTCGTTATAGAGCGCCCGCACGCCGGCATAGCTCCACACGATGTCGGCGTCATCGAAGCTGCGCTCGAGAAAACTAGCGACGACGCGGCGCAGATAGAGCGTCTCCGCCGGCGTGATGTCCAGCGCGCCGGGTACGCCGTCGACGGCAACCTCGGTCGTGCCGATGAGCGAGAAGCGCTCCTCGAAGGGGATGATGAAGACGATGCGCCCATCGGCGCTCTGCAGCAGATAGGCTTGCTCGCCCTGATAGAGCCGCGGCACGACGACATGGCTGCCCTTGATCAGGCGCAGCCTGTCGCGCGACGTCACGCCGGCGATGCTCTCGGCGACCTCGCCGACCCACGGGCCGGCGGCGTTGACGAGGGCGCGGGCGCGGAAGTCGTGGCGCGCGCCCGAGCGGCGGTCTTCGGTCGTGATCTGCCAGCGCGTGCCGTCGCGGCGCGCCGCGACGCAGGCGGTCCGCGTCATGATGCGCGCGCCGTTGCGCGCCGCGTCGCGCGCGTTGAGGATGACGAGCCGGGAATCGTCGACGCGGCAATCGGAATAGGCGAAGCCGCGGCGGAAGATCGATTTCAGCCCGGCGCCCCATTGGCTGGCGAGATCGACGCCCTCGGAGCCGGGCAGCGAGGAGCGGCCGCCGAGGCGATCGTAGAGGAAGAGGCCGAGGCGGATCATCCAGGCCGGGCGCAGCGCCGGCTGATAGGGCATGACGAAGCGCAGCGGGCGGACGAGATGCGGCGCGATGCGCAGCAGCACCTCGCGCTCGGCCAGGGCCTCGCGGACGAGGCGGAACTTGTAGTGCTCGAGATAGCGCAGCCCGCCATGGACGAGCTTGGAGGAGGCCCAGGACGTGCCGCCGGCGAGATCGTCGCGCTCGGCGAGAGCGACCGTGAGGCCGCGCCCGGCCGCGTCGCGCGCGATCCCGGCGCCGTTGATGCCGCCGCCGATGATGAAGAGATCGACCTCGTCGCCGCGCGCGGCGTCGGCGGACGATCCGGGAGACAGCTCGGTCAACGAACCCCCTGACAGAATTCGGCCCGTCGGCGGACCCTGGCGCAGTTATGTCAAGCGCTTCGGGCGATGACAAGCGCGCTCGCCCCAAACGCCCTCGCCCTGGGACGCGCTCACCCCGGCCGCGTCGCCGCCGGCTTGCGGAATGTCGCCAGTTTCGAGAAATAGACCGGCTCGGCGGCTTCGGCGACGAGGCCGGCGGCGCCGAACAGCGC
>WNFM01304609.1_pt4 | contig 13497 bp, 13 predicted proteins | sample 5400271 | NCBI WGS metagenome assembly WNFM01 (sample SAMN13153352, study PRJNA577476) | soil metagenome | isolation source: 60 cm saprolite on Douglas fir-dominated hillslope | place: USA:California | collected 2013-09-17 | reverse complement strand
CACACGCGTACCGGACGGAGAATGAAGAGGGGGTATGGGATTTTGCGCTCGGCTGCATGCGTACCTACAATATGTTCAAGGAAAAGGCACGACGTTTTAACGCTGATCCAGAGATACAGCAACTCCTCAAGGAGATAAACAGTGGAGACAGCCGGTATGAGTCGCTGCTGAATAAGGGATACAGCGCAGAGGTGGCACGGCAACTCAAGGAGGCGACATTTGACGCGGATGCCCTGGGGCAGCGCGGCTACCGCTATGAGAAGTTGGATCAACTTACCATCGAGATTATATTGGGGACACGGTAGGAGAGAATGCGCCCTACGCAGAGACTGGTGCGGTTTCAACGGCAGCCTCGGTGGCTGGGCTAGAGGCGACGCGCCCTCCTTTTAGTTCGATCTCCTTGAGGAAGAAGAGGGTGATGAGGCCGACGGCCAGGACGGATGCGCTGAGGATGAAGACGTTATGGATACCCTGGACGAGGCCGGTTTTTACGGCGGTGATGATTTGATTGAAGAGGACCAGGCCCTGGGGGCCGCGCTGGGCGAAGATTTGGCGCACCTGGGCAAGTGTAGCGGGTGAGAGCAGGATTTCGGGGTTGTTGAAGAGGGACAAAACCCTGGGAGGAAGGGCCTGCTTTACGCCTGGGGGCAGCGCTTTGAGAAAGGCCGGATAGTAGGCCGAGTTCATGATGGAGCCCATTACAGCGAGGGCAACGGTGCCGCCAATGGAGCGGAAGAAGGTGAGCGCCCCGGAGGCATATTGCGTGAGCCAGCCGCCAACAAGAGGTCCGACGATAGAAGAAAGTCCGAAGACTGCTCCGGTGGCCCCCTGCCACCTGGCACGTTCACGAGGAGTAAAGAGGTCACCGATAATAGCGATGGAAATGGGGGCCAGGGCACCAGCGCCAAGGCCCTGAAAGGCGCGAAAAGCGATGAGCAGGTTCATCGAGGGGGCTGCTCCGGATAAGGCAGATCCTGCAAGAAATAGGGAGAGGCCAACGATGTAGACCGACTTGCGCCCAAGCATGTCAGAGAGTTTGCCATAGATGGGCACCGTGACTGTGGAGGTCAGCATGTAGGCAGTGGTAACCCAGGTGTAGCGATCAAAGCCATGGAGGTCAGCTACAATGCGCGGCATGGCCGTGGATACAATCGTCTGGTCAAGTGAGGCCAGTAGCAAAACCAGCAGGACACCGAGCATGGTCAAGAGGGTTTCACGCCGCGTGTAGCGCGGTCGCTCGACGTTTTCATCTGTTCTATTCGTAACATCTGCTGAAGATGCGGATGCCATATGTACTCTCCTGATCTGTACGGTACTTCAGCCTGAGGGAGACCTGGTTGGAACTCCTGGTGGGGGGAAATCTTCTGGTTGTTCAGGATAACTGGCCAGCCCGGCTCCTGGTCCGAGTTCTGCTGGCGGCGTCGAGAGCCGCCTGGCTTTGCGCAGCAGGGCGAGAAGAATGATATCGACGATACTTTCCAGGTCGAGCACAGCTGTATTTACTACGAGATCATACAGGTGGGCATCGGCTGGCTGCTGGTGATTTTCTTCCTGCAAAAAGCGCTGCCGGTCACGATCCTTGAGGTGGATACGCGCATGCGCTGCGGCTTGATCCAGACCTTCACGGCGCATGACATAGACAAGGCGAAGATCAAAGGGAGCAACTACTCGCACATGTAGTACGTCGCGTTGTTGAGCCAGGAGAGCTTGACCTCCGCGACCGACAATCACGGTGTGTCCCTTAGCGTACGCACCCATAACGGCATGACAGCGAGCGATATTGTAGGCACGCGAGTCGGTTGTCAGAGCAATAGGCACAGATACGGGCATGGTGGGCTGAAGAAAACGGAAACTATGCAACACACGTGAAAGCGGACCGTCAGCGCATTCATCGTATTCTTCTGCTTCCGCCTCGCTCACGCCTAACTCCTGGGCCACATGTACAACGACCTCGTGGTCGATCAACTGCCATCCCAGGCGTCTTGCCAGGCGCAAGGCAATTTCACCGCCACCGCTACCATATTCGCGTGAGATGGTGATGGCACGCATCTGTGCAAAAGTTTCGCGCTCCTGATCTATTTGAGTGTGATCTTTTGAATCGTTGTTAGTCATGGTAACCTGATAGATAATGCGAATTAAGAAATGAATCAGGTCATTGGCAGGCCGATAAATCGGCGATGCCCACAATAAATTGGGGCCTACGGTCGTACCCAAACGGCCCGTAGGGGCCGGTTTACCGCGCCCAGCGCCGATTTATCGGCCTCGTGTGCCCATGACCAAATGAAATTGTTAAAATCCTTAATCTAAAAGAGCAAACAATCTCTTTTTCATTATAGTTTTGGGGCAAAAAAAATATGTAAACCAGGGAGAAAGCGCTATGTTCATCAAAAGAAGTGGGAAGGAGAAAGGTATGATGGGGTGCGGTTGAGGGAAGGTTTACACTATGTTACAATGGAACGACATTCGCTGTGATGAGGAAGAGAAGGTAGCTTTTATGACACAAATTGAGAATCACCTGCGTGAGGAGCAGGGCAAGCCGGGAACGGACGTGGTGAGGCTGCGCTATGCTCCCAGTCCGACGGGGTTTCAGCACATTGGGGGCTTTCGCACGGCCCTGTTTAGCTGGTTGTATGCACGCCACTGTGGAGGGCAGTTTATCCTGCGTATTGAGGATACCGACCTGGCACGGACGGTGGAAGGGGCGGTAGATGATCTGCTTGAAGGTATGAGCTGGCTGGGGATGGATATCGACGAAGGGCCGCTCGATGGTGGACCTTATGGTCCCTATTATCAGACCGAGCGCAAGGCGCTTTATCAGCATTATGCGCACCAATTGATTGCGACGGGACATGCCTATCGCTGCTATTGTACAGCTGAGCGACTGGACCAAATGCGCAAGGAGCAGGAGGCGAAGAAACTACCGCCGCGCTATGATCGTCACTGCCGCTACCTGAGCGAGGAAGAGCACGCGATGTATGATTCTGTTGGCACCAGCTTTGTAGTGCGCTTTGCGATGCCGCTGGATGGAGAGACGGTTGTGCATGATGGTCTGCATGGAGACATTACCTTCAAAAATATGGATCTCGATGATACCGTTATTCTAAAATCTGATGGTTTACCCACGTATCACCTGGCGCACATAGTGGATGATCACCTGATGCAGATTACACACGTGCTGCGCGGCGAGGAATGGATTTCTAGCGCACCGCGTCATGTACAGATTTATAAGGCATTGGGCTGGCATGATCCACTGTACTACCATGTTCCAAATATCCTGGGCAAGGATAAGAAGAAGCTGAGCAAGCGGCGAGGTGCACCGTCATGGCGCGATTTCAGGGATCAGGGGTACTTGCCCGAGGCGGTGTTCAATTTCCTGGCCCTGCTCGGTTGGTCTTACGATGATAAGACAGAGCTTTTCACACGTGAGGAGTTGATCCGGGCCTTTACGCTTGACCGTGTCGGTATCTCGGGCGGCATCTATGACCCGGATAAGCTGCTATGGATGAACGGGGTCTACATTCGCCAGATGCCCCTGGAGGAGTTGACGCGCCGGGCACTGCCGTTTATGGAGCGACCAGAGGCAGAGGGAGGTTTGCCTGATAGCGTTAGGCGGCCAATTGACCTTGAGTATACGAAGAGGGTACTGCGCCTGGAGCATGAGCGCTTAAAGACGCTGGGTGAGGCTGCGTACGTAGTGTCGTTCTTTTATACGGATGACCTGGGCTATGAGACGCCGATGCTTATCCAGAAGGGGATGGATGCCGAGCGCACACGCGCTATCCTGATACAAGCACGCGATCTACTAGCCAGCCTGCCAACATGGGAGCATACGGTGATGGAGCCGCCCATGCGAGAGCTGGTGGCTGAGCTAGGGGTGAAAGCAGGACAATTGTTTGGTTCGGTGCGCGTAGCTGTCAGTGGTCGTGACAAAACTCCGCCACTGTTTGAGATGATGGAGGTGCTGGGACGCGAGCGCAGTCTGGCACGCTTAGAGCAGGCGATTGCACGGTTGGAGCAGTGAGTCTCTGTATCTGTTAGCGTATATTAAGATAAGTGCTATGGGTTTTGCTCCACAGCACTTATGCTATACCGCAAGGGAAGCCTGTTTTCAGGTTTAGGTGAGTGAAGGCATGGTAAACAAAGATTATGTCTTGAGGTTGGCCGAACGCTTTGGCAGAATGCTGGCGATTATCATGGGCCTGAGGAAATACAACAAGCATGAAGAGGCGTTGCTGGCGATTGATGATTACTTCCTACAAACACTTGGCCTGACGACAGGCTTTATCAATTCTGCTTCAGAAGAGATGCTGCTAAGTATGATTTCGCCGCTGGGTGTTTTGAATGTGGAGAAATGCCTCTGGTTGGCGGTACTGCTTAAAGAGGAAGGCGACATTTACCTGGAATTGGACAAGCCTGACGAGAGCTACTACAGGTATATCAAGTCGCTGTTTTTCTTTACAGAGGCGGCACTGCGCAGTAATGATGTGAAAGACCTGGACCTTGTCACACCGATCGATGATACGCTCAACAAACTGGCAGATTTTGAGCTGCCGCCGCCATTGAAGAACAAGCTCTTCCGCTACTTTGAGTTGACAGGAAGATATGCCAGGGCCGAGGATATGCTGTTTGAGATAACCAAAGGGGAAAAGCCAGTCGAAGGAGAAATCCTTGAACAAGGGAAGGCTTTTTATGAGCGGTTGCTGAAGAAAAGTGAGACGGATTTAGCGGCTGGGGGGTTGACACGCGAGGAGGTTAAGGAGGGGCTGGAACGGTGGTAGAGGGAATGCGGGGCTGGACAGGTAGCCCGAAATTGATTACACTTACTTAACATAGAGTTAACAATTTGTTAACAATAACTGTATTAGAAAGTAAGTGAAGTCGGTGGCTACAAGTCAAGCGAAAGAGATTTTTTTACCAAGAAGAGGTTCACTAGTGTCGTCTAGCAAATCCCCCGAGGTCGTGCGGTCGACCATGGCTGACACGTGGCGCTGGCTGTGGCCAGATATGCTGATGCGCATCATCCCTATGGCGCTGATCCCTTTTTTCTATATTGCTATACTGCACCTGCCGCTTGATTTTTTGGGGCTGACGCTGCATGATGTGCCACAACAGGTCGTGATCGGCTTGATTGTTGGCATAGGCATGGCGGCTTTCGCGACGACGTACCGCATGCTTATTGTGGGGCCATGGTTTCGCTGGCCGACGGTGAGCGATCATATTTTACAGAGTTTCTTCTACCTGTTTATAAATGGGCCAGTTGAAGAGCTGTTTTTTCGCGGGTTTATGCTGGCTGCCGTGACGCAGTGGACAGGGTGGTTAGGTTGGGGCTGGCTGGTGAGTACGGCAGCATACATTCTGTACCACAAGTTGGGTAAATGGAGCTGGCGCAGTGTAGGGGGCGTGGGCCTGGCCGGGCTGCTTTTCAGCCTGTTGTACCTGGCCCAGCCGTCGCCGCGTTCGCTGCTGGCGGTAGTGATTGTGCATGGTTTTACTACGGCTGGCTTCCTCAGTTGGGGCGACGAGGTTATGTACAGGCGTTGGAAACGCCAGCATAAAGGTTAATACAAAAACACGAACAAGGTTGGGATGACCCAGCATAACCGGGTCACCCCAACCTTGTTCGTGTTTTTGTATAGGAGGATAAGAGCCATAGAAAAACTTCTTTGCATATACGATTGAATGGGCAGATGTACGCTAACTATAATGGCACAGTATCAAAAAGTTATGACATTTCTGCCAGAGCTTTTCGTTCAGACGGATGACTCGTACGGGAGAACCAGTATCTCCTCTACGCTTACGAATGTTCCGGCCAGGCACGACTGCGGGTGCCCCTATCCCTCGCCAGTGTCAAGCACTGGATTCAGGGACTACGTGAGAAATGCTTCTCATGTCTCATACCGCAATCAAGCGGGGTTTGAAACGGCTTGCGCCAACCGATTGAACATCGGTATTCATACGCTGGTGCTTTTACTCGCGGGAACGATTTACCGCGAAACCTCTCAAACACTCTTCAGTTGAAAAGGTGCTCTGTACTTATTCTAGCACAAGACAAAGAAAGCGGTAGTTCATCAATGGATAACAGCACATGTCAGGATTTGACATCATTTCGAGAAACTAGTTCTGACACCAGTCCTGAGTCGTTACCATTATGTACACGAATCGTCTCGACTTGTAAGGTATAATATAGAGGGACATCTAGCAATATGCTGGATTGATGAACTGGTCGAAGAGGAGCTAGATGCAGGCATGGGGTAATTGGGTGCGATTGGGTATAAAGTAAAGCTAATACTGACACCCTTATAGGTGCCAAAGCAAGCTATAATATACAGCCGCCCTTGCTATATATGAAAACCTGCAAATAATAGAATGTACTTCATCAGTACTTGGAGGTCCAGTTCTTGAAAATTGTTGTTACCGGAGGAGCAGGGTTTATTGGCTCCCATCTTTGCACCCGCTTGCTGGATGAAGGGCACAATGTGCTATGTGTAGATAATTTTATCACGGGCGGTGAACGAAATATTGCTCAATTACGCAATCATCCACATTTTTCATTTCTCTATCACGATGTAACCAGGCCATTTGAGTTTGAAGCGGATGCTATTTTTCACCTGGCAAGCCCGGCCAGTCCCGTAGGCTACATGGACCATCCGATTGAGACAATTCTTGTGAATAGCCAGGGAACGTATCAGATGCTTGAGCAAGCGAAGAAGCAACATGCGATGTTCCTGGTTGCTTCAACATCAGAGGCATATGGCGATCCATTGGTTCACCCACAGCGTGAAGATTACTGGGGAAACGTCAATCCTATCGGGCCACGCGCCTGTTATGACGAGAGTAAGCGACTGGGCGAGACATTGACAATGGAGTACTACCGCCAATACGAAGCGAATACGCGTATCGTCCGTATTTTTAATACGTATGGTCCAAATAGCCAGATTAACGATGGGCGTATGATACCGAACTTTATTACGCAAGCTTTACTTAATGAGCCGTTGACGATCTATGGAGATGGGAGCATCACACGCAGTATTTGTTATGTGAGCGACCTTGTCGATGGTTTGATGAGGGCCATGTTCAAGCCATATACAGCGGGTGAGGTATTTAATCTCGGCAACACAGAAGAGCACACAGTGCTTGAATATGCAAAAACCATTATTCAGCTATGTGAAGCCTCTTCCAGCATCATTTTCGAGCCTAATCGCGTCGACGATCCCGAACGCCGCCGCCCGGATATCTCCAAAGCCCAAAGGGTGTTGGGATGGGAGCCGAAAATTAGCATCGAGGCCGGATTACGCCGCACTATTGAATGGTTTAGTAACTATGTTTCGCAGCCAACCTCGATCACTTAAGCATACGAACAGTTTATATGGGTTAAAAATTAGAAACACGACATCTGTATGAATACTCCCGGTATTGGTGGATTGGAGAGAGTCCGCCAGGATACATGGCTACAAACAGCCTTCATACGTTTGCGCGCATATCTCACGTTGCCAAATCTCGTAGGTTTGGTAGGTGTTTTATGTACGCTTTTTCTATTTATTGCGCTACCCGAACAATGGAATATCCGGATTCCATTCTATTGTGTTATCTTTATTTGGACACTGCTGCGTCCACGGGTGGCTCTCTACCTGATGCCGATAGCAGTACCATGGGGATCAGTAGACACTCTCGATATTGCCGGCCTCAATTTGAATAGTGCCGACCTGTTGGTAGTGTTTCTGTGTCTCGGCTGGCTGATAGGCTTTACATTGCGACCCGGCTCAGTGTATGGGCAGGTAGGGAGTAGGGATCGGGAAGGGTGGAATGTATCAGGATACCTGGTTGCCGCCATGCTTTTACTTATTGGTACAATGTTCCTCTCAATAAAAGGGGCTACCAGTATCAGTTTAAGCCTCAAAGAGATCAGTAAATGGCTGGAATTCCTGGTGCTTGTGCTTTTAGGGACACAATATGTGCGCACGCGTAGACAAATCTGGATAATCATTGTCATGGTTTGCCTGGCGGGTATCACACAGGCGGCATACGGCTACATTCAGGCAGTGTTTAACCTGGGACCAGAGGCGTTTATTCGCGCAGCGAACCTGCGTGTATACGGTACTTTTGGACAACCCAATCCCTACGCGGGGTATATCAACATACCGTTGAGTATCGCCCTGGCCTTAATGTTGTTAGGCAACAACTGGACAACGCGGCTGCTGGCAGGATTGGCCGCGGCAATCCTGGGTGGAGCGGAATATCTCACGCAATCACGCGGAGGTCAAATCGCCTTTGTGGTTGTCGTTTTGTTCATTGTGATTGTGGGGATGCCGCGTTTGCGCAAACCCCTGGCTCTGTTGGGCCTGTTCAGCCTGGGGATTGTCGCTCTATTCCTGGTAGGGTGGATTCCTACCTATGTGTTGACACCCGTTTTTAGCAAGCTCGGACTTACCCAAATCTCCTTTACCAATCCTAGCACCGATGATTACCCCACCGCAGAACGTTTAGCCCACTGGATAGCAGGTTTGCGCATGTTCTTCGATCACCCTTTAACAGGTGTGGGCATTGGTAACTATCCCGCGGTCTATTCCCAATACTATGTGACTATTTTCGTGAATTCCCTGGGGCACGCACACAATTATTACATTAATATCGCAGCAGAAACTGGCGTAATTGGATTGACAGCCTTTTTGCTGTTCCTGCTGGCAATCTTTGTCGCGGGAGGAAGCGCCGTGCGGGCAATGAGCAAGCAATATATGCGAGCAAAAGCCCAGAGTCCAGGAGTACAGCCAGTGATAGAGAAGCCTCTTGGCCTGCGCAACAAGTTAATTTTGCTTGCACAGCCATGGAAAATGGCTGCGTATTACCGGCCACAAGGAGCGTGGGCAGTAGTGGCGCATCTGAAAAATGACCGGGCGCTCGCTATAGGATTACTGGCAGCACTCCTTTCTGTTTGTGTGCACAATCTTGTCGATGATTTATATGTACATAGCTTGACTAATCTTATCGTGTTACTCCTTGTAGCTCTTATCCGTTTAGAGGGAGTGACCACCAGTGATGTCGGCAATGGAGGACAATTTGATTACACAGAACCCGCAAAATAATAGTGTGTCTGATGTAGATAATAGTCAATCTGAAGCAATTGAGCAGAAGACGGCCAAGCTACTTGAGTTAGAGCCGCACCAGGAAAGTGTAGATGCCCAGGCAGAGCCTGAGATAACACGAGATCAATTAGCACTCAGCAAGAGACTCCTCAACTGGCGCACTTTTGTGCCATTAATTATAGTTATTGTCGCTATCGTCTTCTTTGTCCAGAAAGAACACATTGATCCGCAGACAACATGGAATGCCATACGCAAAGCCAACGTCGTTTTCTTCCTGGCAGCATTTGTTATTTATTATCTCTCGTTTCCACTACGTACTTTGCGCTGGCGCATGCTGCTGGGAAACGTGGGTTTTACCAAAGAGAACGGTGTCCACCTGCCGAAGTTCTGGAAGCTAGTGGAAATCATTTACATTTCCTGGTTTGCAAACGCGATTGTACCCGCCAAGCTTGGTGACCTGTATCGCGCCTACCTGCTCCGCCAGGAAGCAGGTGCACCCGCCTCGCGCAGTTTTGGCACAGTTATGGCCGAACGCCTGCTAGATCTGACTGTTTTACTGTTGCTCTTTATACCGGCATTGATTATTAGCCTGCACTCAAACTTGCCCTCCCAACTGCGAACCGGACTGGAGATTACGTTAGCGGCAGTGGTTATCGGTATTATTGCCCTGTTTGTTATGCGTATGTTCCCAACGCAGATTGCGAAAATTATACCGGCACGTTTCCGCGACTATTATGACCACTTCCAGGCCGGAACGCTTGGTTCGTTCAAGCGTGTACCTACGCTGACGGGGCTAACATTTGGTGTATGGGCTTGCGAGGCACTGCGCTTCTTCTTCATAGCACTGGCACTTAACCTGATTAGTGGAAATGCGCTCCACATTGTCACGGCGGCATTCTTTATCGCCCTGGGTGAAGCTTTGTTAACGGTAGTACCCTTTACGGGTGGCGGTGTGGGCCTGGTCGAAGGTGGTATGTTAGCAATGATTTCGCTCTTTAACCAGGGAACTACTGCTGCATTGAGTGTTTCGACTGCGGCGATTCTGTTGGATCGCACAATTAGCCTGCTAAGTATTATCGTTATTGGCTTTATCGTGTTTATGGTCGCTTTCGGCAGGCAGGCGGCGAGGCAGCCTAAAAAATCTTGACAGAGGTGAGAGTCAGGCATATAATCTTGGCGCAGGTTGGAGAAGTGTGCAACAAACAAAAAATATAGTCATAGAGTATGCTTCGAAAATGGCCCTAAGGGAGGTGAGCCAGGATGTCGGAAGTCAAGGTGAGCGTTTATGAATCGTTTGAGACCGCGCTAAAACGCTTTCATCGCAAGATTCAGCAGGATGGTATCCTTGCAGAAGCTCGCCGCAGAGAACACTACGAGAAACCAAGCGTGAAACGCAAGAGAAAGACCGCTGCACGCATACGCAAAGCCGCTCGTAAAGGGTTATAAGTAAAAACAACCTGGCAGATATAAGATGGGTGCCACTACAATAGCGATGAACTCCAGCGAGAAGGGTTCTGCTTGTAGTGGCACCTTTATTGGCGAAGTGATGACATGATCAAACTGGCTGCGTAGAGTACACGTTTGCTTATGGACATCACCTAGCTACACGGAAGTAGAGGTTATGCAGGAAGAACACCCACAAATAGAGCTGTATATTGATGCAGGCAATAAGGCGCAAAATAGCGCTATTGAGCAAATGCTGGCAGAGCTACCATTGGACCAGGTAATCAAAAAAACGCTCCAAACAGCAGGGGTTCAACAGCCGATCATGCTGACCCTGCTTATTACCAATGATGACTCTATACGCGACATGAATAAACAATACCGCCAGCAAGACAAGGCGACCGATGTGCTCTCTTTTCCGCTGCTTGAGCAGCCGCTGGTCAATGCGCCAGCAGAGCAGCTATGGATGCCTGCAGAAAGTGAAGAGGGAGCAGCCGCTGGACAGGAGAAAGGCGCTCCTGCATTTGTGACGCCACCCGAACTGTTAACAAACCTCGGCGATATTGTTATTTCCTGGCCCACAGTCGAACGACAGGCCAAAGAAGCTGGGCATAGTTCTAGCTATGAGTTACTCTACCTGGTCGCACACGGTGTGCTGCACCTGGTTGGCTATGATGATCAGAGCGAGGCAGGGTACCAGGCGATGGTTGCAATGCAACATACTGTGCTGGAAGCGGTAGGGCAGAAAGCATAGTTACAATGAGCCAACCACCTGCACCAGGAGAGCCGCAAAAAAGCGAATGGTCGAAATTCATCGCTGGTTTTGACTATGCCTTTCACGGCCTATGGTACGCACTACGCACGCAACGCAATGCACGAGTGCATATTATCATTGCGATCCTGGCTATTACGATGGGCATTGTGCTGCATATTTCCACAGTCGAATTTGCTATGATCTTTGTGGCTATCGCGAGTGTCTTTATCGCGGAGATGTTTAACACTGTCTTTGAATTGTGCATTGACCTCGCCTCACCTGAGTATCATCCATTGGCTAAAGTAGCGAAAGACGTGGCTGCTGGGGCGGTATTATTGAGTGCTATGCTGTCGGTTGTGATTGGTTTGTTGATACTAGGGCCACATTTGTGGGGATTGCTGCATAGGTAAGCAGAAGGGCAGCACGGAATTCCGCGCTGCCCTCTGCTTACCTATGCAAGGAAACTATATACTAACCTGGCGAAATTACTTGACGCGCTCGACGTATTGACCGGTACGGGTATCAATACGGATTTTGTCGCCGGGATTGACGAAGAGAGGTACGTTGACGACCGCGCCTGTCTCCAGGGTAGCCGGTTTGGTGACGTTATTGGCGGTGTCACCACGCACACCCGGTTCGGCACTTTCGACACGCAGTTCAAGGAAGTTCGGCAGTTCTACGGCAATAATATTCTCACCATCTACCAGTAGTTCTACTACGTCCTGCTCTTTAAGGAATGGCACAGCATCGCCCAGCATAGATTTTGGCACGGGCTGCTGGTCAAAGGTTTCTGTATTCATGAAGATATAATCGTCGCCATCTACGTACAGGAACTGCCAGTTCTGGTGCTCAACTCGCACCTCATCAATTTCTTCGCCTGCGCGGAAACGCTGTTCCAGGACACGCCCGCTCTTGAGGTTTTTCAGGCGCACGCGGACGAAGGCACGCCAGTTACCTGGACTGACATGATGAAACTCGGTCACAGTAAACAGTTCGCCGTTATAGCGAATAACCATGCCATTACGAAAATCGGCTGTTGTTGTTGCACCCAAGGGTAGATTCTCCTTATGTAAGCGTGTCGTAAGCAGTTGCACGCTCAGCTAATCACGATTGTGTTATTCCAGTCTGCACCTTTACCAGGTGGATAGAGCCTTTTTAGGCGGCTCCAAGATCATCTGCATAAGACATTGTGGAGGCAGCATCATAATTAGCCCTGGCTCAACTGGATAACCAGGAGCAAGCAAGGGGCTCTACCGCTGAATAATTATGGCAAGTAGCAGATGTGCCTCTAGTGCATGATGTAGTTCAGACAATAGTTTATCACGTTCTGCCAAATCTTGCGAGAGGAGGTATAAGGGAGAGTAATAAAAGTTACTCAGGCAAGCAGCCTGTTTAGTTCTTCAGTGTAGTCGGTAAATTTGGCCAGGCGCTTCTTTTTTAAATTCTCGCGCAGGATCCAGTTGATATCAGCATCGTTCCAGGTAGTACAATCGCGCATGTGGGCAAAGCCTTTCGTAGGTGACGCGGCTGTGATGACGCTGAGGGTATATCCCAAGGCCTGGCGGAGGACGCGAAAATCTTCACGCTTGCGGTCGTTAGCGGGTGAGGCATGGAGACGCTCCAGAACAATCTGCTGAATATCCATGGCCATATAAATAATGTCAGGCGAGTTGAGAAGGTGTGGTTCTGCTACAGAGGCGACGGCAGCCCGCTGTTGCAGGTAGTTGCCCTGGGAAGCCAGAAGAATTAAAAAATTCATAGTATCCTGCGGGGCGGCTCCCAGCAGGCGTTGAAAAGCGGTAGCAACGCCTTCACGCACGCGCCAGCAGGTGCTGCATGCATAACGCTCCAATAACTCAAAGACCTCACTACGCCAGCCGGGGCGCACAGCGGCACATGCGCCGTATGCAACCAGGCCACAGAGAACAACGAACTCGGTGGGCGTGTTCCCGACAACCTTCTTGTTTTCGGTGCTAACCAGGTAGTCCAAAAATGGACGTACTTCGTCGGAATGTTCCGGCATGAGAGCAGCTAGTAAATAGCTGAAGTCAAGGACCAGTTCTAAATTCGCTCGTGTTCCTGGGAGGCGACTCTGCTCGCGCAGGTAAAATTCAAGGGGGCGCTGGTTGCCAGCAAGGGCTCTATCCACCAACGAAGATAACGTACTATGCGTCGTATGCATGCTCATATGTTCCTCGCTTAAACAATCACTCTCACAAA
>WNFM01287529.1_pt2 | contig 13499 bp, 9 predicted proteins | sample 5400271 | NCBI WGS metagenome assembly WNFM01 (sample SAMN13153352, study PRJNA577476) | soil metagenome | isolation source: 60 cm saprolite on Douglas fir-dominated hillslope | place: USA:California | collected 2013-09-17 | reverse complement strand
ACAGCGCTATTTGTGCCGCGACTGTCGCGCTTCGTGCTCGCAACCGTTGCCCGATGTAGATGAGCGCCGGAACATGACCTGGAGGCTCGTGGACTACATTCAACGCCGGTCGGTCTCGACACGCCGAACCTTTGTCGCCATCGCGCGATCTGGTCGGCCTGGATCCCCGCTCGATTCGCAACATCTTCAACGACTATATCGAGGTACGTAACGCCACAATACCAATCGAGACACCTGGCATTCTGGCTCATTTCCAACGTTCGTGACACCAGGGGCAAGATAGCAATATTGCTAGAAGCTTCCTGTTTCTCTTGTCCCTGGCATTTTGCTGAGGTAAAGTGACCCTTATCCAGCCTGCTCAATCGCCAAACGTTCCGTCATATCGAGACGAATGGTGCCATAGGGGTTGACGTTACTGTAGATCAAGGGTGTGAGCGCCCGGAGATCTTCTTTCGTCATTTTGTTCATCCAGGCGGGATCAGCCAGGAATTGTTGAAGCAGAAGAGTTTGAATGTATTATCTCGTGATTTTGAAAGTCACTACACTTGTTCCTTCCAACCTTTCCGTTACGCAAACGTTAGACCTCCTTCACGATTCCGAGCTGCGTTTCGAGGACTCAGCACTGCTTCCGCCCGTGTCAGTAGTCGGCATACTCTCTTGATCGAGCGTTACCGCTTGGTCTTGCGCACTCTTGTCTTGCGATGGGTGGAGAGGTGAAATGGTTGATTGGGAGGAGTTGACTGAAGAGTCTTCATCAATGATAGCACCTTTTGCTTTACAGGCTTCTAACTGCTCTTTTGTCAGTCCGTGGACTCCACGTAAGTTGGTACCTTTCAGGGATTTAGCCTCTTCAAGATTTGTCTTGCTGAGATTGGCTCCGCTGAGATCAGCCCCCACGAACTCAGTCCTGTTGAGATTGGCCCCCTTGAGCTCAGCTCCGTTGAGATTGGCCCCCCAGAGATCGGCTCCGCTGAGATTGGTTCCCCTGAGCTTAGCCCCGCTGAGATTGGCCTTCCAGAGAATAGATTCACTGAGATCGGCCCCCCAGAGATTGGCCGATCGCAAGGAGGCATTTGACATCCACGCCTTTTTCAGATCGGCACTCTCGAGGAAAGAACTATCTAGTTGGATGCTTGTTGCATCGAGAGACTGAAATGGATCTCGTCCGTTCTGACTTCTAACGAGCTCTCGGGCAAGTGGAAAGGCCTCCTTGAAAACAACAATCAGTGCCTGGCTAAGTGTGGTAAGCGGCAGGGGAGTATTTGGATTTTCAGGTGGGGAGGAAGCTCTTGGAAGACGCAAATGGGCAACCGCAAGATCAAAGGTCTGAGTATAAAACTGCTCGTAGCCCGGACGCAGGAAGGTCCGAAGGAGAATGGCTGCCCCGATCTTGGCCTCTTCCTTTTTGTTGCCTAATCCCGTCACGGCAGACTGGAAGCGCTCTTCCGCTCGCTTTTCCCGTTCGCTGCGTCGATCTCCAAGCCAGCGGAAGAAACCAATAAGGCCGCCGATCACCACAACGAGCGTTGAAAGAAGAATGGCTCCATTCGTTCGAAACCATTCAAAGAGGTCCGGCTCATTCTGTTCCTTGAGTTGCTGGACTTGCTGCTCAAGTTTCTCTTTGTTCAATATGGTTACCGTCGCATCTTCCGTTGGCGTTGCCTGTACCACTATCGCTCCTGGCGTAGCCGATCCCAATGCCTCTTCATATGCATCAGCCGCTGATACTGGAAGCCACACCACGAGCACCAGGAGAAGCGGCATGCCTGCAAGAGCAAGACCAACTTTCTGCCGGTTTCTCTTAAGCCTGCGCATAAACATTGTCTCCACATTGCAATGGTCGAACATCCCAGAAAAAGGGCACTCATTCCCTTCATGATACCATATTAAGCAGATCAGTCAGTTGGCCCAGAGCCGCGCAAACTGTCATAAAGGAGGAATGGCGCTTTGTTTAACGGGATCTTTCGACGGAAAAAGCGTTGTGACCTCATTGCTAGTGTTCGCACTCGGTTCCTTGCATGGATAAAGCATTTGTTGTACACTTGTTCTACAAGCTTTATCTGGCTGGAAGGAGCTCGTGATGGCAGCCTTTACCCTCACGCAATCAGAAGAAGATCTCAGCATCTTTTTGGTGGTGGGACCAGATGGCCGGCCTGTGTCAACCATCAACGCGTTTCTCCTGCATTTGTCTCATTGTGGACGGTCAGCCTACACCCTGCGCTCCTACGCACGCGGCCTTGCTCACTTCTTCGGTTGGCTCCACACGACAGGCCGGCAGGTTGACGATGTGACACCCCAGGCGGTCGAAGCCTACATTGCCCTCTTTAGCACAGAGACCAAAGGGGGTGCCTGCCCTGTTGACCCACACAAAGCGGGCCAGATCAATATCCGTACTCGAAAATCTGCCCCATCCGTGCATCGGCAACCTCGAAGCCTCGTTCTTTGCGTATTGCATCCAGCAGGATACGGAACGTGGCTCGGGACGCTGGATACATCGAGCCAATCCCGTTCCAGCGAGTCCATCAGACAACACGAATGCGCATGGGATGCCTGGTCGCGACGCACCCAGGCGCGGGAAGCCAGCTGAACTGCGCCGACGGGTTCCACGGCGTCTCCCCAGGCAGGTTGATCCACCACTGGCCCAGCAGTTGATTGACACGGCCGCCTCCTGGCGGGATAAAGCGATCCTCACGCTGTTGTACCGTACAGGACAACGGATCGGCGATTGGAGTTCGTTCGCAGGCCGTCATGGTATTCTCGGCATGACGCTTGGGGACATTGACGAACAAGCTGGGACCATCACCGTGCTGTTGAAGGGGGCTCGTGACGAGCATCGGGTTCCCGTCACCGATGACTTCTGGCCGTTCTATCACCAGTATCTCAGTCGGGAGCGTCAGGCTGACCCTTCGGTCTCAGCACTCTGGGTAGGGCTGCGCAAAGGGAAAGGAACGCCGCTCACCTACGCCTCCTTTGAGTCGTCGCTGCGCTACATTGGCCGCAAACTCGGAGCCAACGTCAATGCTCATATGTTTCGTCATACGCTCGCGCAAGCTCTTGTGGATCAGGGCCGTCTCAAAGTGGCTCAAGATCTGCTGGGCCATCGGCACCTTGAGACCACGGCAGAGGTGTACGCATCAACCGATCAGCGCGCTCTGGTCGAGGCTCTCGGAGCGGCGAAGGCACAGTTTGATACCGAGGTGGCACAAAGAAGCCCTCGCCTCCGCTCTGGAAGACCTGCTCTGGAGACAGAGCACTACGTGTTCGCTTATGATAACGTGACGCTGCAGGAACTCGATCAAGCAGCAGCACGCCACCCAGATACCCCATGAGGGGAGGTACGACCATGGCAACCACATCCAGTACCACGCTCACTCATCTGCCAGAGCGATTGCGCGACATGCCCTATGACCGGCAGGTGTTGCTTGACCAACTCACTGCCGCGATGGAGGGCATGCGCTTCCACCCTTATGCTCGCCAGCAAATCATGCGCACGTTTGATCCCCTGTGTCACGCCCTGGAAACCTGCTATGGTCTGACGCTTCAAGAACGCTGGCAGGACTTTGAGCACCGCATCTGGCCACAGTGGGTAGCAGGCCAGGATCGGCCTGCTGGAAAATGGTGGACTGGCGCGGTGCGTGTTGCTGTCGCCGCTCGGCTTGTGCGAGTCTCGTGGGATTTCCTCTGCACGACCTACACTACCACCTGGATGGAGTCGCTTGCTCCTGCTGATCCGCTGGCAGGACAAATCCATCGGCTGAAAGAGGCACTTGACGCACTGACCTGGGCACGGCCAGAGATGCGAGCTGCTGCACTCAATGCGGGACTCCGTCTCTTGCTTGCCCACGGCTATGAGCGGCTTGAGCAAATCACCGAACACGATCTGCTCAGCATCCCTTCTGCCGCTGAACTTGGCAGTGACACTTTCGACGCCGCGCTCTGTGCGCTCGGGATCTTTCCACGGACGCCAAAGCGAGCGCCCACGCGCCATTTGCGCAAAGATCGCCTTTCCATGGAGGAGATGGTCGAACGATCTGCCATCCCCGAGCCCTTTCGCCAGGTCACTAGCTTGTATCTGAACACCTACGCCCTGCGCATCAGCTCTGTCTACGCCACACTGCGGGGCAAGATGTACTCTCTGACGCACTTCTGGCGTTTCATGGCCCAGACCTTCCCTGAAGTACGTACCTGTCCTGAAATCTTGCCCACTCATGTGCGCGCTTTCATTCCCTACGCGATTGAACGGGGACGCTCGCTCACGCGAGGGAGACCAGAGGATCGTGATGATCGGGCGACTGCTTGCAACTGGCTCGTTGATCTGCGGGTCTTCTTCGCTGATATCTGCACCTGGGCGACTGAACCCGACTCCCCTTTCGCTCTCTACGCCCCGCGTACCATCCCCTTAACGCGGCATGACCTGATCGGGGTGGGGTTCGAGCAGGCCCGCAAACGCAGCCAGGCTCGTATGACGGCAACGATCCTGGACCTGGAGCGGGAAATGCCCAAGATTCGTGCCTACGCTCTCCAACACTGGGTAGAGACCGAAGATGCCCGCAAACAGGCACCTGACAACCTCAGGAGGCAAACGGCCGCGCGGCATGCATTTTGGGATTGGGCCTTACTGGAGCTGCTTGTTCAGAGTGGCTTGCGGGTGGAAGAAGCCTGTGAACTGACCACCCTGGATATTCTCAAGCGACGGATGCCTGACGGACGGATCTACTACATGTTGCATGTCAAGCCTTCCAAATATGATCGCGCACGCGTCATTCCCATTGGAGATGGCCTGGGCAGAGTGATCGCCGAGATCATCCAGCAGGTGAAACAGTTCTATGGCAGCACCACCGTTCCCTTCTGCGACCAGTGGGATTACCATGAGCAGCTCCCACTTCCTCGTGCTCCCTATCTGCTCCAGGGAGCTGGGCATCCCAGTTGCATCACCGCCGCGACCATTCGCACGCGTTTGCATCATCTCTCGACGAAGGCTGGAGCGCAGACAGCACAAGGATTGCCCTTAGTGCTGCGTCCACATGATTGTCGTCGGGTCTTTGCCTCCGAACACTTGAACAACAATACGCCCGTGCATGTGATTCAAGCGTTGCTTGGACATACAACCCTCGATACGGTGATGGTCTACGCCAAGTTGTATCCGACCCACTTAGTCGATGAGTATCGGAAAGCGCTTCACGGGGTGTATCGTGCGGTTCATGGAGAAGACAGTTTTCGGAATCCAACAGCCGAGGAATGGGCGGCGTTTGCAGCTTCATGCAGCCTCCGAGATATGGGAACCCATGTGTGCGCCTTGCCGACGGGAGAATATTGTCCGAAGGGACTGGTCTGTTTGGGGTGTGTGCATGCCCAGCCGAAAAAGAGTGCAGCACCCATCTTTCGCCGGATGTTAGCCAGTCATGAGCGGGCTTTGGCCGCGGCGAGCAAGCGTGGAGAGCCTGCAGGCCAAATTGCGGCGCGAGAGATGGAGGTGGCCCGTCTTCACCAGGCCCTGTGTCGAGCAGAGGAGTTGACCATGGATGTAGCAGCAGCTATTGAAGAGATGGCAGAGGGAGTAGTGGCTGAGTAAAAGACTTTCTTGCTTATGCCACCAGAATCACGAGATAACGTGTAAACCAGACTGGCCTGGAGAAGGTGGAGTGAGAGCATTGTTAGTTCCTGGCCCTCACGCCGATTGGTAGTAAACTCTCCATGTCGCCCGTACAGGATAAAATTGGTGGCACTGTTCCAGTTCTCGACAACATTGAGCCCTTCGTGGATCTCGCGTCTCAATGCCTCGGCGCTGAGGTAATCGCAAAGGAAGATCGTCTTATATGCACGTCCTAGCTCTGAAAGCGCTTTATACGTGGGATGCTGCACACCATTGCGGGTAAAGCGACGCAGAATGGTTTCGGTCTCTGCGGTGCCGAGCCGGAGGCCGGTGGTCACCTTGATCATTTCGTCATATTGTTGCCGGATGAGGTCCCAGTTGATCGAACGCCGGAGGATCAGCTGGAGGTTGGGGTATTTTTCCGCATCGCCTGCTTCCACCAACGAGAGTTTTTGCCGATGAATGCCCTTGAGGCGGGGAAGGAGTCGAAAACCCAGGAGCGAGCACATCGCAAAAGCAACTTCGGACTGTCCATGAGTATCAACGTAGTTGCGATCAACAGCCATCTCGGTGCAGTGGCGTAAGACCCCCTCAATCATGGCTGCGACTTCCGACGAGGAACAGCTTTTGAGCTGGGAGAAGATACAGGTCGCTTTCCGCTCGACATGCCAGTAAATGAGCACGCCTGGTCCGCGATAGCGCGCGTGCCATTCAGTCAGTAGATTCTGGTCAAACGCACCGAATTTTTTGGAATCGGAGGCACAGGCAGTCGTGGCCTCACCCCAGATGTGCGGGAGTCGGGCCTGGAAGGTGGCATTAGCCACTTCGCGAATGGCGGCTCGCAGATGCTCTGGCGTCATGAACCGCTGCTTGGTGTAGACCAGTTCCCGGTAACTGATTCCATGGTCGCCAGCACTGACGCGCTTGAGCCCAATATTGGTTCCCAGCCCGTAGAGGCAGAGAAGGAGACGCTTTTGGAGGGTTACCGGGTCCAGGTGCTCACGGGGCGTCGGACTGGGAAACAGATCCGTGAAGTGGGTCCGAAAGTTTGTCTCTTTCAGCATGTCGAGTAAGTCAATCACGGACCAGCGCTTGAACAACGCGGCTTTCAGGGAGTTCAGGTTTGGAGGCTCGAGCTGAGGCTCTAAGGGCGAGAGGGAGATCCAGCCGCCTTTCTTCGGCAAGAGCTGAACTTTGGGGTTGGTTGGCAGATTCCGATTCAGTTTCTCCAGCGCCGCCGTCATTTCTCGTTGCACCTGTTGAATGAATGCTTCCACGTCTTGTGGCTGATGCAGCGCTTCGTAGTAGCCCTGTCGCTTCGTTTCAAAATCCTTCGGCAGGTCATCATCGGGATTGCGAAAACGATTCGCATGCTTGAGGTAGACCTCCTTGGTGCGAACCTTGTTCCGCAGCGTCTGGAGCACACACAGTTCATAATTGATGCGATTGACATGCTCGGTCTTGTTCTTCGCATCCTGTTTCACGACGGCAGAGCGCCAGGCTTCTGGCAGCACCTCGTCCAGAGGAATATCTTCGGTGGGCGCGAAATGGACCTGGGTACTGGGGACATCGACGTATTTCTTGAGCAGTTCTAAGGCGCGCACAACTGGCCGATGGACCTCGTTGTTTGAGCAAAATTCCAGATGTTTGAGGATAGCCGGGATCATGCGCCGATAATGCTGGCTGTACGAGGAGCGCATGAGTTTCTGAACCTTTTGCTGATAGGTGGTTCCGGTGGCCTTGTATTCCTTGACCAGATCGCGCAGCGTTTGCTCGGGGACGACCGGAAACACAACTGCACGGACAACACCATCAGGCTGATCAATGACGGCTTCGGCGAGTCGAAAGAGCAGATTGGTTTTGCCGGATACTTTTTTGATATCGCGGACAAAGGCCTGCTCCACCCGCCGCTCGGCTTTGGTGCTCAGGTGGTGGGCCATGTCGATAAGTAAATCCACCAGGGTATCAATAATCTCCTGTCGGCGCAGCCAACAAGAGGCGGCAAGCAGCATCCAGCGAAGGGCATCAGGGTGCCGGCGAATCTCATGGACTTCTTCAATGGCAATCCGCTGGCGGTATTGCTGCAACAGCCTGGGAGAAGCCTGAGCGAAAAGGGTCGCAGGCAGGCCAAGCTGCTCGATGCGCTCACCCGCATCCTGTTTGAGGTACTGCCACGCGGATCGGGAACGCTGGGCAGGAAGGGCTGCCTCCTGATCTGGTGCTGCTCCTGTGCTCACCTCTGCGGAAGATGGTTCCTCTGGGAGGATGGTCGTGAGCAGCGCGTCGAGACGTGTCCGCGTTTCTGAGGCCAGTTGTTGGGAGATGGAGGCACAGAACTGTTCGTCAAAGCGATGCAGTGCGGTATGGAGCAAGCGGGAGATGCGATCGGGTGTTGGTGGTTCAATATGCAGCTCCTGGTAGTGCTGGTAGGCGGCGGCCAGCAGCGCGTCCTCTTGCTGCTGTTCTCTCAACACCTCCTGACATAACCAAGCAACCAGTACTTCTTCATCCTGCCGAGTGGTTTCTCGATAGCCCAGAAATGAGCGAATAGCCGCCCGATGGGTTTTGATCATGCGCCCTTCCCAATCATAGGCAAGCAGTTCTTCCGGGGTAATGCCGACCTGGTGCGCCAGGTGGAGGGTGAGAGCGGCAGGGATCTCTTGTTTCTGGGAAGGAAAGCGCCCTTCATACTGGAAATATTTGAGCAGGACAGCAAAGCCGAGCAGGTTGTGATCGGTTTTGCTGTCTCCCACCAGGTCGAGTTCAGCGGGCTGAAGGGTAAAGTGGGCTTCTAGTTCTTCGTCAGTCCATTGTCGTTTCATAGACATTCGTCCTCATAAAAAATATTCTTTGAGCCAGGCTTATGGCTGGATTGTAGCAAGAGAGATGGAGAGAGTAAAAAGAGATCGTGATTCTATCCAACAGTACTATACTCTCGAAGACTGATCGTGCAAAACCTGGCTTTTTCGGCGTTTGTTTTGATACAATAGGGGTGGTAAAAGACGCTTTAGCACCCCTATCTGATGATCGTTCTGGGATGTTAAAATTGAGCAAAAAGGGCAAGGGAATGCAGCGAACATCCGCTATCCAGGTGAAAGACATAGTACTTGCTCCAGTACTAGCTGCGACGATGCAGAATGTCACCGGGCAACTGGCCCTGACGTCGTGCAAGACGTACACCATCGATGCGAAGCATTTTGTGCAATGGATGGCTGATCAGGGCCTTTCTCTCTTCTCGCTTGGTCGAGATGAATTGGTATCGTACCGATCATATCTGGCAGAGCAGTATGCGAAGACGACAGCCTCACGAATGTGGGCAGTCGCCAGGCGCCTACTGGATGAGGCGGTGCAACGTGGCCTGCTCGCACACAATCCCGCCGAAGGCATTCGCGGCTTCAAAACAGGCGATGATGAAAGTCCTCATCGGGCTTTGAAACGCGAGGAAGCGAAAGTACTGCTAGATGCCATTGATCGTCGTACGACGCTTGGGAAACGGGACTATGCGCTGATCATGCTCTTGCTCCGCACAGGTATTCGTCGCGCGGAAGCGGTGGCACTGACCATCGGTGATCTGGGAATGGAACAGGGCTATCATGTGGCCATTATTCAGCATGGCAAAGGCAACAAACGCGGGTTGGCCAAGCTCCCGGTTGAGGTTCGGCACGTCATTGATGATTACCTGGCAGCTGCTGGCCGTGAGCACGTAGCGCCGGAAGCACCCCTCTTTGTCAGTTTTCGCAAAGGCGATCATTCCGTTGCATCCTAATCAGGTAGAACGCATCGTGAAGCAAAGGGCACACGCTGTCGGAATCGCGATGTCTCCGCATGGGATGCGGGCAAGCTTTATTACGCTGGCCTTTGAGGGCGGTGCAGATCTCGCGCTTGTGCAGGACGGAGCAAGGCATAAAGACCCACGTACCACGAGGAGATACCAGAAGCGGAGAGATAGCTTGCATAAGAACGCCGTCGATTTTGTGTGGCTTGAGTAGAAATAGCTCGTACTAGATAAGGAGTGAAACATGGGATATGGCAAGGATAACATGGCACAATTTGATATGCGTGGGCAGAAGGTAACGGGGAATCAGTATATTGCTGGACGTGATATGAATTTCGGGGCAGTAGAAGACACAGCAGATCTGATTGCCGAGTTAGAGAAACTCAAAGGTGAGGTTGCCCAGGCCGGGGAAACGGGCATCCTCAGCGAAGAAACGGCGACCGATGCGGAGTATCAGGTAACGAAAGCCGTTCAACAAGCTCAGAGGCCAAATCCCAACAAGAAGACGATAGTGGATCATCTCACTACTGCCAAGTCGCTCATCGAGGGGGTCTCCGCAGTAAGTGGGTTGGTGACGACCATGATCGCAGCCATTGAGGCAGTACAGAAACTCTTTTCATGAACGACTTTGATCAATCCAGCAGATATATCGACCTCCGTGGCCAGCACGTAGAAACACAATACATCGCTGGTGGGAATATCACCTTCACGGTTCCTCCCTCGAAGGAGACTGTGCAAGAGAGGCGCAATAGAAAGACGATGCTCGACCGGGTCGAGCTCACTTGGATTACTGGCCTTCTCGAGCAGTCTTTACATGATGCGGTACTGGTTGCACTCGGATTGCGTGAGCAACCAGACGCCATAGCGAATCCTTGGAGGTTGACGGTCCAGGAGTTGGAACAGCCTGCACGTATCCTACCGTCTGGCACTCGTATGATAGAAGTGTATGATCATGCAAACGGAGCATTGCTGCTCCTTGGGGAACCAGGCTCAGGAAAGACAACGCTCCTTCTCGAGTTGACTCGCGACTTGTTGACCCGTGCTCGGCTGGATGATTCCCATCCAGTTCCCGTGGTGTTTCCTTTGTCCTCGTGGGCGATAAAGCAACAACCTCTTACCGAATGGCTCGTCGAGGAACTGGGCATCAGATACCACGTACCTCGTAAGCTTGCGAAGGTCTGGATTGAGACCAATCAAGTATTGCCACTCCTTGATGGCTTGGACGAGGTCGCTGAGAGGCATCGCGCAGCGTGTATCCGTGCCATTAACTCTTATCGGCATGAGCACGGACTGGTACCACTCGTGGTCTGTAGCCGCAGTGCTGAGTACCTCAATCAGCCGATGCAGTTGCAGCTTCACAGTGCAGTAGTAGTACAACCGTTGACCTTCCAGCAAATCGATGATGCCCTATCAAGTGCAGGTGAGCGATTGCGAGAGTTGCGCACAGTGCTTCGTAATGATCCGGTACTGCAGGAGTTAGCCTCAACACCGCTCATGCTCAGTGTCCTTATGCTGACCTATCATGGGAAGTTGGTGGAGAACCTCCCACTAGCAGGCTCACTTGAACAACGGCGTCAGCAGGTGTGGACAACGTATGTCCAGCGCATGTTCCAGCGCCGGAGGGCTAGCACTCAATATACACCTCAGCGAACTACCTCCTGGCTCACGTGGCTGGCATACCAAATGGTACAACATAATCAGTCAGAGTTCTATCTTGAGCGTATGCAACCAGATTGGCTTCCAAGTATTGGGGCATATCGGCTCATCACCACAGTTATATTCGCTATGCTCTTCTTCGGCGAAGTCGGGCTTCTGGTAGGTCAAGCCCCCGGTCTCGGTTTCGGCTTAGTGGTCGGTGGGCTTATCGGTACCCTCGATGGCGCGTTGAACTTGATCCTCAGGTTTACTTGGAGGAAAACCTGGTCTTGGCTGAGACTCCTGATCAAATGCTGCTGCTTTGGGTTGATCGGTGGCTTGGCATTTGCACTGCTCACTCGACTGGCGGTCGGGCCGTTCCATGGGCAGGACCTTGGATCGACCAATGGGCTCTTGTTCGGGGGTATTGCTGCGGTATTCGGACTGTTCGTCGATAGAGTGCTTGGTGCGCCCGACATGAACATTAAACCTGCTGAGGTGGTGACTTGGTCGTGGAAGAGGATGAGACAGTCTCTCATTCTATTCCTTTGCCTGGGACTCGCTGGTGGGATCATCTTTGCACTGTTCTTCCGATATGTCCGTAGCGGGATCGCTATCATCATCATCGGGCTCTATTTCGGACTCATCCTTGGACTGTTCTTTGGACTGATCCGGGGATGGTCGAGCAGAGAAATAGGGAAGGAGTTTCGTACTACCCCTAACCGGGGAACCTGGCTGTCGGCACGCAATGGGCTGCGCATCGGACTGCGTGCCGGAGCGGTCGTCGGGCTGATCTTCGGACTGTCTATTGGGTTGGTTGCCATAATAGGCTTGGCGGGCAATCCTATGTTATTAGGGATCAACATTGTGCCGGATACTGGTCTACCCATCCCCGGCTGGCTGGAGTTCGCTATCCTCTTCGGACTTCTCTACACATTGATCAGTGGGTTCTTCACCGTCACAGTCGTTGGACTGTTTAGTGGCTGGGGCGCATGGATCAAGCATTTCGTCCTTCGCTTCCTTCTCTCGTGCAGAGGCTACCTACCCTGGAACCTGTCAAGTTTCTTGGACTACGCAACCGAGCGTGTCTTCCTCCGCAAAGTTGGTGGCGGCTACATCTTCATACATCGCCTCCTCCTTGACTACTTTGCTTCGTTAGATACTTCGTCACCCTCTCAAGAAACTCCTCTCTCATCAGAGTACGACTGATACGTTCTATAACATCCATAGGCTTTCTTTACTCTAGCGATATTGCTATCTTGCCCCTGGTAACACCAACGTTGGAAATGGGCCTATCACGAACTTTGACCTGAACCTTTTTGCCGAGGGCAGCACCTGGAATCAATGCCTCTCAGATTACCTGCAGAGCATTTTTAGCAGGACCAAGAGTGTTGCGAGCTATAACTCTTATAGCTCAACGCTTCGTCGCTTTTTCTCTGACCCATTAAAAGCGCCAGACGCCTACACCCGAGCGGATGTCGAGGCCTTCCTCAACAGTCCATCGACAGGACGGCACAATAAGGGAGACGTGCCCGTCCATATCCACGCACAATGGACGCTTAGCGGTCCTCTCATCATTCTATACCTATGCCACTGGCTACACCATTGCCGGCCCAGATGGCCCTATGCCATTGCTGCAGCGGCCCTCCCCGACCACCGGTGTGAAAAGAGGAAGGCCCGCACGCACTTACAAATCTATGTCATTTCCGGAGCTGCAAAAGTTTTTCTCTTGTATTCTGTAAATTTTGGAATTGTATGAGCGGGAATTTTGACAATTAGGTGAGCGGTTCTGCCTCTTTGACATAAGGCTCACGACTCCTGGCAGAGGGAAAAGTTGAAAAGTTTTCTGCCAGGGGTCGTGAGCCTTATGTCAAAGAAACCGAATCAACCACGTCATTACCACATTTTCACTCACACAATTCCAAAATTTACACATGGGGGCTAAAGGGATCGAGGAGTAACGGACCCCAAAATGTTAGGATCCCAATAACGGCCTAATAGGCCCGCGAACGAAATTTACAACGTTAGCAACAAAAGAACCAAATCTCCTACAAATTTATACCCGCCTTTACTCTTCTGCAGCTTTATCTTGCCTCTTTTCCATACTCTCTCGAAGATTAAGATAGCTCTCGCGAAAAGACACTGTTTTGGGATGATCTGGGCCGAACCACTTCTCCCCAATGACCATGGCACGCTGTAAGAGCGGTTCCGCCTCCGTATACTTACTCTGCTCACGATAGAGGATCGCCAGATTGTTGAGCCAGCGTGCTAGGTAGGGGTGGTCGGGGCAGAGTGCCTTCTCCCCGATCGTGATGGCGTGCTGCAAAAGCGGTTCCGCCTCCGTATACTTGCCCTGGGCGATGTAGAGTTCTGCTTGGTTATTGAGTATGCCAGCCATCGCAGAATGTTCGGAGCCGAGCGCCTTCTCACCGATGGCGGTAGCACGCTGCAAAAGCGGTTCCGCCTCCGTATACTTGCCCTGGGCGATGTAGAGTT
>WNFM01130037.1_pt2 | contig 13500 bp, 11 predicted proteins | sample 5400271 | NCBI WGS metagenome assembly WNFM01 (sample SAMN13153352, study PRJNA577476) | soil metagenome | isolation source: 60 cm saprolite on Douglas fir-dominated hillslope | place: USA:California | collected 2013-09-17 | reverse complement strand
GGGCACCTGTCATGTCTTTTATGCCCGGAAGCTGCAAGGTGACATTTTTAAGACGGCACCGGCCGCCTGGATCTGTGGTGATCTGCATCTGGAAAATTTCGGCGCCTATAAGGGCGACAATCGCCTGGTCTATTTCGATGCCAATGATTTCGACGAAGCGGTTCTGGCGCCGGCCAGCTGGGACGTGGTGCGATTCCTGACCAGCTTGCTGACGGCAGCCGAGAGGCTGGAGATCAGTGCGACGAAGGCGGCGCGCCTCTGCCAAGCCTTTATCGAAAGCTATGCCGCGACCCTGGCGCTGGGCCTTATCGGCTGGCTGGAGCGTGAAGCCACCCAGGGCTTGATCCGGAATATGTTGGATGAGTTGCGCGATAGTAAAAGAGTGGGGCTCCTCGATCAACACACCGAGCGTAAGGGCCACAATCGACGCATCCGCTGCGATGGAAAACATGCCCTGGCAGCTAGCGACGCCGAGCGCGAGAGGGTAATCGCCCTGGTTGGGACATATGCGGCTAAACAGGCGAATCCGGATTTCTTCAAGGTCGACGACGTCGCCAATCGCGTGGCCGGCACGGGTAGTCTCGGTCTGGAGCGCTTTATCGTCCTGGTTCGCGGTAAGGGTTCACCGGACGGTCATTACCTGCTGGACCTGAAGCAGGCAGTGCCATCCTCGCTGCTACCCCATCTAGCGATAAAACAGCCGGACTGGCGCTCTGAGGCCGATCGCATTGTCAGCTTGCAGCGCCGCCTGCAGGCCGTGTCGATCGCGTTCCTCGACCCCGTCCGCCAGGGCCGGCGATCCTATTTGTTGAGCGGTTTGCAGGCTAGTGTCGAGCGCGTTTCGCTGGCGCCAACCCGGCGGGATTTCGATGATATCCGCCAGGTCATGGAAGACATGGGACGGTTGGTGGCCTGGGCTCAGCTGCGCAGTGCCGGGCGCCAGGGATCGGCGACGGCGGATGACCTGATCGCCTTTGGCGCCGCCGGACGTAAATGGCGGGGCCAGATGCTGGCTGCTGCCACTTCCTGTGCTGTGCAGGTCACGCATGACTGGCAGACCTATCAGGCCGCTTATGACGCGGGCGACTTTGCCGACAGGTGAGATTGTCCTTGGCATGGACCGGCGTCTGGTCGAGAAGGCAGTTTGCATTGCCAGATTACTTGTCGAAATCGACGGGCTTTACCGTGAAGTCAAACAGGTCACCGGCGCTGGATTGCATCGTCTGTTGATAAAGCCGTGTCAGAGTCTGATCCGCGAGCATCGCCTCGATGGCGCGGCCGATCCTGGCGGCAATCTTCACCGGCAATGCCTTCTTCGATAGATAGATGCCGGTATAATCGCTGGCGGCTGCCGGCCAGTCGATGATCGACACGCGTCCGGTCAGATTGAAGGCCGGTAACAGATCCGAATAGATCCGGGAGCTGGTAATGACGGCGTCAACGCGACCTATATCGATCATGTGAAAGATCGTCTTGATGTTGACGAAAATTTCCGTGTGACTATTCGTCGATGGGTCAGCCAGCACGGCGTCCCAAGAGCGACCCAGAGAATATCCCCGCACAATGCCGACGGTCACTTTAGGATCGCGCAGGATGGCCATGGGATCGGTACCGGCGACGAGGCCTTTGCGCAGGATGAGGACATTGCGAACCATCTGATAGCCCACATACCAGCCGGCAGCGTCGCGTTGTGGGGTCCGAAACGCCGAGGCTATGATGGGTAGTTCCCCAGCGAAATACATTTTCCACTGCCGTGCTCGGGGCAGGTCGGGCTGCAGGTTGAATTGGCATCCCGTGCGTCTGGTCAATTCGGCAAACAGCGCCTGCTGGAATGTGAGGTTGCGATCCATGCCGTGATTGACGTCGGCGTCTTCCGCAGCCAGGGCGCCAACATCGATGACGTTGCCGCAAGACTCGGCAGCTTGTGCTGCCGCACTTGTCCAGATGATGCTCATCAAGCCGACCAGAAGGCTGATGGACCATCGCGGCCATTGTCGTTGCTCACAATCGCGGTCAGATCGCGACATGCTGGGGACTGCGGCGCCGGCTTGCCCGATATCCTTTGCTCGCTCGCTCCAGTGCGGCATCGCTCTCGCCTATGCAGTTTATCTGCTGACGTCAAGCTTGCGCTGGATCTGCGTGAATCACAAGCAGCGGTAGTCTTATAGACGGGGATGCCTAAAACGATCCCGCATTCGGGCGGGCTCAGGCTTTCTTGCGAGCCAACTTCTGCGCGATGCTCTTGGCTTCGCTGTCCCAGACGCTACTGAGATCCGGTAGGGTCAGGCGCAGAAAGCTGAGACAGTTTGCGATCGCCTTGCCGCGGGTGGCGGGCTGCGGATTGATCATGTATTGCAGCCAAAAGCCATCGATCATGGATATCAGGCTGGTGCCGATCAGATCGGCGTGGGCTCTGTCGAATTTGGCGGCCTTGCCGATCTCCCGTACCGTCTGGGTGATGGCGCGGCTATAGCGTTGTTCCGTCTTGACGACATCCTGGCGAAAGCGGTCGCGCAATTTGGCATCGGCCCAAAAGGCAAACCAGACCGCGAGGCGATCCTGGGAAAAGACCTGCTTGTCGAAGAAGGCGTAGATCATGCCGACCAGGCGACGCGGTGCATTGCCGTCGAATTCCTGCAAAGCGGCCTGCCAGACCAGGTCATATTCGTCGGTGAGGTGGCGCAACGTCTCTTCAAAGAGATGGTCCTTGGATTTGAAATAGAAATGCATCAGGCCCAGCGACAGACCGGCTTCCTTCGCCACCCGGCTGACCGTGGTTTCAGAATAGCCATGTGCGGCAACGACGGAAATTGTGGCATTGATCAGTTCTAATCGCCGTTGGTCGCGCTTTGCCATTTATCCCGAAGCTCCCTGTACCCAGTCCTGTCATTTCCGACACCTATCGATGCCGGGTGGCCCGACCTCCCATCAGTCCAGGAGCGGGATTGTCGATAATTAGATCATCGAATTGAACCGATATTCAAGTGAAACGCGGCAGCGGCGCCAATCAATCAGCCGATCAATCACTGGCGACGCTGAAGGCTTCGCCGGTCTCGAAAAAGGCGCCGCCGGCGACGTAATGCAGGCTGCGCGGTGCGTCCGGCGCGAAATGCCAGCGACCATTGCTGAAACTGGTGGGATCCGCCCAGGCCGCCACCACCTCGCCGATGAAAAGATCATAGGCCTGCTGGTTATGCGGCTCGTCGATCACCCGGCATTCCAGCCAGCCGGCACAACCGGCCAGCAGCGGGGCGGCAATCTTTTCGGCGGCAAAGGTGCCAAGGCCGAGCCGGGCAAATTTGTCGCCATCGCGGCCGGATTCCGTGCCGGTGATTTCCGTCGCCATCGCCAGCGGCCGCAGCGGCACATTGAGGGCAAAGCTGCCGGATGCCTGGATCAGCTCACGGGTCCAGGTGCTCTTATCGACCACCAGGCAGACTTTGGGCGGATCGAAATCCAGCGGCATCGACCAGGAGGCCGCCATGACATTGCGCTCGCCGCCATGGGCGCTGGTCACCAGCACGACGGGGCCATGATTAAGCAGGCGATAGGCCCGGGGCAGGTCGACAGGTTGAACCTGTGGAGTGACAGGGATCGGGATCGAGGTCGTCGATGTCATTTTATGGCTTGCCTCATGCTGGCTTGGATGTGCTGCCGGCCCGCGCTTGTCCGGTACCCACGATGCCGTATCGGTCATACCGGGGTTCGTGCCGGGCTGCAAGCCGCACCAGTTGTGGATGGAGATGACGCCCTATGCGGCAGGCAGCCAGTGCTGCGCGCCAGTCCGGTCGAAGATGACGATGAGCGGATGATACCGGCTGACCAGAGCTGTCAGGCGCTCTGCGACGGTTTGGTTGTCGCTGAAATAGGTCCGCCCCTCAGCCCGCAGCAAATTGGAAAAGATTTTATCCGGATGGCGCGCCGGATCCACTCCGGGAAAGACATCGATGCCGGACTTGCGCGCCACGATATAGGCCGGCGGATTGTCGGTCTGATGTACCAGGGTCAGCACCTGCTCCCACGTTCCGTGTCTAACGGATAAGCGGGAGGTCTGAAGCGATAGTGCTCTGATTTGAAGATCCGCGTCATTTTACTGTAACGCATAGCGCCTATTGTGCGACTCGGCTCTGACCCTGGAGCCCTGAAACGCGGTCCCGCGTGGATTTATATCATTTCCGTATAATGAGAGTTGGGAAATCGAAAGATGAAAAAAATCCTGTTGGGTAGCTCCGTGCTGCTCGCAGCCGGTGTGGTGACGACGCCGGTCTTCGCCGCCGACGGCATCAAGCTCAGCCTTGGTGGCTTCTTCCGTACGGCCGTCGACGTCAATATTGATGATCATAGCGCCGGTGACCTTGGCAATAAACGCTATAACGACGGCGTGTTTAGCGACGCCGAGGTCTATTTCGTCGGCAAGACCAAGCTTGATAATGGCCTCACCGTCGGTGCACGCGTCGAATTGGAAGGCGAAGACTCCAGCGATCAGATCGATGCCGCCTATGTCTATTTCCAGGGTGGCTTTGGCGAGACCCGCATCGGTTCATTGAAAGGTGCGATGAGTCAGCTTTGCGTCTCACCGGTCGGTGGGACCACGAATTTCAGCGCCTTCATGTCGACAGATCAAACCATCACCAATGCCTATAACGGTTCGGTCAGGACCGATACGGTCTGCAACTCAGTCGACGCCTGGATCTCCGGGCAGACGGATAAGAGCCAGAAGATCGTCTACATCACGCCGAATTTCGGCGGCTTCCAGATGGGCGTCTCCTGGTCACCGAATGGGGCACATGAATCGGCTGGCGTCACTGGCGGCCACGCTGGCATGCCGGCCGTCGTCAATGGTGAGCAGCGCAATATCCTCGACGCCTATGCCGTCTTCAAGAAAGACTTCGACGGCTGGGGCCTGCAATGGGGTGGTGGCGGTTCCTGGGCCCTGAGTATGGGTGGGACGCCGTCAGCCACCCAGAAGAAGGGAGAGGACTACCAGACTGGCCTCAATCTGAGCTTCGGCAATCTTTCTGTCGGCAGCACATTCGGTTACGACAAGAACAGCTTCGGCGATGACCGCGACTATTGGTTCGCGGGCGCCGGTGTTGCGTATAAGATCGATGCCTTCACGGTCGGCTTGCAATACGCCTATACCACAGGCGAGATCGCTGGCCCGAATATCGATCGACGCATCAATGCCGTGGCACTGAACGGCAATTACGCGATGGGACCGGGCATTAGTCTGGACGGCACTGTCCAATATACCTGGGCGGATGGCGACAAGGGCGATGCGGCCCATGGTGGATACGATTCCATTTCGTTCGGTCTCGGCACCGCCTTCACCTTCTAGGCTGTATTGAGGCCGTCGTTTCGGCCACCGACGGGCGCGGCGACTGATTTTCAGGACGTTGTCTTGGAATTCTGTGTCGCCCCGTCATCGGTGGCCGGCTTCGACCCGATAAGTTTGAGATAAGCTGTGACCGCTTCCTGCGAATTGTGAAACAGCCGGCCCTTGCCGATATGCCCTTCGGCCAGGCGGCCATCCTCATCCATGCGCCGCCCCAGCGCTGACCGGGCCAGCACCTTCAGCACCTCGGGATTGAGGCCGCTGAGCCAAAAGGTGATGCCGGCGGCGGTCAATCGGTCGTCGATCTCGGTTAGGGCCTTGAGCGCGGTATATTCGATATCGAAGATGGCGCTCATGTCGAAGACGACGATACGCGGGTGATGCCGGCTGATGAGATCCATCAGGTGATCGGCGACGGTCTGGCTGTTGCCGAAATAGATCCGTCCCTCGGCTCTGAGCAGCAGCAGGCCGGGAAAGGTCTCATCCGGATAGCGCGCCGGGTCCAAACGGCGGAAGAAATCGGTGCCGGGCTTGCGTGCCAGGACATAGACCGGCGGGTTATTGGTCTGATGCGCCAAGGCCAACAGCGAGGCCGCCACCGCCACGATGATACCTTGCATGGTTCCGAATGAGATGACGCCGATCAAGGCGATGATGACCCAGAAGAATTCCATGCGACGGATACGCAGGATGGCGAGCATCTCGCGGGGATTGATGAGCCCGATTGAATAGACGATCACAACGGCCGCCAGGGCGGTCTGCGGCAGACGGCTGATCAGCGGCGCCAGATACAACAAGACCACGGCCGCCATCGCTGCCGTCGTCGCCGAGGCTAGGGAGGAGCGGGCACCGGCCAGCCGGTTGACGGCGGTCTGGGTGGTGCCGCCGCCGGCCGGCATGCCGCCAAACAGACTGCCGATCAAATTGCCAAAGCCGGTCGCCAGCAATTCGCGATTGGCCGAGAGGCGGCTCTCGCTGCTGCCGGCAAAGGCGCGGCCGGCGGCGATGGTTTCGGTGAAACTCATCAAGGCGATGCCGCAGGCGGCCGGCAGCAGATCGCGTGCCTGGCGCAGCCAGTCGATCGTCAGGTCCGGTAACTGCGGGCGCGGCAAGCCAGCCGGCAGGTTGCCGATCAGCTCGACGCCATGACGGGTAAAATCGAGAAACGGTGCGGCGATCAGGCTGAGGCCAATGGCGATGATCGGCGCCGGCAGACGCGGCGTCCACCAACGCAACAACAGCAGCAGGATCAGCAGGCCAAGACCCAGCATCGTGGTCGTCGAATTGAGGTGGGGCAGGCCGGCGACAATGGCAAAAACATTATGGCCGAACCAGCCTTTCTCGATCGGCAGCCCGATCAGCTTAGGGATCTGGTCGATAATAATCACCAGTCCGATGCCGGATTTGAAGCCGATCAGCACTGGATCCGAGATGAAATCGGCCAGCAGACCGAGCCGCAGCAAGGCCGCCAGCAACAGCAGCACGCCAACCAGCAGCGCCAGCAGGCTGGCGCCCTGCATCAACGCCGTCTGATCGGCACCGGGCAAGGCGTCATGCAAAGCGGTGGCGGTGAGAATGCCCAAGGTCGTCGTCGTTGAGACGCTGAGTACCGAGGATGTCCCCAGCACGGCATAGATCGTCATCGGCACCAGCACGGTATAGAGGCCGACCTGCGGCGGCAGCCCGGCCAACCCGGCATAGGCCATGGCCTTGGGAATGACGACGGCCGCCGCCGTGACGCCGGCCAGCAGATCCGGCAGCAGCCATTTCCTGTGATAGGGGAAGTGGCGGCCGAACCAACTGATGAGGGGGCCTACACGCATGGCTAATGGATGTGATGACGGGTCATGTGGCACTGTGCGGTTGTCGTCTGGCCCGGTCAAGTTCGGGCATGATCGCTGCTGGTGGCGGCGCGGATGTCGGCTTGAGATTGGAAGCCTAATAACTGCCTGCTTTGCGATCTTCACCATCTGTATCGGTTATGAACATGGGTTCTCGGGGCAAGCTCAAGCGTGACAATCCAGTTCGAATTTACCGCTGTGTGCCAACAACTTACACCACTGTCACCGACGGACTTGATGTATGGCTCGGAGACATGGTTGACGGATGTTCGGAGACATTGCCGACGGTTTCAGCGGTGGCGAGTTCCGCATCGAATGCCTCATCTCGTCCAATCGGTTTCGCGCGACTCCATGCCGGGGCGTAGGGTTCTCGCCATCTGGCGCTGGCCGGCCGAGAAAAGTCTCAGATCGGCTGCTGCCTATGCCGGATCATAGACACGCATTCATCAGGAGGTTTCGCATGTCAGCCCTTTCTCCCGATCTCACGTATCTCGTCTGGGCGGTGGCGCTTTGCGTCGTGCAGATGCTGATCGCGGTCAATACCGCTCTGCCGCAGGTTGGCCTCACCGGCCTGGCCGGCAATCGCGACAAGATGCCAGCCCTGGAAGGCCTCGCCGGTCGTGCCTTGCGGGCGCATTACAACATGCTGGAAAATCTGCCGCTGTTTGTCGCCCTGGTGCTGGCAGCTGCGGTCGGTGGTCGTGCCAATGCCATGACGGCGATGGGGGCGGAGATCTTCTTCTTTGCCCGCCTGGTGCATGCCGTCATCTATCTCGTCGGCATTCCTTATTTGCGGACACTTATTTGGCTGGTCTCGATGATCGGCTTGGTGATGATCTTCCTGCAATTGCTCTAAGGTGCCCCGACCGTGGCGGTGGCAAATCGTCATCGCCACGGTCGATCAAACGGCCTCATTCATCCATCAGGGCGCGACGGGTCTCAGCCAGCTCTGCGCGTTTCTTGTCATCGACATGCGGATAAGCAAGATCCAGGCGATTGAGGGCGTGGATGATGGTGGCCGCCACTGAGACGCGGGTGAACCATTTGTGATCGGCTGGCACCACATGCCAAGGTGCATATTCCGTGGCGGTGGCACGGATCATCTTTTCATAGGCCTTGGCATAATCGTTCCAATGCACTCGCTCGCTAACATCGCCCATCGAGAATTTCCAGTTCTTGTCCGGATCGTCGAGCCGCGACAAGAAGCGCTTCTTCTGTTCGCCTTTGGATAGATGCAGGAAGAATTTCAGTACCAGATAGCCGTTATTGCCAAGATAGCGCTCGAAATTATTGATCTCGGCATGGCGCTGCCTCCAGATGCCAGGGCCGATCAAGGAAGGGGGCAGATTCTGGTACTGCAGCAAATCCGGATGCACCCGGGTGACCAGCAGTTCTTCATAGTATGAGCGGTTGAAGATGCCGATGCGGCCGCGTTCAGGCAGTTTTGTCATGCAACGCCAGAGATAATCGTGATTGAGCTCTTCAGCCGAGGGCGCCTTGAAGGAATGCACGTCGCAGCCCTGGGGATTGATGCCCGACATCACATGCTTGATGACGCCATCTTTACCGGCGGCATCCATCGCCTGGAAGATCAACAGGACCCCCCATTGATGCTGGGCATAGAGCTTGTCCTGAAGGGCCGACAAAGCCTGCGTGCCGATGGTCAAGGCCCGTTCGGCTTCGACCTTGTCAGATTTCTTGAGTTGCGCGATGTCGTCCGGATCGATGTCTGCCAGGCGGAATTTACGGCCATCGCTGATGCGATAGCGCGAGGAGAGCTTGCGGCTGTGTTCCAGAATCGTTGTCAGATCCATAAGGCACTCGCTGAATGGTCGGTGGTTTGTTGCGACGTTGCGTATGTAGATTCTCAACTTACCAAAGATGATCCCTGCCTATCCGCATCATGATGCATCAGTTTCTCGACGGGCGCATCAGCTTGTTGGGGGGCTGTATTGATCGACCTGTACTCACGGTTAGAACACTGAGGGGCACGATGGCGGCGTGGCTGTAATGGCTACATCTGGTCGATTATGCAGCGATCAAGTGGTGAGTGAGCGGCCGAACACCGATCGGTCTGGATCCATCTCACATCAATTAGCGCGCGTCCGGTCGCGTTTCACGCATGTGCTGAGTCGCCACGGTAGAGTATGCGCCGCCTTAGAGCTGAATTGTTTTGAGCGAGAATCTCGTTCTAGCGTCGACAGCAAAGGCGCCGGTTGGGCGCCGCTGATCCGCTGAGGATCGGTGCTTGCGGCCCCGTAGAGGCGTGACGTAAGATTGGCTATCGGAATGACACCAGGGTGTTGCAGGTGCTCCTGAACCAGATCCCAGATTTTGCTGTTCTCACCCCAGATTTTGCTGTTCTCACCAATGATCCCGGCGACGCCCTTTGATCAGACAAACGCGGAAGGCAGATATTGACCGATATCACGTTTGGCATGGATCCTATCCTCGGCAGAATAGCCGGCTATCTTCAGCAGCATCCAAATCGACGGGAGATCGATCCACTCGATATTGGCGCCGTCCTTCTGCCGCATTTCTATATTCTGGAGGTGCTGGCGCAGTCGGCCGCGGCACGCCCCCGCTTACATGTTCGACTGGTCGGCACGGCACTTGATACCGCTTTTGGCCGCAGCGTCAGGGGGCATGATCTGGCGGACTTTCTCCATGGTGCGCGCAGTAGCGATGTCCTCGATGGCTTTTTCAAATGTGCGACAACGCGGCGGGCAATCTGGATGCGCCAGGTCGTTCATATTGGGGATAGTCCACCTCGATATGTCGAAGGTGTCGCTGTTCCGATCATACCGGACCTGATCTGTGGCGGCCTGGTATTCGGCAAAATCACCGTGGACAGTGCCCAAGCAAGTTTCCAAAGTCGCCCACTTTAGCACGCTGACCGGCGCTTTCCTCCTAGCCGTCCGCCGCTGTGCCGCTTCGGCGACGGCGCCGCGATCAACCGTCTGGACCTATTAAGGTTTTCAGCCACTTTCTTTGCGATTCCTCGTGATATACTGCGCTCCTTGTTGAAACCCGAAACCGCACAAGCACGAGATATCATTGTGGATCTGACGTCGTGGCTGACCGATCTGGGGCTGGGGCAATATGCCGAGGCGTTTGCCGCGAACCATATAGATGAGAGCCTGCTTGATCAGCTGACCGGCGACGATCTGAAAGAGCTTGGCATCGCCTCGCTCGGCCATCGCAAGATCCTGCTGGCTGCCATCGCCGCGCGGCAGTTGCCGGCGGGCGGTGGCGCGACGGCGCCAGTCCAAACCGTATCCCTCAGCGCCTTAGCGAAGGAAGATTCACGCGCCGGCGGCGAACGCCGGCAGGTCACCATCCTGTTTGCCGATCTCTGCGGCTTCACTGCCTTGTCTAAGGCGATCGATCCGGAGGAGCTGCACCACCTGCTCAGCCGTTATACAAAGCTGGTGGATGACATCGTCAAATCCTATGGCGGTTCTGTCGACAAGCATATCGGCGATGCCGTGATGGCTCTGTTCGGGGCACCGATCGCCCATGGCGATGATCCGCTGCGGGCGGCTCAGGCGGCGCTGGATATCCATGAAGCGATGGGCAAACTGGCCGCCGAACTGGGCCGCGATTTTCAGGCCCATCTCGGCATCGCCAGCGGCGAGGTGATCGCCGCCGATCTCGGTCATCCCGATCACCGGGATTATTCCGTGCTGGGGGATTCCGTCAATTTGGCGGCGCGTCTCGTTGCCATCGCCGGACGCGGGCAGACGGTGATCGCTGACCAAGTGCATCATGCCTTGGCCGAACGCGGCGTCTGCGATCCGCTGGGGGAGGTCGGTGTCAAGGGCTTGGATCTGCCGGTGCGGGCCTGGTTGCTGACCGATGTGAAGGCCGAGCCCGCCAGCCGCTCGCTGTTCGTCGGCCGCCAAGCGGAGATCGCGCATTTCGCCAGCATCGCCGAGATGTGTCGCGCCACTGGCCAGGGCCAGGCGCTGTTGATCCGGGGTGAGGCGGGAATCGGCAAGACCCGGCTGCTGGCCGAGTTGACGTCGATCGCCGGCGGGCTTGGCTTCGGCGCCCATCGCGGCCTGGTCTTCGATTTCGGTGGCGGGCGTGGCCAGGATCCCATTCGCACGATCCTGCGCGGCCTGTTGCAGATAGCGCCTGGTGCGCCCGTCGAGCTGGAGTGCGCGGCGGTGGATCGAGCGATCGCCGGCGGCCTGGTCGCGGCCAAGCACCGCATCTTCCTTGATGATCTTCTTGATCTGCCGAAAAGCGTCGAGCTGCGGGCGCTCTATGATGCTATGGACAACAATGCCCGCAATCGCGGCAAACGGGCGGCCATTCTGGATCTGGTGGTTGGAGCGGCGCGGCGTCAACCGATCCTCCTGACCATCGAGGATCTGCATTGGGCCGATCCGCAGACCCTGCAACATATCGCGGCGATGGCGGTGGCGATCAGCGGCGTGCCGGCATTGCTGCTGATGACGTCGCGCATCGATGGCGATCAGCTGGCGGACCCCTGCGGGAAGTGGATGCACTGGCATTGGCCAGCGGCTTCATCGATGCCAACCAGCGCATGACAATGAAGTGTGTCAAACGTGCGGAAGGCAATCCGCTGTTCCTCGAGCAATTGCTGCACAATGCCGAGGAGGGCGCGGATGAGCAGGTACCGGCCTCGATTCAGAGTCTCATTCTGGCTCGCCTCGATCGCCTGTCGCCCAAGGACAAGCGGGCCGCCCAGGTCGCGGCGGTGATCGGCCAGCAATTCGACCTGGAGACCTTGCGGGATCTGCTCGACGAACCGGATTACGGCTGCACCGGCCTCATCGAACATGCCGTCATCCGGCCGGATGACGGTGGCTATCTCTTTGCCCATGCCTTGATCCAACAAGGGAGCTATTCATCGCTGTTGCGGGCCCATCGCCGCCGCCTCCATCAGCGGGCCGCGGCGCATTTCGCCGCCAGCGATCCGGTGCTGCAGGCGCAGCATCTCGATCGGGCCGAGGATCCGGCTGCTGCCGCTGCCTATTGCGCGGCGGCGCAGGCCTTGCGCGCCGCCTATCAGTATGACCGCGCCATGCCGTTGATCGAGCGCGGCCTTGCTCTCGCCACCGATCTTGGCGATGCCCATGACTTGACCTATCTGAAAGGCGACCTGCTCAACGATCTCGGTGATGTGTCGGCGGCGATCGCCAGCTATCGGCAGGCCTTGGCAATTGCACCCGACGAGATCGCCCGCTGCAATGACTGGATTGCCCTGGCGGCGGTCCTGCGGGTCAATGAAGGCCTGCAGGAGGCGCTGGATCTGCTGGACAAGGCGGAGGTCGTGGCCGTTGCCCATGAACTCATTCCCGAACGTGCGCGCCTGCATCACCTGCGCGGCAATATCTTTTTTCCCATGGGGCGCATTGAAGGCTGTCGCACCGAACATGAACTCAGCCTGCAATTTGGCCAGCAATCGAAGTCGATCGAGGCTGAAGCGCGTGCCTTGGGGGGATTGGCGGATGCCGCTTATGCCCAAGGCCATATGCGCAGCGCCCGTGACCATTTCGCCGGCTGTGTCGAGCTCAGCCGTCAGCAGGGTTTCGGGCGGATCGAGGTTGCCAATCGCTATATGATCGGTTACAGCCGCTTCTATCTCAACCAGCTGGCCGAGGCGATCGAGGATGGCCGCGCGGCGATCGAAATGGCTACCCGCGTCGGGCATTTCCGCGCTGAAATGCTGGGCCAATCGCTGATCGCCATGGCAGCTGGCGAAAGAGGTGAATTTGACGTGGCGCAGCGTCATTCGGCGCGGGCTCACGAACTCGTCGACCGACTGGGCGCCCGGCGCTTCGAGGTACAGAATTACGAGCTGGCGGGCCGCGCCTTCTATGCCCAGGGACGCCGTGCCGAGGCCGTGGCGGCCTTGCGGCATGCACTCGCTGTCTGTCGCGAGACCGGCCTGCAGTTTACCGGGCCCAAGACGATATCGGCCTTGGCCATGATGACGGATGAGGCGGCCGAACGGCAGTCATTGCTGGAAGAGGGGGCCATGCTGCTGAAGCGGGGCGCCGTCGGGCACAATCATCTTTGGTTCTATCGCGACGCCATGGACGCCATGCTCCTGGCCGGGGATTGGGATGGCGCGCTGCGCTATGCCGCAGGGCTCGAAGCCTATACGGCGGCCGAACCCTTGCCCTGGTCCGATCTCTTCATTCGCCGGGCCCGCGCCATCGCTGCCTTGGGGCGGCGGCGTGATGACGGGACTGCCTGGGCGGTGCTGGCAGAACTGCGCCAGAGCTTGAGCGCGGTGGGGATGCTCCCTTATCTGCGCTTCACAGATATTGCGCTTGATGGCTTGCG
>WNFM01249290.1_pt1 | contig 13504 bp, 12 predicted proteins | sample 5400271 | NCBI WGS metagenome assembly WNFM01 (sample SAMN13153352, study PRJNA577476) | soil metagenome | isolation source: 60 cm saprolite on Douglas fir-dominated hillslope | place: USA:California | collected 2013-09-17 | reverse complement strand
GATCGTCCCCGGCGGCAAGGGCAATGGCCACACCTACGACCTGGAGGGCGACGACACGACCGACAAGCAGCGATGGCTGATGTGAGCGCCGCCGCCGAGCGCACCGTCCGCGCCCCGCGGGGGACCGCTCTCTCCTGCCGCTCCTGGCAGCAGGAGGCGGCGCTGCGCATGCTCATGAACAACCTCGACCCCGAGGTGGCCGAGCGCCCGCAGGACCTCGTGGTGTACGGGGGCATCGGGAAGGCCGCCCGCAACTGGGAGTGCTTCGAGGCCATCGTGCGGTGCCTGAAGGATCTCGGCAACGACGAGACGCTCCTCGTGCAGTCGGGCAAGCCGGTGGGCATCTTCCGCACCCATGCCGAGGCGCCCCGCGTCCTCATCTCGAACTCGATGCTGGTGCCCGCGTGGGCGACCTGGGAGAAGTTCCACGAGCTCGACCGCAAGGGCCTGATGATGTACGGCCAGATGACGGCCGGCTCCTGGATCTACATCGGCACCCAGGGCATCCTGCAGGGCACCTATGAGACGTTCGCGGAAGCGGCCCGCCAGCACTTCGGGGCGTCGCTCCAGGGCCGCTTGCTCCTGACCGCCGGCCTCGGCGGCATGGGCGGCGCCCAGCCTCTGGCCGCGACCATGAACGGGGCGGTGATGATCGCGGTGGAGGTGGACCGCGCCCGCATCGAGCGGCGGCTCGAGACGCGTTATCTCGACACCATGGCGGAGAGCCTGGACGACGCGCTGACGCGCGCCCGGGAGGCCCAGGCAGCGGGCCGCCCGCTCTCGATCGGCCTCCTGGGCAACGCCGCCGACGTCCACGCCGAGCTCGCGCGGCGCGGAGTCGTCCCCGACCTCGTGACCGACCAGACCAGCGCCCACGATCCGCTGAACGGCTACGTGCCCAACCGGATGAGCTACGAGAAAGCCCTGCGCCTGCGCGGGGACGACCCCGAGCGCTACATGGCCGAGGCCCGCCGCAGCATGGGCGAGCACGTCCGCGCCATGCTGGACTTGCGGAAATTGGGGGCGGTGGTCTTCGACTACGGCAACAACATCCGGGCCGAAGCGCAGAAAGCCGGGGTGGAGGACGCGTTCGACTTTCCGGGCTTCGTCCCCGCCTACATCCGGCCGCTGTTCTGCGAGGGCAAGGGGCCGTTCCGCTGGGTGTGTCTCTCCGGGGACCCCGCAGATCTCGCCAGGACCGACGACGCCGTCCTCCGCGCGTTCCCCGAGGATGCCGCCCTCGCCCGCTGGATCACCCTGGCCCGCGAGCGCGTGAAGCCGCAGGGCCTGCCCGCGCGGATCTGCTGGCTGGGCTACGGTGAGCGGGCCAGGATGGGCCGCGTCCTGAACGAGCTGGTTCGCACGGGCGCCGTCAAGGCCCCCATCGTCATCGGGCGCGACCACCTCGATGCGGGCTCGGTGGCCTCGCCCAACCGCGAGACCGAGGGAATGAAGGACGGCTCCGACGCGGTGGCCGACTGGCCGATCCTGAACGCGCTCTTGAACGCGGTCTCGGGCGCGACCTGGATCTCGGTGCACCACGGGGGCGGCGTGGGAATGGGCTACTCGATCCACGCCGGCATGGTGGTGGTGGCCGACGGCACCGCGGAGGCGGCGGCCCGCCTCGAGCGCGTCCTCACCACCGACCCCGGCACCGGAGTGATGCGCCACGCCGACGCCGGCTACGAGCGCGCGATCAGCGTGGCCCGCGAGCGCGGGGTCCGCATCCCCATGCTAGACCGCGCGCGATGAGCCCGTTCGAGGTCCCGCGTGCGGACCTCGACGAGGCGCTCGTCGGCCGCGCGCGCGCGGGCCCCCCGCTGCTCCTCGCGGGGCCTCCGGGCGCGGGCAAGACGACGCTGCTCCTCCGCCTGCGCGAGCGCCTCGCCGGCGAGGGCTGGCTGCCCGTCTACCTGGACCTGATGGGGGCCGCGTCCTCGCCCGACCGCTTCGTCCTCACCGCCCTCGACGTGCTCCCGGCGGAGCCGCTCGCGAAGCACCTGGCGGAAGCCACCCGCGTCCGAACCCTGGCCACCGCGGGCCGCACCCGAAGCGGAGAAGCCGTTCGCGCGCTCTTCGCCTTTTGGACGTCCCTCGACGTGGCGGGGGGCCGGCCCGTGGCGCTGCTGCTCGACGAGGCCACGGAGATCCGCTCCCTGGCCTATTTCCCGGAGCTGCGGCAGGTGGCCCACGCATTCGGGCAGGCCCTCGCCACGCGCCGGCGCGGCACGGTCCTGGCGACATCCTTCCCCACCCAGGCGCGGGCCTTCTGGCCGGGGATGGAGTCGCTCGCGTGCCGGCCGCTCACCACCGCCGATGTCATGCAGGCCACGAGGCTCGACGAAACGATGGCAGCCGACGTCGTGCGACTCACCTTCGGATGGCCGGCTTACGTCCGCGTCCTGCTCGAGCGCCACGCCGCCGGCTACCGACTCCCCGACGCCTGGGCCCTGGAGATGGCTCCCGGGGCCAACCTCGAATCCACCTGTCGCCACACGTACGAGTCGCTCCTGTTGCGAAGCCGGGGCTACGGCATCTCGAAGGCCGCGCTCCAGGCGGTGGCGCGCGAAGAGGGCCTGAACCTGACGGCGCTGGTGGCCCGGCTGGGCCGCACCCCGGGAGCCACCCGCGACTACCTTCAATGGCTCGTCGGAGTGGACGCGCTGCGCATGGTCAAGAAGCGCTATGTCTACGTGGACGGGCTGCTCCGGGTATGGGTGCGCCTCCACGCCCGCGGCATCCCCCCGAGCAGCCACGAGATCGAGGAGGCCGGCCGGGCGCTGCTCGCGCGCGACCAAGAGGTGGCAACCCCGACCGCGGTGCGCGAGTCTGCGCCCGAACCGCCAGGCGAGGAGCCGAGCCAGCCGACAATGCCCGCCCGTAGGGATACCCTGATCGAGATCGACTGATGGCTCGGATGTGGAGAAAACCCTGAAAGGCGGAAAGAGGATCGTGATCCTGGCGGGACCGAACGGCGCCGGCAAGACCACGTTCGCCCGAGAGTTCTTGCCCAACGAAGCGGATTGTCCCGTCTTCGTCAACGCCGATCTGATCGCGAGCGGTCTCTCCCCATTCGCGCCGGACGCTTCGGCGATTCGCGCGGGTCGCCTCATGCTTGAAGAGATCAAGGGGCACGCACGCGCAGGCAGGAGCTTCGCTTTCGAGACGACGTTCAGCGGTCTCCTCTACGCGCGCCTCATCCCGCGCTGGCGCCGGCAGGGGTACCGGGTCAAGCTCATCTATCTCAGGCTTGCGAGCGCCGACCTCGCGCTGTCTCGTGTGGCCGCGCGCGTGCTCCAGGGCGGACATAACGTACCGGCGGAAGTGGTCCTCCGTCGCTACGTCAGCAGCTGGCGCAACTTCGAGCGCGTCTACAAGCCATTGGTCGATGCCTGGGCGTTGTACGACAATTCAGGCGAGAAACCAGTCCTCGTCGAGCAGGAGAGCGAGCATGAGATCTAAGCGCTTGACGTCAATCGATCGAGACCTTATCGGGGCCCAACAGGCTCTCGAGCGAGCGGCCGCGCAAGCTCGTCGGCTCGCGGAGCAGACTGGAACGCCCTTCTACGTACTCAAGAGTGGTCAGGTCGTCGACCTCAACGCTCGGCGTTCGCGCGAGAAGCTCCACGCGAGCACGAGGCTGATGTCGTGAGAAACGCGGCGCTCGGTGATCGCAGGGAATGGAGGTTCCCTGATCGAAATCGACTGACGGCTCGAATGCTAATCCTGCGGACTCGGACGCTCAAGGAGACTTCCCGAAATGACCGAGCGATATCTCGAGGACTTTGCCGTGGGGCAGACCTTCGGCTCCGGGCGGCTGCGGATCGACGAGGAGCGGATCAAGACCTTTGCCGCCGAGTTCGATCCCCAACCCTTCCATCTGGACGAGGAGGCCGCGCGCCACACGATGTTCCGCGGACTGGCCGCGAGCGGCTGGCACACCTCCGCGGTGACGATGCGGCTCCTCGTCGAAAGCGAGATCAGGCCCGCCGGCGGCATCGTGGGCGCCGGCTTCGATGAGCTTCGCTGGCCACGGCCGGTGCGCCCCGGAGATGAGCTGCGCGTCGAGAGCGAGGTGCTCGAGGTACGGCCTTAAAAGTCGCGGCCGCAGCAGGGAATGATCAAGGTGCGGACAACGCCCCTGAATCAGAGGGACGAGCCAGTACAGGTTTCCATCGGGAATCTCGTGGTGATGCGTCGCCCGACCTAGAGTCTAGGAGACGCCGCTCCCAGCACAGTGCCGGTTGTTGCGCCAACGCCACTATTTGCTCGGCGGGAGTGTATCGCGCGTCTGGACTAGTCGCGCCTTCCCGACGAGCTCGAACACATACTCGCGCTCGAACCCGCCAGGACTTACCTCCCCGTAGCCCCACAACCGGACTCGCAGGGCGCCGTCATCGAGCCAGCCAATAGACTCCACGTAGGCATGGTGGTTACTCAGAACCTCGAGACGTCCAACGCGCCGCTGAAGCTCCTTGGTAACGCTCATGCCCTTGGATGGACGCTCTGCGTCAAACAACATGACGTCTGAGAAGTCGCTGCCGCATCGGCAGGTGCCGGCTAGGTGCCGACCTGATGGTGCCCATTCCCCCCTGACGTTCCGGAAGAAGGGCATGAGGGGCGTGCGCCTGCCGGCAGGACCAGATGGTGAGTGAACTCCGGATCGCCGGACAGCGGGGCCTCCCAGATGATTGCTCGGGCACCATCGGGGGATGCGACCTGCCGGTCGGGCCCGGGGAATCCTCCAACCGACACAGCACCGATCAGCCACGCAAGCGAAAGCACGCCCCCCTCCCCTCCGCTACGAGAGGTGCGGCTCCACCAGCTTGACGAGGGCGTCCTTCGACATCTTCCCGACTCGCTGTTCCACGACCTTGCCGCCCTTCAGGAGGATCAGGGTCGGCATCGCGGTGATGTTGTAGCGGAAGGGGACGTCGTTGTTCTCTTCGACGTTCAGCTTCCCCACTTTCAGCCGGCCGCCATAGAGGCCGGCCACCGCCTCCAGGTCGGGGACCATGGCCAGGCAGGGCTTGCACCATTCCGCCCAGAAGTCCACGAGCACGGGCTTGTCGGAGGTCACGACCTGCTGGTCCCAGTTCTGGTCCGTCAAGGTCTCGATGTTCACGCTCATTGACAACGTCGCCTCCTGCAATACCCCTGGGGGTTGATCCCGAACGAGCCTAGACCCTGCTCATGGCGCGGCGGTAGAGCTCGACGTACTCCCGGGCCGAGCGGTCCCACGAGAAGTCCTTGGCCATGCCGTTCCGCAGCAGCCGCTCGCGGCCCTTCTTGTCCTTCAAGGCCGCGAGCCCCTGGTCGAGGGCCCACATGAGCCCGGTGCCGTCGGGGTTGTCGAAGCGGAACCCGGTGCCGCTCCCCTTGGACTTGTCCCACGGCTCCACCGTGTCCACGAGCCCCCCTGCCGTGCGCACCACCGGGGGAGTGCCGTAGCGGAGCGCGTACATCTGCGTCAGCCCGCAGGGCTCGGAGCGCGAGGGCATGAGGAACAGGTCGGAGCCGGCCATGATCTTGTGGGCGAGGGCCTCGTCGTAGCCGAAGTACGTCGAGAATCGCGAGGGGTCGCGCGCCTGGAGGGCCCGCAATCCCTCCTGGACGCCGTGGTCGCCCGTGCCCAGCACCACCATCCGCATCTTTCGTTGGAGGAGGTCGTACCAGGCCCCCGCCACGATGTCGAAGCCCTTCTGCCACACGAGGCGCGAGACGACTCCCACCACCGGCAGGTCGGGGAACTCCGCGAGCCCGAACGTGCGCAGCAGGTCGGCCTTGCACTCGGTCTTCCCCGTCAGGTCGTCCGCGCCGTAGCTCCGGGAGATGCGGCGGTCGACCCGCGGGTCCCACTCCTCGTAGTCGACGCCGTTCAGGATCCCCGAGAAATCGCCGCCCCGGGCGCGGATGATCGCGTCGAAGCCGAAGGCGTGCTCGGGCTGCTGGATCTCCCACGCGTGGTGGGGCGAGACCGTGTTCACGAGCTCGGAGAACTGGATGCCGCCCTTCAGGTAGCTGACCGCGCCGCGGTACTCGAGCGCCTCGGACGTCCCCAGGTTCCAGGGCAGGCCGAGCAGCCCCACCGTATCCAGGCCAAACTGGCCCTGATAGGCCACGTTGTGGATGGTGAAGACCGAGGGCGATCGGTGGAGCGCGGGGTCGTCCCAGTAGAACGCCTTCAGATAGACGGGAATGAGCCCGGTCTGCCAGTCGTGGGCGTGGAAGACGCCGGGCCTCTCGCCACGGCTCCGGAAATACTCGATGGCCGCCCGTGACAGGAACGCGAAGCGGAGCCGGTTGTCCTCGTAGTCGCCGTAGATCGCGGAGCGCTCGTAGAACGGCGGGTGCTCGACGAACACCACGTCGACGCCGTGCTCCGTTCGCGTCCGGTAGAAGCCGGCGCTCCGAGCGATGCCGTCCACCGGCACGTGGACCGATCCCCCGAACTCGCCGGGGGGGAACGGGATCCCCGCGTAACGCGGCAGGATCACCGTCACCCGATGGCCGAGCCGGACCAGCGCCTTCGGCAGCGCGGCGGAGATGTCGGCCAGCCCCCCGGTCTTGACGTAGGGGGCCATCTCGGACGTGACGAAAGCGACGTGAATGGAGTCGGCCACTCGGTCCTCGGGCAAGAAAGACAGGCTAACAGACCTCGCCGACCGGCTCAACGAGAAGGCAGAGCGGTGCTACCCTGCCTCGGTGTCCCGCCGCCTCGGCCAGCACTTCCTGCGTCCGGCCTCGGTGGAGCGCCTGCTGCGCGCGATCGCCCCCGCGAAGGACGACGTGTTCCTCGAGATCGGCCCGGGCCGGGGCGCATTGACCCTGCCACTCGCCGCGGCGTGCGCCCGCGTCGTGGCCGTCGAGCTCGACACCGCCCTCGCGCGGCGACTGCGCGAACGGGCCCCGGGCAACCTCGAGATCGTGGAGGGCGACGCCCTCACGGTCGACCTCGCGTCTCGCGTTCCCGAAGGCAGCCGACTCGTGGGGAACCTGCCGTACTACGTCTCGAGCCCGCTCTTGCGCCGGTTCCTGGAGATGCGCGGCCACGTCCGCGACCTGCACGTCATGCTCCAGGAAGAAGTCGCGCGGCGAGTGGCCGCCGCCCCGGGCTCCCGCGAGTACGGGATCCTGTCCGTCTTCTACGCGCTCTGGGCCGAGGTCGACGTGCCATTGCGATTCCCGCCGGGCGCGTTCGAGCCGCCGCCCAAGGTCGGGTCGGCCCTGCTGAGGGCCCGCTTCCTGCGCGAACCTCGCGCCGACGTGGGCGATCCCGCGGCCTTCGAACGGCTGGTCTACCAGGCATTTGCGCGCCGGCGACGGACCCTTGAAAATAACTTGCAAGATAGCTATGCTAACCTCAAGGATCACTTGAAGTTGCTCAACCTGGCGGGGACCCGGCGGGCAGAAACACTATCGGTTGGGGAGTTCGCGAGGTTAAGCCGTGCCCTCTCGCTCGAATAGTCCGCCGTCCACCGGCCCATTCGCGGGGAGTTCTCCGTCTTCGCCGCTCCGGCTGATCCCTCTCGGCGGCCTCGGCGAGTTCGGCATGAACGCATTCGTGCTCGATTGGGACGGCCACCTCCTGCTCGTCGACGCGGGGATGCAGTTCCCGAGCGCGGAAACGCCCGGGGTTGACTCGATCGTGCCCGACTTCCAGTATCTCGTCGAGCGCGCGCACCGCCTGCGCGGGATCGTGCTGACCCACGGCCACGAGGATCACATCGGCGCCCTCGGCTTCGCTCTCCAGGCGGCGCCGGCGCCCGTCTACGGGAGCCGGCTCACCCTCGGCTTCGTGCGGCGCCGCCTGCGCGAGCGCGGCGTCACCGCCGACCTGCGGACCCTCACCCCGGGACGCGCCGAGGAGATCGGGCCGTTCCGGGTGCATCCGATCCGCGTGGCCCACAGCGTGCTCGACAGCCTCGCCCTCGCCATTGAGACCCCGGCCGGGGTCGTGCTGGCGAGCGGCGACTTCAAGATCGACGCGGCCGCCGCGCCGGAGGAGCGCACGGACCTCGAGGCGCTCTCGGCCTGGGGCGACCGGGGCGTGGCCGTGCTGCTCTCCGACAGCACGAACGTCGAGCAGGCCGGGGCAACCGGCGGCGAAGACGAGGTGATCCCCGCGTTCGAGGAAGTCCTGGCCCGGACGCGCGGGCGGGTGCTCGTCTCCTGCTTCGCCACTTCGATCCCGCGCATCCAGCGGGTGGCCGACGTCGCGGTGCGCGCCGGCCGGCCCGTGGCCTTCGTCGGCCGGCGCATGGTGGACAACGCAGACGTGGCGATGGACCTCGGCCTCCTGCGCATTCCGATGGGCGCGCAGGTCCCGTCGAACGTGCTCGGCGAGATGCCGCCCGGCGACCGGACCGTGGTGTTCGTTTCGGGCAGCCAGGGCGAGCCCATGTCGGCCCTCTCCCTCGTGAGCGTGGGCGAGCATCGCGCGGTTTCCGCGGGGCCGGGCGACACGGTAGTGCTCTCCGCCCGGGCCATCCCCGGCAACGAGCGCGTGGTGTCGCGCCTCATCAGCAACCTCTTCCGTCTCGGCTGCGACGTGGTCCACCCCGGCACCGCGCGCGTCCACGTCTCGGGCCACGGCAGCCAGGACGACCTCCTCGAGCTCCTCGGCCGCGTTCGGCCCCGTTACCTGGTGCCCATCCACGGGGAGTACCGCATGCTCGCGCAGCACAAGCGCCTGGCCGTGCGGGCCGGCTTCCCCGCCGACCGCGTCCTCGTGGCCGAGGACGGCGACGTCCTGGCCATCGGCCCCGAGGGCGCCCGCAAGGAGGCCCGGGTGGCGGCCGGGCGCACCCTCCTCGACCGGGGCGGCGCCCTCGAGGTGGACGACGTGGTGGTGCGCGACCGGCGGCACCTGTCCTCCGAGGGCATCGTGGTGCCGATCGTCGTCCTCGATCGCCAGACGGGGCGGCTCGAGTCGGCCCCCGAGATCGTGACCCGCGGGTTCGTCGACGCCAGCGAGCAGGCAGAGCTGCTCGACGAGGCCGGCCGTCTGCTCGAGGCGGCGCTCGACGCGCGCCCCCGCGAGGAGCGCCTCGACAGCGCCCTCACCCGCGAGCGGATCCGCATGGAGCTGCGTAGGTTCTTCAAGAAGCGCACAGAACGGCGGCCGATGGTGATCCCGGTCGTCATGGAGGTATGAGCGGCATGCCAACGGCGTCCGGTTCGAGATCGACGCGCAGAACGGAGCTCCTGGGGCTCTCCGCCTTCGCCCTCGCGCTGATGCTCCTCATCGCCCTCGCGACGTTCAACCCCCACGACCCCGCGCCGTTCTTCCGGGCGGGCGCGGGCGGCCCCGCAAGGAACTTCATCGGGCCGGTGGGAGGCTTCCTCGCGGAGCTGCTCATCCCGCAGCTGTTCGGGGTGGCCGCGCTCCTGCTGCCCCTCGTCTTCGGGCTCTTCGGGTGGAAGCTCTTCTGGTGCCGGCCGATCGAGGCCCCGTACACCAAGGCCTTCGGGATCGCGCTGCTCCTGCTCGCCCTCACGGGGTTCCTCGCCCTCACCTTCGGGACGGTCTCCTTCGAGGGCGAGCCCGTGCGGGCCGGGGGCGCCGCCGGGGAGGCGGTCGCCCTTCTCCTGACCGGCGAGTTCAGCCGAACCGGCGCCTACATCGTGGTGGCCACGTCTCTCTTCGTGGCCCTGATCCTGGCCACCCAGTTCTCCTTCGCCACCTTCCTCGGCGCGGCCGGGAGGCGCGTGGGCGCGCGCCTGCAGGCGCTGCGCACGGCATGGGCCCATTACCGCGAGCGGCGGCGCAAGGAGAAGCTGCGCCGCGAGGTCATCCGCAAGCACACGCAGAAAGACCCGGCGGAGCCGGCCGACGGCCTCCCCCGCTTGCGCCGGGTCAGGGCCGTGCGAGACGGTGATCCCGAGGAAGCGGACGAGGACGAGCCCGCGGCCGAGCTGCCGCTGCGGGCCGTCCCGGCCCAGAAGGCGCTGCCCTTCCTGGCGGTTTCACAGGCCGAGGACGTCGCTGACGACAAGTCTCGGCCTTCGGTCCGCCGCAAGGGGGCCCGCGCCGCTGCCGAGCCGGCCGGGACCTCCATCCTGCCGCCCCTCACCATCCTCGACGAGGCCAAGCCGAGCATCGGCCTCGACAACGAGCGCCTGTACGAGAAGGGACGGATCCTCCAGGCCAAGTGCGGCGAGTTCGGGGTGCTCGGCACGGTGAAGGAGATCCATCCCGGACCGGTGGTCACCACCTACGAGTTCAAGCCCGACGCCGGCATCAAGTACTCGAAGATCGTGGGCCTGGCCGACGATCTGGCCCTGGCCCTCGAGGCGGAGTCGATCCGCATCGACCGCGTGAGCGGAAAGGGCAACGTGGGGATCGAGATCCCGAACGAGGTCCGGGACACCATCTACCTGCGCGAGATGCTGGAATCGGACGTCTTCCGCAAGGCCCCGGGGCGCCTGACTCTCAGCCTCGGGAAGACCGTGAACGGCGACTCCTACGTGACCGACCTCACCAGCATGCCCCATCTCCTCATCGCGGGCTCCACGGGGACCGGCAAGAGCGTGGGACTCAATTGCATGATCGCCAGCATCCTCTTCAGGTGGACCCCGGACGAGGTCCGCCTCATCCTGATCGACCCCAAGCGGCTCGAGCTCGGGGTCTACGAAGACATCCCGCACCTGCTCACCCCGGTGGTGACCGACCCCAAGGTCGCCGCCAACGTACTCCGGTGGGCGGTGACCGAGATGGAGAAGCGCATCCGCAAGCTCGCGTCGGAGGGGGTGCGGAACATCGAGCAGTTCAACAACATCATCCGGGCCGAGAAGGCGAGCGTGAGCGACGACGACGACGAGCTGAAGCCCCTCCACTACATCGTGATCATCATCGACGAGCTGGCCGACCTGATGATGGTTTCTTCCCACGAGGTGGAGGAGTCCATCACTCGCCTCGCCCAGATGGCGCGCGCGGTGGGGATCCACCTCATCCTGGCCACCCAGCGCCCCTCGGTGGACGTGCTCACCGGCCTCATCAAGGCGAACTTCCCCTCGCGCATCTCCTACCGGGTGGCGGCCCGGGTGGACAGCCGCACCATCCTCGATTCGATCGGGGCCGAGCAGCTCCTCGGCCGGGGCGACATGCTCTTCCTCCCCCCCGGCAGCGCCCGCCTCATTCGCATCCACGGCGCCTTCGTGACGGAGAAGGAGATCGCGCGGCTCACCGCGTACCTGCGCAAGGTGGCGGCCCCGACCTACGACGACAACGTGGGCAAGCCCGAGAAGGCCGCGGAGGCGGCCGAGGTGATCGACCGCGACGAGCTGTTCGACGAAGCGGTCCGCTTCGTCGTGCAGAGCGGCCAGGCCTCGACCAGCATGCTGCAGCGGCGTTTTCGCGTGGGCTTCTCGCGGGCCGGGCGCCTCGTCGACATGATGGAGCGCGACGGCATCATCGGCCCCGCCGACGGCTCCAAGGCCCGCGAGATCCTGGTCGCCGCCGACTACTTCGAGACGGTGGACTCCTGGCCCAAGTGACCCGAAACCCGGGTGCGGCCGGCCGGACGGCCGCCCTTCTTGCCGCGCTGCTGTGCGCGGGGCCCCCGCCCCTCCCGGCGGCGGCGGCGCGGCCGGCGCGCGTGGCGGTAACTCCTCCGCGCCGACCCGATTCCGCGCTCTTCCTGGAGGCCCAGCAGGCCGAGGTGGCCCTCAAGGCCTCCCCACGGCTCGCGGGCCGGACCGCCGAGTGGGAGGGCGTCGTCCTGCGCTACCGCCGCCTCGTCGCGCGCTACCCCAAGAGCGGGTACTCCGACAACGCCCTCCTGGCCATCGGAAACCTCTATCGCGAGATGGGGACCCGCTTCCACACCGCGCGCTACGACGACGACGCGGTCAAGGCCTACCGGGCCCTGGTGAGCGAGTACCCGCGCAGCCGCCTGGGCGACGACGCGCTCTGGGCGGTCGTGCAGATGGCCCAGGTCGCGAACGACCGCAAGCGCATCGCCGAGGCCGGCAAGGCCTATCTCGACGCCTTTCCCGACGCGCCTCGGGCCGGTGTGGTGAAGGCGCTCCTCCGCCGCAAGACGCCCAGCGCGCCCCTGCCCAGCCCGCCCCCGCCGGGTCTGGTGCAGGTCACCGACCTCCGCGCCTGGAGCGGTGACTCCTCCACCCGCGTCGTCGTCGACCTGGACAAGAAGGTCAAGCTCCTCTACGACCGCATCGCCGACCCGGATCGCCTCTTCGTGGACCTCGTCGGCACCCGCCTGCACCCGAACCTGAAGAACCGCAGCTTTCCCGTGGGGGACGGGCTGCTCGAGAAGATCCGGCTCGCCCAGAACAAGGACGACGTCGTCCGGGTGGTCCTCGACTTCAAGGACGTCAAGGACCACAGCATCTTCTTCCTCGAGGATCCCACCCGGCTCGTCATCGACGTCCGGGGAGCGGCCCGGGCCGGGACCCGGGTCGCCGAGAAGGCAGAGCCCACTCCCGGATCCGTCGATGCCCTGCCGAGCCATCGCCTCGACGGCATGGTGGCGAGTCCGCCGGCGTCGCGCCAGACCCCGGGCGCGAAGGCGGCCCCGATCGTGATCGGCAGCTCCGAAGGCCCGGGCCCAACCTCCTCCGCGCCCACCCGCGAAGCTTCGGGGCGAGACCGGTCGCGCCGAGCCCCGCCCGCGCCCGAGCCCCCCGACCTGAACCGCGCGGGCTCTTACAGCCTCGCCCGCCAGCTCGGCCTGGGGGCCCGCCGCATCGTCATCGACGCCGGCCACGGCGGCCACGATCCCGGCACCATCGGCGCCGGCGGCCTCCAGGAGAAGGACCTCGTGCTCGACGTCTCCCTGCGGCTGGAGAAGCTCGTACGGGCCGAGCTCGGGGCCGAGGTCCTGATGACCCGGTCCAGCGACGCCTACGTCCCGCTGGAGGAACGCACCGCCATCGCCAACTCCAGGGCGGCCGACCTCTTCCTATCGGTCCACGCCAATGCCAGCCGGGACCGGCGGGCCCGCGGCATCGAGACCTACTTCCTGAACTTCGCCCAGGACCCCCATGCGGAGGCGGTGGCCGCCCGGGAGAACGCGATCTCCGCCGCCACCCTCAAGGACCTGCAGCAGCTCGTGAAGGCCATCACCCTGAACAGCAAGATCGACGAGAGCCGGGACTTCGCGGCGTCGGTGCAGGAAGCCATGGTCCAGAACATCCGCGAGCAGCACCCGGTGGAGGACCGGGGAGTGCACACGGCGCCCTTCTACGTCCTCATCGGGGCCAACATGCCGAGCGTTCTCGCGGAGATCGCCTTCGTGAGCAACCCCGAGGACGAGAAGCGCCTCAAGACGCCCGAGTACCGCGACGTCATCGCCCGGGCCCTCTTCCGCGGGGTCCGCGCCTATCTGGAGGCCCTGAACCGCACCCAGATGCGGCAATTGACGGGCTCCGGAAGCCGTTCTACAGTGGCCGCGAAGGACCGCGCCCGATGAACCCCGCCGATCACGCCATCACCTGGATCAAGGTCGAGCGGCCCACCTTCGACCTGGTGGGCGTCATC
>WNFM01188952.1_pt5 | contig 13505 bp, 11 predicted proteins | sample 5400271 | NCBI WGS metagenome assembly WNFM01 (sample SAMN13153352, study PRJNA577476) | soil metagenome | isolation source: 60 cm saprolite on Douglas fir-dominated hillslope | place: USA:California | collected 2013-09-17 | reverse complement strand
GCCCGTGAGTGTGACGCCCTCGACGAACGCCCGTTGCGCGAGGAAGAAGAGGATGATCACCGGCGCCATCACGAGGAGCGTGGCGGCCATGGTCAGGTTCCACTGCACCTGATGCGCGGAACGGAACTGCGCCAATCCGAGCGAGAGCACCCAGTTGTGTGAGTTCTCGCCCACGTAGAGCAGCGGGAGGAAGAAGTCGTTGAAGGTGTAGAGGAACGAGAAGAGCGCGACCGCCGCGATCGCAGGCTTCGCGAGCCGCGTCACGACGGTGAAGAGGATTCGCAGCTCGCCACAGCCGTCGACTCGCGCCGCGTCGAGGTACTCCTCCGGGATCGTCAGGAAGAACTGCCGCAGCAGGAAGATCGTGAACGCGTCGCCGAACCAGTTCGGGATGATCAGCGGCCAGAGCGTGCCGATGAGGTGCAACTTCGCCCACATGACGTACAGCGGGACGACTGAGACCTGCGGCGGCAGCATCAGCGCGATCAGCACGACGACGAACGCCGCATCGCGCCCGCGCCAGCGCAAGCGCGCGAGCGCGTACGCAACTGGGATCGACGAGACCACGACGCCGATCGTCGCGAGGCACGAGTAGACGAACGTGTTGAACGTCCAGCGCGCGAGCGGAGCTTTCGAAAAGACGTCGGCGAAGTTCTGCAGCCGGAACGGATGTGGCCAGAGGTTCGCCGAGAGCGCCTGGTTCGTCGTCATCAACGACGTGAGCACGATGAACACGAACGGCGCGAGGAACGCGATCGCGATCGCGATCAGGACGCTGTGCTGCGCGACTGCGAGTAGGAAGCGCTTACGACGAACGTGCGCCGGCGGGCGACGACGCACGAACGGCGTGGTGGCAGCGGCGCTCGTCATCGCGGCACCGCCTGGTGCACCCACTTGCGTGAGTTGAGGACGATCACGAGCGTCACCGCGAATGAGACGACGAGCAGCAGCATCGCCATCGCGGACGCGTAGCCCATCTGGAAGTCGGTGAACCCGTGCTGGTAGAGCAGTACCGGGTAGAAGAGCGTCGAGTGGTTCGGGTAGCCGAGGCCCGAGAACGTGTCGCCGGCCTGCGACGCCTGGCCGGACGCGATGCTCGCTGCGACGAACGCCTGCGTGAAGTACTGCAGGCCCTGGATGACGCCGAGGACGACGGCGAAGAGGATCACCGGGCTGACGGTCGGGAGTGTCACGTAGCGGAGGCGCTGCAGTGGTCCCGCGCCGTCGAGCTCCGCCGACTCGTATAGATGCTGCGGCACATCGAGCACCGAGGCGAGGAAGATCACCATCGTGTTCCCGATCCCCCAGAGGGAGAGCAGGATCAGCGACGGCTTCGCCCATTGCGCTGAGTTGAACCAGAGCGGCCCGTTGATGCCGAGGTGCGAGAGCGCAGTGTTCACCGGGCCTGTCGCGGGATTGAGGATGTAGACGAAGCCGAGCGTCGCCGCGACCGGCGGCGCGAGCGCCGGCAGGTAGAAGATCGTGCGGAAGGCGCCGGCTCCGCTCTTCGCACGCGCGACAAGCAACGCGATCCCGAACGCGAAGAGAACCTGGCACGGAACGGCGATCAGCACCATCCAGACCACGGTGTTGCGCACCGCCTCCCAGACGAGTGGATCGACGTTGAAGAGGTAGTTGTAGTTCGCCCACCCGACCCAGCGCGGCGGCGAGAGCAGGTCGTAGTGGTTGAACGACAGGTACCCGCTCATCACAAGCGGGTACGCGAAGAAGACCGAGAACCCGACGATCCACGGGCTCATCAGGAGCAGCACGAGCCGACGGCGACGCCAGTCGGCCCGCCGTCGCGCGCGCGTGCGCAGCGGCACGGCCGGGGCCGAAGCCCCGGCCGTATCCACCACTGCGCCGTTCATTGCTCCTTCGAGCCTCCGCCGCTCACGGCACGCCGCCTCCGCCGCCTGCCTGGGCGACCTGGGCATCGAGCTGCGACGCGAGCTTCTTGAGCCCGCCGTTCAGATCCTTGACCTTCCCGGCTTGCCACTGCTGGAAGAAGTCCTGGACCGAGTTGGTGTACGCCTGCCCCGACGCCATGATCGGAGAGGTTCCCGACTTCGAGTTCGCGAAGATCGTCAGGAACGTCTTGAAGTGCGAGTCCGGCGTGATCTCCTTCGAGTTCAGCGACGCCGTCGTCGTCGGCACGTTCCGGATCATGTTCGAGAACTGCGCGAGGAAGTGGTTGTTCGTCGTCAGGTACTTGACGAGCGCCCATGACTCATCGAGGTGCTTCACGCCGCGCGGGATGCCGATGATCGTGCCGTTGATGTAGCCCGATCCGTACAGCTCGGGATGCGCGTCGTCGACCGGCATCGGCGCCGTTCCGTAGTCGAGGTTCGGATGCTCATTGTGGATGAACGCGACGCGCCATTCGCCGTCGAAGTTCATCGCGAGCTTGCCTGTCTCGAACGCCTGCGACGGGGTGAACTCGTCGATCGGTTGCGCCTGGTAGCGCACGAGGTTCGAGTAGCCGAACCAGTCGACCAGGCTCTTCTGCCACTTGGCCCATTTGGCCCACGCGGGGTCCTTGCCGATCAGCGAGTGGCCCTTGGAGTCGATCCACTTGCCGCCGTAGGCCTGGATCCACCGCTCGGGAGTGTTCTCGTAGAAGCCGATCGACGGGTCGAAGCCAGCGATCTTGATCTTGCCGCCGTTGTCGCGGACGGTCAGCTTTTTCGCGTCGGCGGCGAGCTCCGACATCGTCTTCGGGGGGCTCGCGATGCCGGCCGCCTTGAACAGCTTCTTGTTGTAGTAGAGGCCATAGACGTCCGCGAGCAGCGGCAACGCGCAGTGCTTGCCGGCGTAGCCCGTGTAGTACCAGGTCGCCTTCGGGAAGAGCGACGAGGGGATGTTGTCCTTCTTCATCAGTGAGGACAGATCGATCCACCCGCCGCTGCCGCAGTAGTTGCCGACGTTGTAGGAGTTGAAGGAGCTCACGACGTCGGGCGCCGTGCCCGAACGGATCGCGGCGACGATTTTGTTGTCGTCGATCCCGCCGACGACCTTCACCGACACGTTCTTGTGCGTGCGGTTGTACTCGTCGATCAGCTTCTGGAAGCTGGTCAACTCGTGGCCGGCGCTCCAACCGACCCAGATCGTGAGCTTCGTCGGGGCGGTGCTGTGCACCCCACTCGCGGCTGCAGCCGCGGCGAGGACCAATGCTGCGATCAGCATGGCAGCCAGTGCGCTGCGTTTCCTCATTCCACCCTCCACGGGAGAACGAACTGGTTAACGTTCCGAACCAGAAGGGAGCCTAAGCGGGTGGAGGGCGTCGAGTCAAGCGACATCTGGGCCTCATTGGGTTAAGGTTGATAACTCAATGGCTACCGGCCGCGCAACGCCACCGCTGCTCAAGGACCTGAACGAGCGCACGGTCTTCGAGGCGATCCGGGCCAGCGCACCAATCTCGCGAGCCGAGATCTCGCGACTCGTCGGGATCTCGAAGCCGACCGTCTCGCTTGCGCTCCAGTCGCTGCTCGCTAGGGGGCGACGTTCTTCGAGCCGGTCCCCGAGGCAGCGTTCGTGCTCGGGCTCGACCTCGGCGCGCGCTTCGTGCGCGGCGCCGTGTGCGACGTGCGCGGCGAGATCCGCGCGCGGCACGACGTCGAGCTGTCCGCGCGCACCGCCGCCGCGTCGCTCGATGCGATCGAGTCGCTCTCGCGCTCGCTGCTTGCCGCCGCAGACGCGACACCGGAGCTCGTCGACAGCGTGGTGCTCGGCGTTCCCGGCGCCGTCGACGGCGAGGGGCGCATCTCGCTGGCGGAGAACGTCACGGGCCTCGAGGGCGACGGTTTCCGCGACGAGCTCGCGGCGCGCATCGAGTTGCCGGTGACGATCGAGAACGACATCAACCTTGCTGCGCTCGGCGAGCGGTGGCGGGGCATCGCGCGCGGGGTCGACGACTTCGTGTTCCTCTCGATCGGCACGGGTCTCGGCGCCGGGCTCGTCCTCCGGGGCGAGCTCCACCGCGGGCACAACGGCTCCGCCGGCGAGCTCGACTACGTGCGCATCGGACTGACCGAGGACATCGATCCTTGCGCGGCGGCGATCTCCGCGCTGGCGCAGTCCTTCGGTGCGCCCGCGCCGCACGACCCGCCCGCGATCTTTGCCGCAGCCCGTGCCGGCGATCGCATCGCGCGAGAGGTCGTCGATGAGGAGTGCCGGCGCATCGCGCTGCACATCGTTCCGCTCGCCGCAGTCACCGACGTCGGTCTCGTCGTGCTCGGCGGCGGGATCGGCGCGAACGGCGACCTGCTCTACGACGGCATCCGCGCCCGGTTGCAGGCGTGGCTGCCGTCACCGCCGCGCGTCGAGGCGTCGAGCCTCGGCGACGCAGCCGTCCTGACGGGTGGGCTCGCGGTCGGCCTGCGTACGGCCCGCGAGAACGTCTTCGTCAATCGTTCGCGCTAGCTGTACTGCTAGACGCGTTCGCCGACCGGCACCGACGTGGACGACGAGGCCTCGGCGGCGCGCTTCAGCACCTGCAGAGCGCCCGTCGTGTCGCCGTCTTCCTCGAGCAACGCCGCGAGCTTGCGGCCGGCGTCCAGCGCCATCGGCTTGAAGTGCTCGCTGAGCAGCTCGAGTGCCTGGCCGAGCAGCATCTTGGGCCGTTCCCGGTCGCCCGCCGCGAGGAACACGTCGGCGAGCGTGGCGTAGGCGAGCCCGCGGTCGCCGGGGCTGACGGCATCCAGCAGCTCGAGCGTCCGTGCCGCCTTCAGCGCAGCCTCCGCGTTGCGGTCGAGCGCCATCAGCGCGCGCGCCTCCTCGAGCGAGAAGCGCGCGTCGTCGCGTCCGGTGAGATCACTGCCGAACAGCGCACGCCCGCGCTCGAGCAGCCGGAGAGCCTCCTCGGAGTTGCCCGATTCGATCTCGGCATAGGCGAGCAGGTGGTAGGCCATCCCGACATATGCGTCGTTCTCGGTGCGCTCCAGAATCTCCAGGGCGCGGCGCGCGTACTTCCCGGCGAGACGTGGCTCATGTCGCATCGAATGGAGACGCGACTGCGACCAGAACACGCGTGCAGTCGCGACGGGGTCGCCCGCCTCGTCGGCGAAGCGGATCACATCCGCCAGCGCGGCCTCCGCCTTGCTGAAGTCGCCGGCGTCGATCTGCGCGTTCGCAAGCAGGACGGTGAAGCGCAGCTGCTCGACCGACGCTCCCGCCTCTTGCGCCTCACGCGCCCCCTGTTCGAAGAGCGCGATCGCGGACTCGCGCCCGCCGCTGATTGCGTAGGCGCGGCCAAGCGTGTCGACCAGCCCCGCGTCAGCGAGCGTCGACCGGCTGCGCAGCTCGAACGACTGTTCGAGCAGGTCGATCGCCGCCGCCCAGCGCTCGGAGCGAAACGCGATCTGGCCGAGACCCGCGAGCGCAGCGGGCCGGGCGGGATCGCCCGGCTCGAGATGCGCGCGGTAGAGGCGCTCGGCCTCGTCGATCTCGCCGAGCCGAAGTGCGACCTCGGCATCGATCAGCTCCGACGGCTGAACCTCTGCCGCCTCGACGCCGGTCGCGAGCCACTGGCCGGAGACGTCCAGGCGCAGCGCGAGCTGGTTGACCATCTGGAGTGAAGGGACGCGCGCTCCGGCCTCGAGGCGTGAGATGTAGGCGGCGGTGCAGCCGGGGAACGCAAGCTGGCGCTGCGATAGGCCGGCGCGTTCACGGGACGCCTTCAGGCGCGCTCCGACCTCCTTCGGCGAGTCGATGTGGGTGGTCAATGAGCGAGGCATGGGACACATACTAGTTGTCTGTTGTCAATCGTGCTGTCTGGGCGCCATCTGCTTTCAGACCGCGGCTGAAAGAATGGGCCAGCGCCCCCGGGGGCTGTCAACCCAACTCGGCCCTAAGGAGACAGCCCTAATGCGCAGGTTCCTACCTCTCGCGGTTGCTATCGCTTCGATCGTCAGCGCCCTGTTCGCCGCCGACGCGACGTACTGGCCCTAAGAAACTGTCGGGGACCCGGCCCAGGAACCGGGCCGGCAGGACCGCAGGGCGCGCGGCGGTGGGGCGCGCTCTGCGGCACCTTTTCGGGGGAGGCGACCGGGCGGCACGTGCGGCTACGGTCGCCCGGTGGATCGCCGCCGCACCGCAGGTACCGCTGTGCTCGCACTCTCGAGCGTCCTTGCCTGGTCGGCGGGAGCAGGCGCCGGCGGCCGCAACTGGGCTGCGCCCGCGATCAAGGCGGTCACGCAGGCCGGCGTCCTTGGCTCCTCGCCGACGACCTTCGCGCCCCAGTCGCCGCTGACGCAGCGGGCGCTCGCGGCAGCGATCCAGGCACAGTCGCGCCGAAGCCTGGCCCGCTCGCGATCCTCTCCACGTTGCCCGTCGGTGCAACCGTTGCCGGCTCGGCGCACCTCGGGGTGCAGGTTCCCGGGCGCTACGTCGATCACATCGACTTCGCGGTCGACGGGACCGGCGTGCACTCCGAGCAGCAGGCGCCCTACGAGCTGGACATCGACACGCTCGCGCTTCCAGACGGGGCGCATCAGCTTGCAGTCAACGTCGTCTTCCGCAACGGCGGCTACGCGATCTCAGTGTGGCCGTTCACCGTTGCGAACGCCCCCGGCGCGGTGCTGACGCCACCCGCGGCCCCGGTGTCATTGCCGATCGCGAAATCGTGGCTCCCGGCGCCCGCGCCGGAGACTCCTGCGGTCCAGCACGCGCTCTACCGCGCTGCGGCGCCGTCACAGACCGTGACGATCAAGCAGCTCGACGCGGCACTTGTCGCCTACATCGGCCTGGGCGGCGCGGCGCGCGAGATCCAGCTCACCCTGCAGCGCGCGGGCCTCGAGCCGCCGGCGAACACCGGCACGGAAGCGGTCGCGCGCATGCTCCAGCTCCGGCTGAACCATCCATCCGGCCAGGACGATCTCGAGCTGCTGCCCTTCCAGCCCGCGACGCGCGCGGAGGCCGCGTGGTCGTTCGCGCAGGTCCTCCGCGTCGACCACTGGGCCGTCGACTCGGTGCAGGAGGCCGCGGACACCTTCACGCTGCCCGAGCTCACGACCTGGCAGCGCCGGATCCTGACAACCGCGGTGCACTACGTCGGCTACCCCTACGTCTGGGGTGGGACGAGCCCCGGCCCGGAGTCGGACTTCGGCGTCCCCGCCGCCGGCGGCTTCGATTGCTCCGGCTTCGTCTGGCGCGTCTACAAGCTCACGCCGTACGCGGGCGCGCCGCAACTCTCGGGCGTGCTGCGCGGCCGGACGACCTACGAGATGAGCGGCGAGGTCCCGCACCACGAGCTCGTGCCCGCCGCGAAGCTCCAGCCGGCGGACGTGATGTTCTTCGGCGCGGACGGCCGCCGCTCGAAGCCGAGCCAGGTCGACCACACGGCGCTCTACCTCGGCAACGGCTGGTTCATCCAGTCGAGCGACGAAGGCGTGACCGTTCTCCCGTTCGGCGAGTCGTACACCCACAGCTACGCCTGGGGCCGCCGGCCCTTGCGCGAAGCGGACCTCACCGGCTGAGCATTCGCCCAAGAGGCTTCCGCCGCGAGCCGATGAAGCGGCGTAGGACCGAACGCCCCACCCTGTGGCCCACTCAACTCGCCTGCATCTGCGGTTCGCCGCTGCTACTGCTGTCGTCATCGCGACGGCCGGCGGCGCTCTGCTCTGGTACGTCCAGCGCCAGGAAGTACGTCAGGCCGAGCGCAACGTCACGATGCAGGCCCGGTTCGTCGAGAAGAGCATCCTCCACGACGAGCTGGCGCCGGCCGACGTCGCACGGCGCGTGCGCGGCGCACGGCTCGACGAGCTCGACCGGCTCTTCAACAGCCGGATCCTCGTGGACGGCGGCCTCCGCGTGAAGATCTACCGCCGCGGCGACGGCCTCGTCACGTACTCGAACGAGCACTCGCTGATCGGCACGAAGACCGACTCGATCCCCGAGCTCAACGAGGTACTCGGCGGCGCGGTCGTGCGCGACGTCTCGTACATCAACCACGAAGGGGGCACCGGCAAGAACGTCAAGGCGCTCGAGGTGTACGTGCCGTTGCAGCTGCACGGCGAGGCGAGGACGTCCGGTGTGTTCGAGATCTACGAGTCCTATGCTCCGGTCGCCTCGGCGATCCGCTCGTTCGTGCTGCCGTTCGCCGTCCTACTCCTCCTCGCACTGGTCGCCCTGTGGGCTGCGCTCTTCCCGCTCATCCAGCGGATGGTGCGCGCGATCGATCGCGACCGCGCCGCGCGGCAGACCGCGGAGCTCGCGCTCGAGGAGACGTCGGAGCAGCTGCGGCAATCGCAAAAGATGGATGCGATCGGACGTCTCGCCGGAGGCGTGGCGCACGACTTCAATAACCTGCTGCTCGCGATCACCGGCTATGCCGACTTTCTCATCGCGTCACTGACCGACCCCAAGCAGAAGCACTACGCCGAGGAGATCCAATCAGCGGGCGAGCGCGCAGCCGCACTGACGCACCAGCTGCTCGCCTTCAGTCGCCGCCAGGTGCTCCAGCCGCGCGTCGTGAACCTCAACGAGTGCGTGCTCGAGATGGAGACGATGCTGCGCCGGCTGATCGGCGAAGGCGTGCAGGTGGAGCTCGAGCTCGAGCCCGCCCTGCGGCCGGTCGAGGCCGACCCGAGCCAGATCGGGCAGGTGCTCCTGAACCTCGCCGTGAACGCACGGGATGCCATGTCGGGACACGGAACGCTGACGATCGCGACACGAAACGACGACAACGACGTCGTGCTCGAGGTGGCAGACGACGGCGCCGGGATGGATGACGAGACCCGCATCCGCCTGTTCGAACCGTTCTTCACGACCAAGGAGGTCGGCGACGGCACCGGGCTCGGCCTCTCGACGGTCTACGGGATCGTCGCGCAGAGCGGCGGGTCGATCGACGCGCGCTCGACCCCCGGTCTCGGTGCGACCTTCACCGTCCGCCTGCCCGTCACACATGCCACGCCGCGCGAGGAACGTCCCGTCGCGCCGACGCCCGCCCGAGGCGCGGAACGGATCCTCGTCGTCGACGACGAGAAGGTCGTGCGTGAGCTCCTCGCCCAGATGCTGCGCGAGCAGGGCTACGACGTCGAAGTGGCAGCGACGGCGCGCGAAGCGCGCGCGCTCGACGGCCCGTGGGATCTCTTGCTCACCGATGTCGTGATGCCCGAGACCGACGGCGTAAAGCTGTCGAAGCAGATCGACGCGCGTCATGTGCTCTTCATCTCCGGCTACGACCAGGAAGCGCTCGTCGCAGACGATGCGTCGTTCCTGCAGAAACCGTTCAGCCGGGACGAGCTGGCCGGCGCAGTGCGAGCGCTCTTCGACGGCGTGCGCGTCGTTGCCGGCTCGTACGCGGCCTGAGCCTTTCGGCTCGTTCAGGAACCCGTCAGGCCTGCGGTGTCCAAGATCGCTGATCCGCTCTATAGGCTTGGGCCGATGCTTGCCCCTGGGATTCCAACCGACATCGCGAAGTTCGCCATCGGCTTCGACCAGCGCGACCGCGCGCGCGTCCACGCTCTCTGGGAGCGGATCTTCGACTCCAACCAGTGGTCGGAAGGCGAGCTGACGAAGGAGTTCGAGGGCGCCTGGACAAGCTGGAACGGGCTCGACGCGGTGGCGTTCAACGGCTGGACGGGTGCGGCGCTCGCCGCGCTCGAATGGGCCGGCGTGCGCGGCGAAACGGTGCTGTGCCCCTCGAACACCTTCATGGCGACGCCGCTGAGCGCGATCACCGCGGGCGCGCGCGTCGAGTTCGTCGACTGCAACCGCGACGACCTCTGCATGTCGTTCGAGGACTTCGAGCGGAAGGTGCACGAGCACAAGCCGAAGGCCGCGTTCCTCGTCCACATCGGCGGCCACATCGCCTTCGACTCCGAGCGAATCGCGGAACTCTGCCGCAGCGAGGGGATCGTGCTGATCGAGGATTGCGCGCACGCGCACGGCGCTGAGTGGAACGGGCGGCGCGCCGGCATGTTCGGTGACGCAGGCATCTGGTCGTTCGCGCCGACGAAGACGATCTCGACAGGCGAGGGCGGCATGCTCGTCTCGAGGCATGCGGAGGCAGTTGAATTTGCCAGGACCTTCCGCAACTACGGCAAGCCGGACTATGCGGTCCACGGCCTGAACTTCCGGCTCAACGAGTTCACCGCGGCGCTGGGCATCGTGCAGGTGGACCGGCTCGACGAGATCGTCGAATGGAAGAACGAGATCGCACGCGTGCACCTCGACGTGATTCATCCCTCGCGGCTGCAGTTGCCCGAGGGGATGACGTCCGGCCTCTACAAGTCCCTGGTCTTCGAGCCGATCGAGAAGTCGACCGGCAAGGTCTACGACGAGCCGTGCCACCGCATCCTCGGTCACCAGGTCGACCTGCCGAACACCGACTGGGTCGCCGCGAATCACTGGTGCGTCCCGCTCTACTACCGCCCTGAGGAGCTGTGAAGGTCCTCGTCACCGGCGGGGCTGGGTTCATCGGCTCGCACGTCGTCGACAAGCTGATCGCGGCGGGCGAACCCGGGCGTCGAGACGGTGCTCGGCGACCTGCGCGACCCGGCGATCGTGGAGCAAGCGCTCGCGGGGACCGACGCGGTGCTGCATCTCGCCGCGGTCGCCGACGTCGATCAGGTCGCGAAGGACCCGACGCTCGCCGATCAGGTCAACACGCGCGGCACGCAGGTGCTGCTCGAGGGCGCGCGCGACGCAGACGTCAAGCGCTTCGTCTACGCGAGCACGATCTGGGTCTACGGCGACGCCGCCGGTCCCGAAGCGGTCGACGAGGACACTGCACTCGGCCTGCCGAAGCACTTTTACACCGCGACAAAGATCGCAGGCGAGATGTACACCGCGTCGTACGGCGAGCTGTACGACCTCGAGTGGACGATCCTGCGCTTCGGGATCCCGTACGGCCCGCGCGCGCGCCCGACCGCGGTCGTGCCGGCCTTTACGGCGAAGGCGCTCGCCGGACAGCCGCTGAAGATCGCCGGCGACGGCACGCAGTCGCGCCGCTTCGTCTACGTCGAGGACCTCGCCGAGGGCGTCGTCGCGTCGCTCGTCCCGGAAGCGGCGAACCGCGTCTACAACCTCGTCGGCCGCGAGAACACGAGTGTGCGCGCGATCGCACGCGCGGTGCGCGACGTCGTCGGTGACGTTCCGATCGAGCACATCGAAGGACGGGCGGGCGACCTGCGCGGCGGCAACATCTCCGGCGAGCGCGCTGCGGTCGAGCTCGGCTGGGAGCCGCGCACCTCATTCGCAGACGGCGTGCGGCGCTACGTCGAGTGGGTGACCGCGGAGGCAGGCACGCCGAGCGCGGCAACGGCGGCGAGCACGGACGGCAGCGCTGCCGCCGTCCTGCGCCAAGAGTCGTCCGAGCTGTAGGCGTCCGAGTCGTGCAGCAGCACCACGTCGCCCGGCCGTAGGCCGTTCGTCGCACGCCGCGAGATCGACTCCGCCGTCGCTCGCCGCTCCCAGTCGCGCCCCCAGGTCGACCAGAGGAGCGGCCGCCACCCGCGTTCGCGGACGTGGACAAGCGCGCCGGAGCTGAAGACGCCGTAGGGGGGCCGGTAGAGCAATGGGACGACCCCGGTCGCATCGCTGATGACAGCTACGGCATGGTCGAGGTCGTCCCGAAGCTCGCGCACCCGCCGGCGCAGGAGCAGCGTGTGCCGGTAGCCGTGCACGGCCACCTCGTGACCTGCGTCCACGATCTCGCGGGCGAGCGCGGGCCGGCGCGCAACCTGCTCGCCGACGAGGAAGAACGTCGCGACCGCGCCGTGACGTGCGAGCTCGTCGAGCACGGCGGGCGTGCCAGACGCATGCGGGCCGTCGTCGAACGTCAACGCGACGCGATCCCGCGACTCGAGCCTGCACTCGATCCCGTAGGCGGACGCGAGGCGCGGCACATGCGCGGCGAGCGCGGGGACGAGCNCGATGGCAGCCCGCCGAGCGCCAGCCCCGGCGCGGGCCGCGAGGTCAACGCGACGCGCAGCGCCGTGTTCAGCTCTCGCTGACCTGCGACGACCTCTGCGATCCCGTAGCGGCGGAACGCCGCGTTGTTGACGCGGATGTGGCCGCGGCCCCAGCCGTAGGAGATCGTCGGACACCCACGCACGTAGGCCTCGAGCACCGTCAGGCCGCCGGTCGAGTGCACGAGCGCGTCCGCGGCCGCCAGCCACTCGCTCATCTGCTCCGTGAACCCGACGAGGCGGACCCGCGCTTCGCCGGCGTAGCGACCGCCGAGCCGCTCCTTCAGATCGTCGTTGCGGCCGCACAGACAGGCGATCACCTCGACGTCGTCGAGCGCAAGCGCGGTGTCGATCGCGCTCTCGAGATCGCCGACCCCCCAGCCGCCACCCGACACGAGCACGACCTTGCCGGCTGCGGGCAGGCCGAGGGCCGCGCGGGCGGCTGCCGGGTCGCACGGGCGCGAAAACTCGGGGCGGGTGAGGCCGTGGACCGCCTGTACGTCGGTCTCGTCGCCCGCGACCATGCGCACCTCTTCCTCCGATTCCGGATGCGTGAGCAGATGGAGGTCGACGCCCGGCGCGGCCCAGTAGTGCATCGCGGCGAGATCGGTGATTCCCGCGACGACCGGTATGTCGAGCTTGCCCTTCCGCCGGAGGCCACCGAGCACCTCGGTCGTCACCGGGTACACCGAGACGATCACGTCTGGGCGCACGCGCTGGATCAGCTTGAGCATCCCGCGCGAGCCGAGCCCACGGACGAGCTTCTGCGTCAAACGCCGCGTCGGCCCGAGCGCCACGCAAAGCCAGAAGGTCGCATCCCACAGCCACCGGAAGCCGCGGTGGAAGAAGACAATGCCGGGCGCGCGCTCGTTGACGAGCACGAACGCCTTCCCCATCACCTGCAGGCCGTCCTCGGTGACGACGTCGATACCTGGGCGCTCTTGGCGAAGCTGGTCTGCGAGCGTGCGCGCGGGCAGGTCGTGCCCTTCGCCGACGCTGGCGGTCAAGATCAGGACGCGCGTCACGGGCCCGAGCTTAGATGAGTATCTCGCTGAGTATTCAGCCGGCGAGCACGGCGCTGACCTTCTCGACCAGCTGTGCAGGGGTGAACGGCTTCTGGATGAACGGGCCTTCGGCTCCAGCGTCGGTGTAGCCCGAGGTGTAGAGCACCCGAACGCCTGGCACCTCGCACGCGATGCGGTCTGCGAGCTCGAAGGCATCCATCTCGGGCATCACGACGTCGGTGACGAGCAGGTCGATCGGGCCTTCGCCGCGGACGAGGTCGATGGCCGCGTTCGGCGACGCCGCGTCGAGCACCGTGTAGCCGGCGCTCTCGAGGGTCAGCCTGATGATGTCGCGAACGACATCCTGATCATCGACGACGAGAACTGTTCCGGCCATACCTGGAGTCTCGCCACACCTCACCGGGTGAGGGATCCCCAAAACGGGTTGCGGGACGGCGCCAAGCCCGTTCCTACCGTTTTCCTACTGATGGGTCGTCTTGGCCGGTGGCCAGTGAGGCGAGATGTCGGGATCGCCCAGATCGCCGTACGGCACGCAGCGTCCTTGCAGGAGCTGCCGGTCGGCGATCAG
>WNFM01327145.1_pt2 | contig 13507 bp, 12 predicted proteins | sample 5400271 | NCBI WGS metagenome assembly WNFM01 (sample SAMN13153352, study PRJNA577476) | soil metagenome | isolation source: 60 cm saprolite on Douglas fir-dominated hillslope | place: USA:California | collected 2013-09-17 | reverse complement strand
CACAGCGGCACGCCGCTCTGGAAGCTCAGCGCCATCTTGAGGACTTCGCCGAGACCCAGTCCGGCCACGACGCCGAGCACGCCGCCCAGCAGGGTGAGCGTCGCGGCCTCGACGAGGAACTGCCACATGATCTCGCGCCGCGTGGCGCCCAGCGCTTTGCGGACGCCGATCTCGCGGGTGCGATCGGTGACCGACACCATCATGATCGCCATCACGCCGATACCGCCGACGAGCAGCGCGACGCTCGACAGCGCCAGCATCACGAGAAAAAAGACGCTCGTCAGCTGGTTGAACACATCGAGGATCTGGTCCTGCGTGATCATGTCGAACGAGTTGGGCTCGCCGGCACGAAGGCCGCGCATGCGGCGCAGCTGCACGGTGACCGCGTCTTGCGCGCGGCTCACCGACACGCCGTCCTTCGGCTTGACGACGATCCACAGGGCATTGGTCTCGTCGTAGCGGAAGAAGCGCCGCGCCGTCTCGAATGGCAGGATCGCCCCGATTTCCTGGCTCGGCGGCTGGAAGATGTTCTCGGGGTTCTGATACAGGCCGATCACCCGCAGCGCCTTGCCGGACACGCGGATGATTTTGCCCACCGGCAGCTCCCGCCCGAACAGCTTTTCGGCGGCCCGGCGCTCGAGCACGACGACCGGTGCGCCGCCGCGCATCTCGGCGGACGTGAAGAAGCGGCCGTCGAGCAGTTGGCCCCCCTGGATCTCCATGTAGTGGTCGTCAGCGCCGAACTGCGTCATCAGCTGGGTCCGCGTTCCCCCGTACTCCATGCGCTGGAACAGCTGCACCCAGATGCCGGCGTAGCGTACCTCGGGGAGCTGCGCCAGCGCCTGGGCCTCTTCCGGGGCGAGCACGGGCCGGATCCGGACCTCGCGGGGAAGGGCGTCGGGGTTGAGGGGCGTCTGGGAGAAGAACCGCATCACGTAGAACGTGGTGGGGCCGGCGACCTCGAGCGTCGTGATGATCTGGTCGCGGATGCCCTGGACGATCGACGCCATGGACATCACGGTCGCGACGCCGATGACGACGCCCAGCACGGTCAGCGCGGAGCGCAGCTTATTGGCGCGCAGCTGCTCGAGCGCGATCCCCCAGCCTTCGGTGAGCGCGTGCAGCTTCATTCGGCGCGCAGCGCCACGATCGGGTCGAGCCGCGCGGCGCGCGTCGCCGGGTACACGCCGAATACGATCCCCACGCCCGCGCCGAGACCGAGCGCCAGCGCCACCGACCAGGCCGTGACCCGGGCGGGCAGCGGGGAGACGATGCCGACGAGTCCGGCGAGACCGGCGCCGGCGATCAGACCCAGGATGCCGCCCAGCAGGGCGAGCGTCACCGCCTCCGCGAGGAACTGGTTGCGAATGTCGCGCCGGCGCGCGCCCAGCGATTTCCGGATGCCAATCTCCCGGGTCCGCTCGTTCACGCTCATCAGCATGATGTTCATGATCACGATGCCACCGACGACGACGCCGATGATCACGACGGCGGGGATCACCGCGAACAGGACCTTCGTCAGACTCTGCCAGAAGGCGACCAGTGCGGCGGCGGTGTCCACCGTGAAGTCGTTCGCTTCCCCCGGTCGCAGCCGGTGCGCGATGCGCATCGCCTCCTCGGCACGCTGCATCCCGCTCTGTACCAGGGAGGCATCGGGCATCTTGACCGAGATCACCGTCGTCTTGCGCCGGCCGTACATCGATTCGAAGGTCGTGATCGGCAGCATCACGAAGCCGTCCCACGACTGGCCCAGCACCGTACCCTTCTTGGCGATCACGCCCCGCACGGTGAACTGCGCGCCGCCGATCCGGATTTTTTGGCCGATGGCCTGCGCCGGCTCGTCGAACAGCTTGTCGGCGATGTCCCAGCCCAGCTCGACCACGGGGCGCCGCTCGCGCACGTCCACGTCGCTGAGCGCATCGCCGGCCGCGAATTCATAGTCCTGGACGATCTGAAATGGGGCCGTGACCCCGAACAGCAGCACATCGCCGACGGTGCGGTTGCGCCATACGACGTCGGCCATGGGCGTCGGCCAGCCCGACTGCAGCCCGATCGCCCTCGCATCGGGGAGGGCGCGCTGGACGAAGGGCACGTCCTCGGGCGCGATGATGGGCCGTCGCTCGATCGCGCGCCATTCATCGTCGTCGATCAACCCAACAGCGATCGGCGTGCGCCGCACCTGGAAGGCGTTCACGCCGACGATCGCGCCGCCGATCCGCTCCCGGACGTACGCGTTCATCCCCTGAATGATCGCGACGACCGCGACGAGGAACGCGACGGAAACGATGATGCCGAGGAGCGTGAAGAACGACCGGAGCTTGTGGCTCCAGGCCGCCTTGAGGGCGAGGACGACCGCTTCGGACAACTGCATGGCCCTACAACTTAACGGCTATTCGTAGCGGAGCGCCTCCACGGGATCGAGGCGTGCGGCCCGGCTCGCGGGATACAGCCCGAACCCGACTCCCGTCAGCGCGGATGCCAGGAGCGCCGCGACGATCGACCAGAGCGGCACGTTCGCGGGGATGGGCGTGATACTCGAGATGAGCAGCGCCAACGCCCCGCCGCCCAGCATCCCGATGGCGCCGCCCACCAGCGTGAGCGTCGACGCCTCGACCAGGAACTGCCACAGGATGGCGCGGCGCGTGGCGCCCAGCGCTTTGCGCACCCCGATCTCCCGCGTCCGCTCGGTAACGGAGATCATCATGATCGCGACGACGCCGACGCCACCCACCATCAGTCCGATCGACGAGAGCACGAGCATCACCAGAAAGAACATGCCGCTCACCTGCTTCCAGGAGTCGAGCAGCTTGTCCTGCGTGACGATCGAAAAGTTGTTCTCCTGGCCCGGCTTGAGCCCGCGCAGCGACCGCAGTGTCGCGACCACTTCGTCCATGGACTCCTGTTGTGTGTAGCCCGGTGCCGGCGCTACCGCGAGGCGCATCCAGCCCTTGAAGTACGGCACGCTCTTCACGAACGCCCCGTGCGGAGCGTAGACCTGCGGCGGTGCGGCGCCACTGAACAGGTTCGGCGGCTGCGTGTACACGCCGACGACGGTGAAGGGTGCGCCGGCGATGTGGATCGCCTGGCCGATCGGGTCACGGCCGCGAAACAGCTGATCCTCGAGCTTGCGGTTGATCACGGCCACGGGGGCGTTGGAGAGATCCTCGAACTTGGTGAACGTGCGGCCGGGGTACACGTCGCCGCCGTTCACCTCGACCCACTCGGCCGACACCCCCGAGATGCTCACCGATTCGAGCCGCAGGTCTCCGAACTCCACGGTGGCGGAGGTCTCCTCGCGGCGGGTCACGTATCGCACGGACGGCATCAGCCTGATGCGGTCGGCCTCCAGATCTTTGATCGCCGGATTGCGCCGCCACGGGCTGTTCTCCTCGGACCCGTCCGACACCGTGACGCCTGCCTGGAAAAAGCGCCACACCAGAAACGTGCGCGGCGCGATCGACTCGAAGATCCCCGCGACGCTCTTGTTGATCCCGCTGATCAGGGAGGCCATCAGCATCACCACCATCACGCCAATCGCGATCCCGAGGATCGTCAGCGCCGCCCGTGCCTTGCTGCTGCGCAGCGACTGGAGCGCAATGCCGACGCCCTCGAACAACCCGCCGCTTCCGAACCTCATGTCTCGGCCCGCAGGGCGGTGATGGGGTCGAGGCGAGCCGCCCGGCTCGCCGGATAGACGCCCGCGACGATCCCGACCCCGGCGCCGAGGATCACCCCAGCCACGATGGACCACGGCGCGACGGCGGCCGGCAGGGGGGTCGTCGCGGCGACCAGTGCGGCCAAGCCGATCCCGGTGGCGACACCCACGGCCGCCCCCACGATCGCGAGCGTGGTCGCCTCGACCAGGAACTGACGCAGGATGTCCTTCCGTCGTGCGCCCAACGACTTGCGAATGCCGATCTCGCGGGTGCGCTCCGCCACCGCCATCAGCATGATGTTCATGATCACGATGCCGCCCACGACGAGCGAGATGCCAGGGAGGAACGGCAGTGCGTATTGCAGAATGGCGCTGATCTTGCCCCAGAAATCGAGGACCTCATCTGCGGTCTCCATCGCAAAGTCGTTCGCCTGGCGCGGGCGCAGGTGCCGCCGGCTGCGCAGCACCGCCTCCGCCTGCGACATCGCTTGGCGCATCTCGGATGGTGAGTTGGCCTTCACCGCCAGCGCGTCCACGACGCGTGGCGGGTTGACGAAGCGCTTGAGCGGGGCGCTGGCCGGCGCGACCACGAACTTGTCCAGCGATATCCCGAAGAGATTGCCCTGCTTCTCGACCACGCCGATCACGCGGTACGGGATGTCGAAGATCTTCACCTCGCGACCGATGGGGTCCTTTCCTTCGAACAACTTGTCTGCGAGGTCGTGTCCCAGCACGAGGACCGGCACGCCGGCTTGGACCTCCTGCCCGGTGAAGGCGCGGCCCTCCTCGATGGTGAGCGAGCGAATGTCGAAGTACAGCTCGGTCGCCGCCGTGACTTGCACGTCCTTGGCGGTCCGCCTCCCCGCGGTGATCGCGGCGCGCGTGTTCGACTCCCACGCGGCGAGGACGGGCACGGTGACGCCCCGCGCCACGGCTTGGGCATCCTCGTAGGTGATGCGCGGCCGGCGCATCCAGGTTCGCCACATCGAGTCGGTCACGTTGCCGAGCTGCACGTCGGGAAACTGCCGCACGCGAAACGTATTCACGCCGAGCAACGTGCCGGCGAACTTGTCGGTCATGTAGCGGTTCATCCCTTCCACGACCGACACGACGGCGATGAGGAACATCACGCCGATGAACACGCCGACGACCGAGAAACCGCTCTTGAGCTTCTGCGCCCGGATGGTCTGGAAGGCGAGGCGGACGGCATCGAGGAAGCGCATTACGCGGGGCTACTCGTAGCGCAACGCTTCCACGGGATCGAGCCGCGCGGCCTTAGTGGCGGGGTAGATGCCGAACAGCAGACCGGTCACAGCGGCGGCACTCAAGGCGACGATCACGGAGCCGATGGGCACGTACGCGGGCACCGGGGTCGCCGTGGCGAGCAGGAGCGATATGAGCCAGCCCACGCCCATGCCGAGGATGCCGCCGACGAGCGTCAGCGTCGCCGCTTCGACCAGGAATTGCCCCAGGATCTCCTGGCGCGTCGCCCCGAGCGCCTTACGCACGCCGATCTCGCGGGTGCGTTCGGTAACCGAGATCATCATGATGGCGACGACCCCGATCCCCCCCACCATCAGGCCGACCGTGGACAGCGCGAACATCAGGACGCGGGCGACGAGTGTGAAGCTGTTGATCGCCTGGACGTACACTTCCTGCGTCACGGCGTCGAAGTTGTTCTTCTGGCCCGGCCGCAGCCCGCGCATCGTCCGCAACGCCATCGTCACGTCATCGATGGCACGGTCGAGCGAGACCGAGTCCTGCGGCACGACGAACATGTCCATCCACCCAGGCCAGAACTGCATGTCCTTGAGGAAGGTGCCGTGGGGAATCATCACTTCGGGCCGGTCGGCGTCGCCAAACAGGCGTGGGGGCGGCTCGTAGATCCCCACGACGTCGTAGGGGAGCCCGCGGATCTTGATGCGCCGGTCCATGGGGTCGCGTTGCCCGAACAGGTTCTCCGCCAGCTTGCTGTTGATGACCGCCACGTGGGCGTTCGAGGCATCCTCGATGTGCGTGAACGATCGGCCGGGATTGATGTGGCCCCCTTCGATCTTCGGCCAGTCGGCGTTCCGGCCGCGAATGGCGGTCCCGGAGAAGCGATGCCCTTCGAATTCGACATCCGCCGACGCGTATTCGTCCACCACGACGAACGCGATCGACGGGAGCTGCGCCAGGCGGTTGGCTTCCTCGACGGTGAACGGCGGCCGCCGGCGCCACGGGTTGGGATCCTCGGGATCCTGGTCGTTCTGTCCACCCCAGTAGCGGCCCACCCAGAACGTTTTCGGCCCGAGCGACGCGAGCATGTCGGAAATGCCTTTGTTGAACCCGCTGATCATGGCGCCGATGACCATGACCACCGTGACACCGATCGCGACGCCCAGAATCGTGAGCGCCGCGCGCATCTTGTGGGCGCGCAGGGACGTGAGGGCGATGCCGACGCCTTCGAACAGGGCGGTCATGCGCTACTCCTGACGCAACGCAGTGATGGGGTCGAGCCGCGCGGCCCGGGTCGCGGGATAGACGCCGGCCACGACCCCGACCCCGGCGCCCATGATCACGCCCAGCACCACCGACGCGGGCGACACGCTGGCCGGGAGCGGGGAGAACGCGTTGATCGCCAGCGTCAGGCCGATCCCGGCGACGATCCCGAACGCCGCACCCACCGCCGCGATCGCGGTGGACTCGGCGAGGAACTGGCGCAGCACGTCGCGGCGGCGCGCGCCGAGGGACTTGCGCAGGCCAATCTCCCGGGTCCGCTCCGCGACCGCCATCAGCATGATGTTCATGATCACGATGCCGCCGATGACCAGCGACACGAGCACGACGCCCGGTAGGACGACCACGAGGATGCGGCTGATGCCCGCCCAGAATTGCTGCACGCCCTCGGAGGTATCGAGCACAAAATTGTTATCCTGCTTAGGTCGCAGGTGGCGGCGGCTGCGCATAATGCCCTCGGCCTGGGACATCGCCTCTCGCATCTCGGGATCGGAGTGCGCTACCAGGAAGGCGTCGAGAATGCCGGGCGGATTCACGAGATTCTGCGCTGGGGAGAGCGCGGGGACGACGACGAAGCGATCGAGCGGGAACCCGAGCACGCTGCCCTGTCGCTCCACGACGCCGACGACGCGGTAGGGGACGCTGCCGATCCGCACGTTGCGACCCAGCGGCGAGCGATCGACGAACAGACGCTTCGCCACCGCGTCGCCCAGGACGACGATGGGGGCGCCGGAGCGGTTCTCCTCTCCCGTGAACGGGCGGCCGACCGCGATCTTGAGATTCTTGATTTCGAAATAGCGCTCGCTCGCGGCGGTCAGCTGGATGTCCCGCGCTTCCTTACTGTTGTACGTCACGGTGACGTTGTCGCCCGATTCCCAGGCGGTGATCACCGGCACGGTCAGGGCTTCGCTGATCGCCTCCGCATCGCTGAAGCGGATGCGGGGACGCCGCTGCCAGGCGCGCCAGACGGAGTCGGGCACGTTGGGTGTGAAGACGGGCCGGCGCCGCAGTTGGAACGTGTTTACGCCGAAGATCGTCTGCGCGAATTTCTCGGTCATGTAGCGGTTCACGCCGTTCACGATCGACCAGGCCCCGATCAGCGAGGCCACGCCGATGAAGACGCCGAGCAACGAGAACCCGCTCTTCAGCTTCTGGGCGCGGAGGGTTTGCAGCGCGAGCCGGAGCGCTTCGAAGAAGCGCACTCAAGCCGCCTGAAGCTGGTCCGTTGCCACCAGGCCGTCCCGCAGCGTGATGACGCGCGCGGCCTGCGCCGCGATGTCCTGCTCGTGCGTCACCATCACTACCGTCTGACCCGCATCGTGGAGCTCGCGGAACAACCCCATGATCTCGAGGCCCGTCGTGGAGTCGAGGTTCCCCGTTGGCTCGTCGGCGAGCAGGATGCTTGGATTGTTCACGAGCGCGCGGGCGATGGCCACCCGCTGGCGCTGGCCGCCCGACAGCTCGTTGGGGCGGTGGTCCATCCGGTCACCCAGACCCACGCGCTGCAACGCCTGGGCCGCGCGCGCGCGGCGTTCCTTGGCGCCGAGCCCCGCGTAGATCAGCGGCAGCTCGACGTTGTGCAACGCGTCGGCGCGGGGCAGCAGGTTGAACGTCTGGAAGACGAACCCGATCTCTTTGTTGCGGATGCGCGCCAGCTCGTCGTCCACCAGATCGCTGACCTTCTGACTGTTCAGCCAGTATTCGCCGCTCGTCGGCGTGTCGAGGCAGCCGACGAGGTTCATCAGGGTGGACTTCCCGGACCCCGAGGGGCCCATCACCGCCACGTACTCGTTGCGGCGAATCTGGATGCTGACGCCGCGCAGCGCCCGCACGGTCTCAGACCCCATGTCGTAGTCGCGTGTGAGCTTGTGCGTCAGGATGACGACGTCGGGGAGCGGCGTATCGCCGGTGCGGAACTCCTGCACGCTCACGACGGCCTCTTGCCGGCCGAATCCGCCGCCTGCCGGGTCGACTTGACCCGCGCCCCTTCTTTGAGATCGCGGATCGCCTGGTATGGGCCGGCCACGATCGTGTCGCCCTCGCGCACGCCTTCGACCACCTCGAAGTACTCCTCGCCCGCGATCCCGACCTTCACCGGCCGGAACGTCGCGACGCCGTTGTTCACGACAAAGACGCCTTCCGCTTCCTTCTTCTTGGGGTCCGTGGCGGCGGTCGCGCCCTTCGCGGCCGGCTTGGGGGCCGCCGCCTCGGCGCCGCGCCGTTGCTCGTTCGCGACCGGGGTATTCTCGCGCACCGTCAGGGCGATGATCGGAATCGCCAGGGTCTGCTTGCGCGTGTCGGTCACAATCCGCGCCGTGGCCGACAGGTCGGGCCGCACCTCGCTGGGCGGATTCGTGAGCGTGATCTCCACTTCGTAGTCGACGGCGCGATCGTTCTGTCCCCCGACGCTCGACGCCGCCGTGAGGATGGCGCTGTCCGAGACCTTCGTCACGCGGCCGACGAACGCCGTGTCGGGGAAGGCGTCGATGGTTACCTCGACCGAGTCGGCCAGGTGCAGGCGCACGACGTCCGTCTCGTCCACCTGGACCTTGACTTGGATCACCGAGAGATCGGAGACCGTCAGCAGCAGGCCCGTCTCGCGGGAGAACGTGCCCGGGACCGCGACCTCGCCCTCCTCGACGGCGAGCCGCGTGATGCGTCCCGCCATGGGGGCTACGAGGTGCGTCTTGGCGAGCTGGTCGCGCGCTTCCTGCAATGCGGCGCGCGATTGCTCTACATTGTGGGTCGCCGCGGTGGAATTTGCTTCGGCGATCTCGAAGGCCGTCTGGGCCTGCTCCAGCTGCTCCGGCGAGACCAGGTTCGGGTTCTGCTCGTGCAGCTCCTTGGTGCGCGCGAGCAGGCGCTGCGCCTGGTCGCGGTTGGCGCGGGCCTGCACGGCCCCCGCTTCGGCTGACGACATCGCCGCCTGCGACCGCTGCAGGTTGGCTTCGTAGATCGTCGGGTCGATCTGCAGGAGGAACTGGCCCTTCTGCACGTAGTCGCCTTCGCGCACCGCGATCCGCGTGATGCGGCCCGTGATGTCGGCGCTGACGTCGACCTTCTTCTTCGGTTGGATCTTGCCGCTCGCCGTGACGGCGGCCACGAGGTCGCGCCGCCCGACGTGCTCGAAGCGCACTTCGACACCCTTCTCGCGCTTGGCACTGGCGCTGACCAGTACGAGCACCACCAGGAGCACGCCGCCCCCGGCACCCAACAGCACTTTGTTCCGCTTGGACATGTTCGCTCGTTTCCTCTTGGTTAGCGCAACGACCGGCCGACCGCCGCTTCGAGCGCGGACACGGCCTTATGGTAATCGTAGATCGCGTTCACATAGTCGCTTTCAGCGCGCAACGAGGCCACCTGAGCGTCGAGCAGCTCGAAGAACGTACCCGAGCCCACGCGATAGCGTTCAGTGGCGAGTTGCAGCTGCTCGCGCGCCGCCGTGCGGTTCGTATCCTGGAGGCCGGTGGTGCGGAAGGCGGTCTGCAGCGTCAGGAAGGCTTGGCTGACCTCCGTCTGCACCGCCAAGCCGCGCGCCCGCACCGCTTCCTCCATATCACCGTGCTGCGCCCGCGCCTCGGAGACGCGCTGCGCCCGCGAGAAGTTCGTGAACAGCGGGAGCGAGATGGACAGGCGCGCCTGGAACGGCTGCCGCGTGAAGTTAAACGGGAACACCGAGTTTTGATCCCGCAGCGGTTGCTCGTACGCCGGGCCCCAGAGGTAGACGTCGCAGTCCGGCGGATTGGGCGGCAGCCCGGCACTCGCGCGGATCTGGTTGTTCTCGATACACGCAGTGCGCTGGCCACCCAGCTCTTTCTGCTGCCTGCGGATGATCGGGTCGACGTCGGTGAACTGTTGCGTGAAGCCGGACCAACCCGCCGAGAGCGACACCGACGGACCGTACGTGGACGTCGCCGCCCGCACGCCCCACGCCGCGGCGCGCTCGCGCGCGCGCAACGCCTTGAGGGCGGGGTTCTGTTGCTCCGCCATCGTCAACAGGTCCGGCAGCTGCCACGCCGGCGTCTGCACCACGAACGTGTCGGTGAGCTGAACCGCCTGGACATCGATGGGCGGCGTCACGCCCATCTGCTCGAACAGCCGCAACTTCTCTACGCTCACCGCCGTCTCCGCACGGAGCAGCGCGACTTCCGCCTGGCCGCGCGCCACCTGCGCCTGCCGCACGTCGATCAGTGTCGCCTGCCCGACGTTGAAGCGCGCCTGGGCGAGCTTCAGGAACTCATCGTTTCGCGCGACCGTGCGCCGGGCGACCTCGGCCTGATCGCGCGTCTGCAGCACGGTGAGGTACTGCTGCGTGATGCCCGTGACGAGCGCGTTCGCCGCGCCCGCGATGTCCTCGTCCACGGCGTGCAACTGCGCCTTGGCGAGGCTCGGCTGCGACAACGTCGTTCCGGACAGCTGCCACGAGAGGTTCAGATCATAGAAGGAGGACACCGTCGAAACACTCTGGGAGAAGCTCGAAGACAAGAAAGTCTGCGACCCGGGGCCCGTGTAGCTCACGCCGGCCCCCGTGGTGACGCTCGGGATCAACAGGCTCGAGAAAGCGCCGCGCACGCCCCAGGCGGCGGGACCGCGATTGTTTAGCGCTTGGCGATAGGCGGGATTCTGGTCGCGCGCGATGGCAATGGCGTCTGCGAGCGACAGAGATGCTGGGGTCTTAGGAGGTGCCTGCTGCGCTGCCGCGACGGCCGGGCCGAGCAGGAGTCCGGCGGTGAGCAACACGTGTCTCATGGGCATCCTTGGAGATATGGTCGAGAGGTCGAAGCCCATACGCGCGTCGCGCGGGCTCGGTTTCGACCTGCGACACGTGCGGTGCGGCTGTTCGGAAACTCGACAGGAACCTAATCGGCGGGACAAAGCGGGGTCAACCGCCGGGGGCGCGCTCCGCACTGAGGCGACGCGAGGGAATGTCAACTTTCATGAGGCGCCCGCTCGTGTCGAGCCAGAGGTGCACGACGAGATTGGGGCCGCCGGTGACCGTGATATGTCGCAACGTCACCAGCGCGTGATTCAACGTTGTCGACGCGATGCCCTGGTCCTGGACCTCTACCGCTTCACGCCGCAGCCCGCGGGGCACGATGGCGGTGAGCTGGCCCGGCTGGACCGCAGCGCGCCAGGCGGCGAACACGTACAACGCGAAGACCGAGTCGTCGAGCACGACGGGACGCCCGCCCGCGGGGAACTCGCGGGCCCGCTCGGTCGTCCGCGCCACGAAGCGGACGGTGAAGCGCCCGGGACCCAGCTCACCGAGAATGCGCACGGGTTGGCGCGGATCCGCGACGTCGTACTGGAGCGTGGCGGGGAGCGTGTCAGCGGTGACGTCGAGAATGGGGGCCAGCACGACGACGGGGCGCGTGCGGTCGTACCGGATCGTGGTCGCGAGCGTCCACCCAACGGCGCCGCGCGCGAGGCGGCCGTGCATCAGCCGGAACGACTCGCGCGCTACCTCGATCGTGTCGTCCCGCACGACGAACGTGCCCTCGTCGAGTGGCGCTTGCAGCAGCGCGAGCGCGAGGAAGCAGGGATTCATGCGGCCGCCTGTCCGAGAACTCGCGTCGCGAGGCACTCATAGATCATCTTGTAGAGCCGGGCACCCTTCTCGGCGGAGGCCAGCGTGGGCCGGCCGAGCGACCCGGGCGACAGCGCCGGGAGCGTGCCGGTGGCACCGCGACGGTAACGGGCGCGCTGCCGGACGGGCAGCACGAAGTCCTGGGCGAGCTGCATCTGTACCAGCTCCGGCGCGAGGTGCAGGAGCAGCGAGGTGTCCAGCTCGCCGCCGTGCATGGGCCCGCTGGGGTCGTCGAGGTGGCCCGTGAAATCGAGAGAGAAGACGTCCGCGGTGAACACGCGGGCCCGGCGGGTGCGGAGCGTCGAGAGCGCCTCCTGGTGAGGATCGTGGCCGTGCGCCGTCAGTATGATGAACGTGTCCACGCCGGCTTCCTCCCATGAGGCCAGGAGGTCGTTCATCCAGCGGTGCAGGGTCTTGCGGCGCACGGCGGCGTTGCCGGGATAGGGACGTCTGGTGGCGGTGTTGACGCCGTACTCCACCGTCGGCGCGCGGACGATGCCGAACGCGGCGGAGAGATCGTCGGCGAGGCGCTCGACGATGATGGTGTCGCACCCCAGCGGGAGGTGGGGCCCGTGCTGTTCGCAGGTGCCCACGGGTACCAGGAGTCGTGAGTCGCGCGCCAACGCGGCGCGCACGGCCTCGGGAGTGAGGAGCTTCAGGTGCAGCGGCTCAGTCATGTCGTGATCGCCGGAGGGCTCGCCGCCCTGGCTGCCGCCGAGTGGCTGCGCGGCAACGCCGCGGCCTGGGCGTGGGTCGCGGGAGCGGCCGGTCTCGGCGCGGTCGCGCTCGCGGCCCGCCGGCCGCTCCGTCCCCTTCCGGTCGCCGCGGCGCTGGCGAGCCTCGCGCTCGGCGTGGTCCTCGTGACGGGCGCGATCCAAGTCGGCCGGATCCAATGTTGTTGGCCGGCGCTGCGCGAGGCGCGCGTGACGGCGGCCTCCCGCGCTCTGCAGTCCACGCTCGCCGATGCGATGGCGCAGGCGCGCCGCTTAGCCGAGCGCGGGGCGACGGCGGCGTTGTTACCGCAGGAGGCGGCCTTCGGGGAGCTGGCTCGGGCCACAGCCGCGGGGCCCGTCGGCATCGAGCGCGGCGTCGCCATTATCAAGCCCGATGGCGCATTCTTCGCCTGGGCGGGGCGCCATCGCACCGTGCCGGCAACGGACACCGCCGAGCTGCGAGCCGTCATCACTCCATTCTACGCGGTGCTCGAGGCCCGGCGCCAGGCGCCCATTGGCGTCGCGGTGGGCACGGTGCTGTTGAGCGCCGCTCCGGCGATGACCGATCGCGATCGTACGGTCGGTGCCGCGTTCGAGCGCGCCCACGGGGTGGGCCTGCAGTTCTTCGGTCCCGGCCTCGGCCCGAGCGACGAGCGCGTGTTCGACATCTGCCCGGCGGGTTGCGAGCATGGCGACACGCTCCTGTCGGTCCTCACGATCTCCCAGGCCCAAGGCGACGCGAAGGTCGCCACGCTCGCGCGCACGGCGCGGCTCGCCGGCTTCGCCCTCGCGCTGACGCTGGTGCTGCTGCTCGGCGCCGCCGCTCCCGGCGCGGGGCGGTGGGGGGTCGCGCTCGCCGGGGCTTGGGCGCTGCTCCGCGCTTCGCCACTCTCCCCGAGCGTCGACTCCTCCGGACTCTTCTCGCCCGCCACCTTCTATCGGCCTGTGGCTGGTCCGGTCGGCGCGTCGGCGGGCTCACTCATGGCGGTCGGGATTCTCGTGTTGATCGCTGCCGGAGTGCTGTGGCGACGCGGCCTGCCCCGTCGTTGGTGG
>WNFM01252541.1_pt1 | contig 13507 bp, 9 predicted proteins | sample 5400271 | NCBI WGS metagenome assembly WNFM01 (sample SAMN13153352, study PRJNA577476) | soil metagenome | isolation source: 60 cm saprolite on Douglas fir-dominated hillslope | place: USA:California | collected 2013-09-17 | reverse complement strand
TTTTCACGGCGCACCCGGTAACCCGACTAACCAGGACTTACGCGACAACCCCAGCAGCAGAAATTCGAGATGGTTCACGGATGTTAGTGACCAGCAAGCAAGCTCACCCGCAAGATTGTACCCTCTGTAGTTGAAGACAGGTCGAGCTTGCCATCCACTTCGCGCAGTCGCTCGCGGATTCCAGCGAGGCCGATTCCAACGCCATTTCCTGAGGTCTTGAAATTTTCCAGGACTTCTTGGGAAATCCCGTGACCGTAGTCCCTTATCTCTAGGCTGACTGCTCCTCCGTCGATGCCTGCCCGAATCTTTGCGCGGCTGCTGCCAGAGTGACGATGAATGTTCGTGAGCGATTCTTGGAGCACACGGAACAGGAGTATTTCGGTTTCGGCGGGAAGTCGATGAGGCAAATCCAGCGAAATGTCGACTTCAATTCCGCTACGGCGCGCAAATTCTTTAACGTAGATTCTAGCTGCAGACTCAAAACCAGCTTCATCCAGCAGTGGCGGATGCAAAAGAAGCGATAGCGTGCGAGTCTCGCTCGTGCATCGATCTAGCAGTTCGTTACATTCGGTTAGGGCCTCAGAGACCGTAACGCCCTTTGCCGTTGCAAGTTTCGTCACGCTCATCCCGAGGGCGGCTAGATATTGCCCGATGCTGTCATGCAATTCACGAGCAATGCGGCGACGTTCCTCGTCTTGCACATGTATCAGCTGAGAGGAGAGGCGCCTGAGGGCGATTGTGCGTTGGTCGATTTTGGATTCCAGTTCTTCTCGTGCTTCCTGAAGCTCCGCGGAGCGCATCTCGGCTTCTTGAAGTAAACGCTCGCGTTCGGCTTCTTGTCGCTTCCGTTCCGTCAAGTCACTAAAGAAATTGACGACGCCGATAATTCGGCCATCCCTTGGATTTCTGATCGGGTCGATATGGACCGAGACATGGACTCGGCTCCCATCTGGTCTCCCTATAATGACCTCTTCTTCATGCACGCAGGCTCCAGTGCTTAGTGCTAGAGCTACAGGGGTATCGCAGTGTGCCATGTGTGAGCCATCCGGACGATAAAGCGTGTGAGCACCGCAAAAACGTTCGTCCGTATCACCGATGGTTGGCTTGCGGCCCCAAAGTTCAGCTGCTCGTGCGTTATACCAGACAACTACTCCACCGGCTCGAACCACATAGGCCGCCATTGGCAAAAGATTCAAAATGTCGCTTTTCTGGTCAAGTTTTCACGGCGCACCCGGTAACCCGACTAACCAGGACTTACGCGACAACCCCAGCAGCAGAAATTCGAGATGGTTCACGGATGTTAGTGACCAGCAAGCTCACCCGCAAGATTGTACCCCACCAAACCCTAGTCTGATGAGATAGCACGTGTTGCATGTCCTACTTGGGCATCAAGAAGGGCACAGCAGTGACAGGTGAGGTTAACCTATATTGAGCGTACACCCTCTAGCAATGAAAACACGAAGTTCTTTGGAATTCTTTTAGAGGCGAGTGAAAGGGAGTCTTATCTTGGTTTTTAGATGGCCGTGAAGCCTGCTGTGCTAAGTCCGGGTTAACCCTGCTATTCGGGCAAGTGAGGTCGCTGACCTCGGCAGATGCCCGGTCCAGATAAGGTGTATACTGCGACCCTCCGATGAAGGTCACCATTCACGATGAACGCATCGACATAACAGAACTTCCGTTGGGCAACCGCATCCAATGGAATCCCATCTTGGACGAATTGAAGTCAGAGCATCGCCCCGGAGTTTATCAGCACGGAAAACGCATGGGCATGAACATCATCAACGGAATGCTCCATGCTTATATCTACCGGACAGCCAAGACGCCTCCGGACTCGGAAATTTTGGAAATCCTCAACAGACACGGAATCGCCTAAATACTGCGCCTGCAGTCACCCAGCCCGCGAAAAAAGAAAGTGGAAATCAACCGAAGAATTAATCGGCAGATGTTCGGTTAGCCGACTATTCGGGAATTAGCCTATGCTGTTATGTTGCGGTGTATAGCAACGAGTTTCCCGGCCCATATTTCAGTTAAGAGGTGCCGATATGAGGCTGCCAACTACATGGGCTAAATACGTCCTGGCTTGTGTCCTCGCCTTAGGCTTGGGCTCACTTGCCTGGACAGCACAAGAAGATCAAACGAAAACGAAAGGGGGAAAGAGTGTAACCGTCACCGGCTGCCTGCAGAAAGGCGATGAAGCCGGCGAGTACTCCATCACCGGTGAGGACGGAAAGCGCTATGGCGTCCGCAGCAAGAGCGTCGATCTCTCCAAGCATCTCGGACACAAGGTCACCGTAACAGGTACGAAGATGCGCGAAGAGAACGAGGAGAAGAAGAAAAATGAGGCCGGAGGGGGTGAATACGCCGACCTCCGAGTCACGGATATCAAGCATATCAGTGAGACCTGCAAGTAAGCAGTTCAGGGGAGCCGGATTCGATAAAACCGGTTCGGCTCCTCATCTACGGGAGGCCGCCAGACACCGTAAACGGCTAGAGGGATCACCCGCATCGCAACTCCCGTGTTTCCCTAACTTGTCAACCAGTGCGCTCAATGATAAGTGTTTTCGATATTCCAATTGAAAGCGGCAGAGCAAAGGTCTTGGGCATTCGAGTGAGGGGAGCTTTGGCTTCCAGGCTCTGGCCTTACGCGTCCCTTTCAGAACTAGTGCCGGAGGCAAGCCATGCAATCACCAAAAGGAATCGAGCCTGTCGAGAATTTAGCCGAGCAAGCTGATTATCGCGGTACGCAGCGGAAGATTCCTCGTCTGAAGAGTTTCGATGCGAGAATTGAGAGGCGCGAGCCTCTGCCAATTCAGATCTACCTCGCGAACTTGGAAGAGCCGCGGGCTCGCGAACGCACCGTCACGGAAGACGTCAGTCCCCACGGCGCTCGAGTGCTCACCAAACGATGCTGGCAGCCCGCCGAAGTACCTCTGGTTACCCCCTTGATGGGCGAGTTTCCGAAGCACGCGCGAGTCGTCTATTGTGATCCTCAGCCGAAGGGTGGCTATTGTGTGGGCATACAATTCGAAGGCCCTCCAATTAAGTGGCACGTATAGCTATTGCGTAGTAACTTGGTCGGGAGCCTTTGCACCTGCGACGGTTGCGCTAAATCAATTCTAAATCCGCATCCCAAATCTGCAAGAACACAGCTACACGGTTACCAGCTCATGCCTGGCAAAAGCGCTAACCGGACAAATGGATTCCGCGGAAGTGTGCAAGTCACGTGCAATTGAGATTCTAGGTCTAACGGAACGTGTGAAGTCTAGGTGATGGCTCTGACCTGTTCAGGAATCACATGTATCTCGAACCCTGAAAAGCCTTCTCTCTCGACCCAAAATATCAATCACTTCCAAGCAGACTCACGCTGGGGTTTTCTGAACGCCTGGTTGCGCGCCGGTATTCTGTAAACAACGACGCGTTACCGAGGAATTGTATCCGCGCGGCTGGTCTCACACTTCCTATAACCGGACTTCTGGCCACCGTCGGAGACCTGAGGTCACCATTTCTTGGCGTTATTCGGCGCTATCTTGTGCGCCCGTGCCGGCCGCGGCAAGGACGGTCGCGACATTGTTTGCGGCGAGGAAACGGTTGAAGGCGGGGAGATCCTCGTTCAAAAGCTTCTGGTAGTCCACAGTCGCACCTATGATCTCGGTCTCCATCGTTTTAAGTGAATCCAACTGGGTATCGGTGGGAGTGAAATCCGCGCCTCCGGCGACGTCACCCCCTCCGGTACCGACCTCCGCGTTCAGCCAAATCAGATTGAGATAGACCCTGTACGACTCAACGTAATACTTGTCATCGCTGTTGACCAGCGCTGGTGAAACGAATTTGTATTCGATTGCTTGCACCTTTTGGTCTATGGCTTGCACCGTCTTGAGCATCTCGGACTTCTTCTTGGCTTGGGCCTCGTCCAAAGCCGGTTCTTGTGCGGGTTCTGGCTCCGCAAATTCTTCTTCATCGTCCGTCACAGGCACAGGCGGCTTTTCCTTTTCTTTCTTCTTGGGCGGACGAAGCATAGTCTCTATGACTTCAAGCTGCTTTCTCAACCATTCCATTTGGTTCACTCTGTCGGAAACTCCGTCAATATCGTCGCGAATTCGAAGCAGTGTTTTCACCGAGGAGTCGATATCTGCGTCCGAGCCCGGGGACTTAGGATCGCGGAGGATGCTCACCGGTTGCGTGTAAGATTGGTTTTCGACCTTTAGACGCACCGAGTAAGCACCGGGAGCCACTAGAGGGCCGACTTCGGCCGGTTTGGTGCCCCAGTGCGTAATCGGGCGGGAGTCCGAGTCGTGGAAGCGAGGCTCCTGCCAGATGTGAGAATTGTCGGGAGCCATCGTTCGCAGGGCGATCAATCGGGGCGATTCGTGCCGCAAATCCCATTTCACGCGATTGATTCCGGCGCGGCCCTTGGCCTTAAGTCTGCGGATCACGTTCCCATCTGCGCCCAGGATTTCCAGTTCCACTTCTTCCTTGGGGGCGGATTTCAGCGAGAAGTTGAAAAACATTTGGCCGCCGTGAGTGAATCGGTACGACGGGCGGGGCGCAAACAGAACTGTCGGCGCTTCGGAATGATTCTTGGCGAGCTGCTCCAGCGGAGTAATGTCGTCAAGTATATAGACTCCGCGCCCGTAGGTCGAGATCACCAAATCGTGAAACTCTTTCTGCACCACGGCCCAGGTCAGTGGCGCGTGAGGCAGGCCAGTATCCAACGGCGTCCAGTGTCGTCCGTCATCCAGCGAGTAGAAGAGTCCGTTGCCCGTGCCGGCAAACAGCAGGCCCCGGCAGTTCGGATCCTCAGCGATGGTGCGGACGTACGACAGGGAGTGTTTCGGGAAATTTCCAGTGATCGGCTTCCAAGATTTACCGAAGTCGCCCGTCTTGTATATAAACGGATCACGATTGTCCATGAGGTGAAAATCAATGCTGACGTACGCCGTGGCGGCATCGAACGCAGAAGGCGCGATGCTAGTTACCGTGCCCCACGGAGGCAGCCCCGAAAAGCCCTTCGTGACGTTGATCCAATTTGCCGCGCTGTCTTTCGTGTACCACACCTGACCATCATTCGTTCCTGCCCAGATCAATCCTTTCTGGATCTTGGAGGGAGCAATCGCGAAGACGACTTCTCCATAAAACTGTCCGAGGTTATCTCCGATGATTCCTCCCGAAGGAACAATGTGGCTCGGATCCTGGGTCGATAGGTCGGGACTGGTGACCACCCAGCTTTGTCCCGCGTTGTCGGTCTTGAAGATAACCTGGCAACCGTAATAGATGGTGTTATGGTCGAAAGGATCGATGGCCAGCGGCGGAGTCCAATGGCACCGGTATTTCAAATCGTTTGGCGGTGAATCCAGGGTGCGCAACCACGGGCTGACGGATCGCGCGTGTTTGTGCCGGGCATCCCATCGGGTCACGGTGTTTCCGTAGCAAGTGGCCCACACGATATTGGGATCGGACAAATCTGGAACGGTAAAGCCAGATTCGCAACCGCCCATGTGGCGGTCCCAACCGGTTTCCTGGGTGTCCACCGGTACACTGGGACCTCGCATATTTCCATCGTCCTGCATATTGCTATAGACGTAGTAGGGAATCTGGTTGTCGACGTCCACGTGGTACATCTGGCCGATGGGCAGAGTAACTCGATGGAAGCCGCGGCCGTGCACGGTGGTAATGTTCATCCCAGCGTCATGGGTGATCACAAAACGATCGGGGTTGGTGGGGTCGATCCAGATGTCGTGCGTGTCTCCGCCCCACTTTACTTCCTGAAAATTCTGGCCCCCATCAAGCGATTGGTGAAATGAGCTGTTTGCAACGTAAACTTCGTTGTCGCTCCCCGTCGATACCGCGATTCTCGTGTAGTAGCCGGCGCGTCCAATCAAAGCTCTCTGGAAATTAATCGCCTTCCAGTGCTCCCCCGCATCGTCCGATCTCCACACCGAACCCTGGTCCTTTGTTTGGATCAAAGCAAACACGCGCCTGGAGTTCGTCGGCGCGACGGCCACGTCAATCTTGCCGACCGGTGCATGCGGCAAGCCGTGCTCTTCGATGCGCGTCCATTTCGTTCCGCCGTCACGTGAAACATAGATTCCGCTGCCGGGGCCGCCGCTGAATTCGCCCCACGTGTGCATTTCCACCTGCCACATTCCCGCAAAGAGCGTATGCGCACTGTGTGGATCCATGGAAAGCCCAGAGCACCCCACATTTTCTCCGGCAAAGAGGACGCGTTCCCAATGCTGACCTCCGTCGACGCTACGAAAGACTCCGCGTTCCTGTTGCGGCCCGGTAGCGCGGCCGAGCGCACAGACGAATACGGTGTCCGGGTTCGAGGGATGCACGATGACGCGGCCGATCCGCCCAGTCTCCTGCAATCCCATGTTGGTCCAAGTCTGTCCAGCGTCCGTGGACTTATAAATCCCATTGCCCATCACGTCGCTGTCGCGGATCGCCCAGGCCTCACCGGTCCCCGCCCAAACCACGCTGGGGTCGGAAGGCGCAACCGCCAGCGAACCGATGGCCGCCGCGGGCTGTTTGTCAAAAATCGGTGTCCAGCGATTTCCTCCGTCAATCGATTTCCAGACTCCCCCAGATGCCGCTCCCGCGTAGTAGGTGCTTGGGTCGCCCGGGATTCCCGCGACGGACGCAATGCGATTCCCGACCTTGGGGCCCACAAAGCGGAAGCGCATCAGGCCCTCTTCCTCATCGTCCGGTTGCTGAGCGCTCGCTGCCACCACGCACCCTAATAGAACGATGCAAGCAATACAGAACTTCAGGCGAGTGACCACCATGAGAAACCTCCCTGATTAGAATTTTTGACTTGCCCTGACGGACTGCGAAATGCTTCCGCAAAAGACCAGACCTACGGTGCATAGTTGTCGCTGCCTTCAAAGACGGGAGTGACTTTTATTTTGGGCGTCTTGGGATCAACGTCACGGACACGGACTGTAAGTGTGTACGATTCAGCGCGCTTCAACGTAACCTCACCTTCCGCGTGCGTCGAAATCTCAGTGAGCATCCTTGATCCTGCCCTGCAGGTGAAACGCAAAGAAATCGTCCACCCGGTGCCAGGCGTCCAGCAAAATATGCGCGCGCGTAAAATAGTGGAATTCACCCGGATACATCATATAAGACAGCAGTTCACCCTTGCCCTTTTTGAGCGCTTCGTCGATCAGCCAAACTGACTCCAGATAGGGCACATTGACATCCGACGTGCCGTGCAGCACCAGCAATGGCCGCTCCAGCCGATCGATATGCGAAATCGGCGAGGCATTCGCATAAACCTGCGGATTCTGCTCCGGTGTTCCGATGCGGCTCGCTGTCCAACCGCCGTGATACGGATCGGAATAGTACATCACATAGTCGACCACACCGGCCACATCCACACCGGCGCGGAACAAGTTCGGCTGATCGGTCATCGCAATCAGCGTAAAGAATCCGCCGTAGCTCAGCCCCCAAACGCCTATCCGATCGCTGTCCACATACGGCAGCGTCTTCAAGTAATTCGCCGACATCCACGCGTCCTTCGCGTCCTTCCCACCCACGTCCATGTAAACGCCATTCCGCCAATCGCGCCCGTACCCGATGCTGCCGCGATAGTCCGGCGCAAAAACCACATAGCCCTGCTGCAATAAATATTGGTGAAAGCTGTAGTACACCGCATAGTTCCGCTGCACGTGCCAGCCATCGTAGTTCTGGTTCACCCCGTCCCCGTGAATCCAGATAATCGCCGGGTTCTTCTTCGTGCGATCCAGATTCTTCGGCACAAACAGCCATCCGGGCACGGGCTTTCCGTCCGCTCCTGGGAAACGCACAAACTGCGGCTCCACAAACTGCGATTTATCGATCCCCGCCGGCATCGAGTCAGACAAGCGCGTCGGCTTGGCACTGCCTTTCGCCTCGATCGTGTAGAAATCCGCGCTGTTCCGCGTGTCCGTGTGCTGATACACGAGGTACTTGTCATCTGCGGACCAGTGCGGCTCGATGTTCGTCCCATTTCCCGCCGTCACATACGTTACCGTTGCGTGCGCGGGATTGCCGCCCAAGTTCGCAATCCCGATATGGCGGTCGCCCGGGCGGTCCGGCTCATTGGCGTCGAACGCGATGCGCGTGCTGTCGTGCGACCAAGTCGGCCGCCAGGCTTCAAAGTGTCCCTTGGTTATCTGTACCGCCTCGCCCCCCCCAGACGGCATCACGTACAAGTGATCCCACCCATCCTGATCGCTCAGAAACGCAATCCACTTTCCATCCGGGGAAGGCCATGGCTGCGCTCCCGCCTCGCCCCAGTCCGGGATGCTCCAAAATTGCTCCTCGGTGATCGAATGGATTTCGCGTGGTTTGCCGGCAGCAGTGTTCGCCACGTAAATCGAATATTTTTTGAAATCCTTCGATTCTCCGTCGTACACCAGATGCGTGGCGTCCACCCACGCCAGGCCACCGTATTCGACGGGGCTTCCAATCGCCACCGGCTTGCCGCCTGCGATCTTCACCGCGAAAATCTGTCCGGGAACGTACTCCCAGATCCGGTAAATGATCTTCTTTCCGGAATATGCCGGCGTCTCGTCGTGATTGATCGTCCTTGAGCCGACGGCGTACGCAAGGCTCGCACCGTCCGGCGACCAAATCGGCCGCCGGATGCTCACATTATCTTGCGCTGCCACGGTCTCGCTTCCGTCGCCCAGCGTGCGCACGATCAGCGTGCTTTTCCTCGCAGCGTCCTCGTCACTTGCCCTCGAGCGCACAAACGCCACCCGCGTTCCATCGGGCGAAAGAACAAAGTCGGATTCGCGACTGCTCGTGGTCGCAGTCCAAGCTGCCTTCGCTCCGACCCCGCCAATCGTCGCCCGCCACAGATGCCCCTCGTGCGCAAAGTACACCGTCTGCAAATCGCGCCCCCAGAACGCTTCCTCCACCGGCCCTTCCGCAAACGAAGTAAGCTCCACCGGCTGGCCGTGACCATCGGCGTTTGCAACATAAAGATTAGCAACGCCAGCCCGGTCCCACGTAAATACCACGTGCTTCCCATCCGGCGACCACACCGCATCGCTAGGATGCTTAATTTCAATCAACTGCTCAATCGTAAGCCTCCCCGATTTCCCGCCCTCCTGAGCCCCAGCGCCCGTCGCAAATGTCAACAGCAATCCCAACAAGATTGGCCCGGCGGACTTCTTTGTGAACATAGCTCCCCCAGAATTCAAAGGCTGGCGTTCTTGTTTTAAGCAGCGAAACCGGCGGGTGAGCGGAAAACATGCCCACACCGCCGGGCGTAAACTGCGAGACCAACCCTCCCCGATTGCGGCCGCGTTAAAAGGTAAAACGTAGACCGAAACGCGTCACAAACGGGTCGATAGTAAGAGACGGCCTCAAGTACGTGCTGTTTGCGGGGTTGATGTCCACGAAATTATTCTCGGACACCGGCGTCTGGCCGTTGGTCAGGTTGAAGAAGTCAACCACGGGTATTACGTGCCACCGGTCCTTCACCACGAATTCACGCGAAATTCGGAAATTCAGCATGTTTACACTCGGAAGCCGCGTGATTCCGGCAGGCTGAAGGATGACCGTCTCGCTCCCCTGGGTCAGGCCTCCATTGGTACCAAAAATCTCTTGTGGCTGAATGGGCAAACCCGTGTAGTGCTGGAAGTTCACACTCGTCCCAATCTTGAAAGGCAGTTCATAGCTGCTGTCCACTTTGAAGATATACGTGGCGTCGGAATTCAGATAGTTGTTGTTGCGATTGATGTCATTATTCGGGTCGGTGAAATTATCGCTGGTGGCCTGATCGGAAAAGCCCCGTCCAAATACGCCCTTCTGGCGCTGAATGGTGAATCCCGACAGCAATTGCCACTTGTTCGAGAGCCGCTTCACCGCGGTGAACTCCACCCCATGGTACGCGTTGTCGTCTAGCTTCGGAATATTCGTGACCACAAAATTGAAAGCGGTTTGTTTGGCGGGATTGAGGTTGAAGAGAGTCAACGGCTGGCCGGTGAGGCCGTTCGTGATCGGCTGCGGGGCGCCGTTCGCGTCTGGCAGCACCGTGATGGGCGTGTAGTCGGAAGGCGATACCAAGGTATTTTCAATTCCGATCATGTTTTTCTTCGTGCGGTAGTAGTACGTAACTCCCACGCGCAAGTTTCGCCAGAGCTGTTTTTCATACCCGACGCTGATCTGTTCTGAGTACGGCCGGCTCATGTTCGTGTTGATGTGTGTGCTGGAACCCCCGAATGCCCCGACCTGTTGTGACGCCACGAGCCATTCGCTCTGCTGTGGGATCTTGTCGCCGTCTGCGTCGATCCAGGTGAATGTCTTCCCTGCAAATCCTACCGGATTGGCCGTTTCGGCCAGCCCAGTTCCTTGCATCAGGTAGTAGCGCCCGTAGCTCGCTCGCAACACCGAGTCACCCTTGCCAGTGAGGTCAAACGCCAATCCTAGGCGCGGCGATACGGTGTTCCAATCGACGAGGTTCCCGGAAGCTGGGTACGTCGTCGCGGGAAATAATTGCGGAAAGGTTGCTGCGGCATCCGTGGTCTGCTGCGGATAGTAGGTATTGAAATGGTCGTACCGAATGCCGAGTTCTAGGGTCAACCGGCGCGCCACCGTCCACGTATCCTGTACGTAGAAGCTGCCATCCCGGAAATAGTTCTTCTGCTTCGCTGGAGTGTCATAGGCAATGATCTGAAAGGGATTTCCATTGTGGAACAATTCGTTGATCCCGCCGTTCACGTGGTACAGGTAAGAGTTGTAGGCCTTACCCATTTCGAATCCGAATTTGAAGTTATGTGTTCCGTGAAAATTCCCCTTGTACCACGAGGCCCCCGCGGACCATTTCAGCACCCATGCCGGATTGGCGAACTCGTAGGGCGCCGCAACGGACTCGGTTCGGGTCCCAACGTCCTGCACATTGATGTCCGTCGAACTCACCCCCGGCTGGTAGCTGAGGGGGAATGTGATCTTGTTCCAGCCCACGCGAAAATCAAGGATCAGATTGCTGGTGACCTGGCTGGTCCACAATCCCTCCAGCACGTATGCTGGCTCAATCTGTTTCCAACTGGCGGCGGTCGTAACAAATTGGTACGCGGTATCTCGGCGGAAGAACCGGTTCTGCTCGTTGTACAGCCAGACGAAACTGAATTTGTTCTTCGAGTTCACCTGAAAGTCGCTCCGCAGGTCTGTATTGGTCTGATGGTTCACGTCTACGACCGGGGAGCCATCCTGATTTGTAACCGCCAGAATCCGCTGCCGCAGGTCGTAGCGCCGATACGAGCCGAAGAGCCACCACCGGTCTTTGACGAGCGGCCCCCCCAGACTCGCCGTTGTATCTCGCGTCATGTCAAACGGAGAGCCGGAGATAACCGGCGAACCGTTGTAGATGGGAGCCTTGACTCCCGCCTGAAGCTTCGAGGTCAGATAATAAATCCCGACTTGTCCGTGCAATTCGTTTGAACCCGACTTGGTCACCATGTTCATGTACACTCCCCCAATCGGGACAGATGCCGGCGCATTGTCGGCTACCACCTGAAACTCGTCGAATGAATCGTGATTGGTATAGAACTGCGTGTACCCGCCATTAGCACCGGGCCAGTTCAGGTCCAAACCATTGAAGCTGTAAATCTGCTCTGCAGGGGTGCTTCCATGGACCTGCATGGTGGACTGCTGGTAGCTATTGTCCCCGGCAACATCGAAGGTGCCTACCGTAGCTCCTGGCACCTGCGCCACGGTCGACCAAGGGTCGCGTCCGCTCGGAATGTCCTGCAGCAGGGTCTGGTCAAACGTCGTCGACGTCTCGTTGTTTTGCAAGTCGATCACTGGTTCGCCTTCGACTTTCACGACTTGCGAGACATCGCCAACCTTCAAGCTCAAATTGATGGTGGCCGTGAAACCAGCGGTCAGAACGATATCGGTTCGCTTTGCCGTATTGAATCCCGTTGCTGCCACGGTCAGTTCATAGGTGCCCGGTGGAAGCAGATCAAAAAGGTAGCTACCGTCCCCCTCGGTGCGCGTGGTTCGCGGGACCAAGAGCGCCGAACTCTTAACCGAAACAGCGAGGTTCGGAACAGCCGCGCCCGAACTATCGGTCACAGTACCAGCAATCTTCCCGGTGGTTGAAACCTGTGCGCTCAGCCCCTGAGGCATGAGCAGGAAACAGAGCAGAACGAGCAGGCCCACAACCGCGGGCAAACCAAAACTAGTATGGCGACGGGAAGGGACAAAGAGAGACATGAGCCACCTCTATCTCTATTAAGGATTGCTGCCCAAGAAAATCTTGCTTCCCCCACCCCTGAGGGACACACTGAGGCAAGAAACCAGCAGCCGTTGAAATCGTGGATATTGTATACAGTGACTGACCCTTGTCAACGTCGGAATCTTGCTGGATTGGATTGATTTTTCAGGATGGGCGATGGTAAGCGCAGCGCCCCACGAAGTCTACGCAGACCGGTGTTGTCGCCGGCTCTGAATCAGCTCTTTCAGGTATTGGCCAGCCTCCATTATGTGCTTCCAAACTGCGTCGGCCGCGGCGTCTGGGTTGCGCATCCGGCAGACTTCGAGAAGCTCCCGGTGAGCCTTGCCAGCTCGGTGCAGGTCGCGTGTCACCATCAGATGGAGCCGCGTGTACCGGTCACACTGCATGTTCAGAGTGTTCAGGAACGACATCATCACCGCACGGTTCGCGGGCGCATACAATGCCGAGTGAAAACTCCAGTTCCAACGTCCCCACGACTTCACCTCCGAGTCATGGTTCAGGGACTTCTCGTAGCGCACCAGGATTTTTTCCGCCTGTCGTAGATCTTCGTCAGTTATATGCGGAATCGCTTGCCGCAACATGTAGCTTTCCAGAACCGCGCGGGTCTCGAACAATTGCATGATCTCGGCCGGCGAGAGAGCCGCAACCACCGCTCCTCGGTTCCCAACAATCTTTACCAACCCTTCCCCCGCCAGATGGCTTAGGGCTTCGCGGACGGGAATCCGACTGGTGTCAAATTCCGCGGCGATGGCCTCTTGGCGAAGTTGTTCGCCCTCCTGCAATTCGCCGCTTAGAATCCTTTCACGAAGGCGTTCAACAACTGCGGCCGCGAGGGACTGACGCGGGATTGCAGTCGATTTTGCTCGCCCGGCTGCTTCGATGATCGCAGTCAAGATCCGCCACCTAAATTAGGACAAAGCTCTTGAAAATTTCCAGCGCACGAGATACCCAACACTAAGAGTCTAATATACCAGAGGTATATAACATCTAACCTATAACAGCACGAAGAAACCGGGATGTTTGCCGCACTGCTCAGGTTCACGGCGGATTGCGGAAGACTCCGGGCTGCCATGCCGATGCCGTCCGCGCCAATCATTTCGCACCGGATCAAGCTGTTTCTGGACGGTCGGCGATCTGGAAACCATCCAGAAACAGGGTGCCGGGAAGTACCTCCTCCCTTTCGCGGAGCGCTTTAGTAGTCCGGCTTCAGGCTTGGTGTTCAAGAATCCCCTCAAAACCGTGGCCTTCTAAGTCATTGAAATTAGGAAGCGCGAT
>WNFM01291896.1_pt2 | contig 13509 bp, 14 predicted proteins | sample 5400271 | NCBI WGS metagenome assembly WNFM01 (sample SAMN13153352, study PRJNA577476) | soil metagenome | isolation source: 60 cm saprolite on Douglas fir-dominated hillslope | place: USA:California | collected 2013-09-17 | reverse complement strand
CGTTCTCCTTAAACTTGGGATGGCAGGCGAAGCCCAGCAGCCCTTCCTCGTTCTCCACAAAAGGCTTGCGGGCCACGATGTTGATGAACTCCTTCGCGCCGCTCCCGTCCGAACCCTTGCGGACCACTGCGACCCGGCCTTTCTGCTCCACGATAAAGAAACGGCCTGAGCCATCCGGCACCTCCTCCATCCATAATGGACGATCAACCGTCAACTGCGGCAACACTGGTTGCAATTCGACTTTGGGCAATGATTGGGCACAAGTTGGGAAGCAAACAGGTTGCGCAAACAAGAGGACCGCATAACTGACGCGTAGAAACAGTTTCAACATGGCGCGAACTATGGCAAAGAAACGGCCACTGTAAAGCCGGGTTCAGCTTAGCCGAGCATTTTTCGCCACTTTTGATGAACCCCATGAAGATTGATGCCGGATCCAAGAAAAACAATGCTCGTCACAGCGACAATCAGACCAGCGCGGACGATGAGTAGAAATCCTTGCAATAGCCTATGGAGCGCAAAGTTCCTTCCTTGACCCTTTGCGAACTCTCTTTCGAGTGGGCTGGCTTGGCCCATCCGCTGGACAGCTCCCTCGAAGGCTTCTTGCTCACTGACTCCTCTTCGAAGTTGCCCCTCCACATCATCGCGCATATGGCTTTCGAGCTCGTCCAGGATCCGAACTTCGATGAAAACCACGCCAAGTGACGTTTCCCATTATGTTCCATCTCGACAATGCAATCGCGAACTGGAGGCGGCAGATGCACGCCGCTGGTATCGAGACGCCCAAGATCCAGTTCCTTCAGGACGGCTGCACGGGTACTTTGGGGTTCGATACCAAGTGTTTTCAGAGCGAGCGCCGCGACGCCTCCTCCTTCCAGGAGCAGTCCCAACAGGATGTGTTCAGTGCCGACATAGGCGTGAGCGAGCGATTGTCGAGATGGAACATAATGGGAAACATCATTTGGCGTGGTGGAGCAAAGCCGGCGCCGTGACCATGGCCGTGATGAACATCATGAAAATTGAGAGGAGGACCAAGAGGTTCAAAAGAAAAACCAGGAAGCCAAGTGTAGCTCGGCGGTAGCGCGGCCACTTGGTGGAGCGCCACTCTAACAATATGAGCGTGAAGATCAAGGCAACCGAAATGACCAGGCCGTGGTCCTTAAACAGATGCGTTATCCCAATATTATACCGAGTGAGATCCCAAACCGTTTGATCCCTGTTCCATAAGCCTACTTCCGCGCAGATCTGTTGAAGTTTCGGAACCATAAACACGGCGGAAAGGCTCCAGATAAATAGGGCGGGCGCCAGGAAGCCCGCAGCCTTGAGGTAGGTTGCCCAACGAGGTTCGATGTTCGGGGATGATGTGTTCATAAGATCGGGAACGTAATGATTAGGGATACCTGCCAAAGCAAACAGGGTCTGCTTCACTCGCCTTTGGGCTTTCTTCATTCCTCCAACTTTGCCGAACTCGCATTCCAATGTGGCTGCCTGGCCGATGGTTTGCACGGCCTTCTCGAAAGCTTGCTGCATATTAAATCCTGCACGGACTCGCTCCGCCACATCCTCGCGGAGGTGGCTTTCCAGTTCGTCCAGAACGTCGGGTTGCTTCACGCCGCCCGCCGCCATCTGCCGCCGCCATTCCGCCATTGATTCGTCGAGGTTAAACATATTGTTCCTTCCAGAGCTGGGCCAAGACCGAGTGAACCGCCGTCCATTGTTCGCGCTGGCCATTCAGCGCCTTCTGGCCGTCCTTCTTCAGCGAGTAATACTTGCGCTTCCGCCCGTTTTCCGCGGCCTTCCACCGCGAGGAGATCCAACCCCGATCTTCCATCCGGTGCAGCACCGGGTAGAGCATCCCGTCTGTCCACTGCATCTGGTCGGAGGAACGCATTTTGATTTCCTGAATGATCGCGTAGCCGTAGCTCTCGCCCTTGGAAAGGAGGGAGAGGATGAGAGGCTCAGTCGAGGCCGCCACAAGTTCTTTCGTTATCATGCAACTCACAATACATAGTGAAGCTACGTATGTCAACAAGTTCTTTTTCTGAGGTTTCAACTGTTCGTTCCTTGAAGGTTCACTCCTTTTAAGGCGCAACGCACTTCATTATTCCGCGCACATCGGCGGTTCCGGTCGTCCCGAGTTGATGAATGACAATGGAAGCGGCGGCATTTGCAATTTCCAACGCTTCCCGAAAAGTCGCCTCGGCTGCCAGGGCCGCGGTGAGATTGGCCGTCACCGCATCCCCAGCCCCTACAATGTCGGTTTCACCCCGCACCGGGAGAGCAGGAACGTGTTCGGATTCACCGCTGGGGGACGCGCCAAGGATCCCTTGTTCCGCCAGCGTGACAAACACGTTCCGGCGCTGCCGACTTGCGAGGTCGATGGCGAGGCGCTTCATCGTTTCCAATTCCATCGGTGGTTTTTTGCCGGCCAGAAAAGCCAACTCAGTGCTGTTCATCTTGAACGTGACATTGGGAAATCCGCGCAGCCCTCGCCGGCTGTCCGCCAAAATCAACAGGCCGGGCCAATCCTTCACAATACCAGAAACCGTTTCAAGTAGCTTTGCGGTGATGACGCCTGTCTCTGAAACATCGACCTGATCGAGTAGGATCATTGCATCCGCCTTTCTGGCCAGCCCTATGACCGAATCCACCAAGCACGCTTGCACAGCGGCGGGAGTCGGAGTCCAATTTTTGCTGTCTAAACGATTGAGTTCCACCGGCGGCTTCCCAGGCGTCACCACCAGCGGTTTGCAGTAGGTGAAAGTCCGGCGCTCTGGAACACTCAGAAAATGATCCAGCCGCACTCCCTGCTTTGCCCCCAAAGCGCGGCGCAATTCGTACCCTTCACCATCCTCGCCGCAAAAGCCCACGGGCCATACTTCCCCGATCCCCAAAGCGACGAGGTTGTTCAAGATGGTCCCAGCCCCACCCGGCTGGCTGCGCACGTTAGTGACGTTGTGGACCGTCAAACCTGTCTCGATGGAGACTTCCTCTTTGCTGGGATCGATCTCCAGGTATCGATCCAGACAGAAATCACCCACCACCGCCACCCGCAGCTTGGAATACTTGTCAATGATGGTTTGGAAGCGGGACGCAATCATCCGATGCGCTCTCTAATGACGGGACAGGGCGTGCAGCAGGTTATGGACGAAGGCCACGTTGTCGCATTGCAAATAGCGCATGGTCCCGCCCATCCGTGAAAAGCTCTTGCAAAACCGCAGATAATAAGCGGGGTTGTCCTTGGGCGGCTCCCCTTTCGTCCAATCCCAATGGCCGCCGTCCTGCAAATCGACGACGCAAATCTGGTGGTCGTGGACGATGCCCCGACCTTCCTGCAAACGCAGATTGTTCACGCAACTGATGCTTTTTTCGAACACTTGCGGCGCCATGATGGCCGAACCAACCGAGACTACCACGCCCCGGTCGAGGCCCTCGACTGCCCGTCCGAAGAGCCGGAAATCAATTCCTGCCGCCCGTCCGATGGCTGCGCCGTTGAACATGGGATGATTGGAGATGATGTCGTAACCGATGCCGGGATGGACCGTCAGCGGTATCCCGAGGCGAAAGGCTTGTCCGAAAATGGAGGCGCGCTTCCAGGGGTGGCGCACCTCGAAGCGGCCTGGCATTAAACCGTGCTCACGCATAGCGCAGAGCAATTCCGCGCGCGCGGGGCTGAGCAGATGGGCCGGTTCCTTCCGCAACGCGGCTTCCAATACTTCCACCGGCGGCAACGTAACGCCATCTTCCTGGACGAACCGTCCCACTGCCGTGCCAAAGCCTTCTGCGCGCAAGCCGCCGCTCAACAGCGCGAGGTGGATGTTCCGCCCAGTTTCGTCCCAGGCGCCAAAAGTTCCGGTGGCCACGTTGCGCTCCACGCTTTCCGTGGACCAGCCTTGAAAAGCAAATTCCCAGTCGTGAATCGAGCCTGCGCCGTTTGTTGCCAAATGCGTGATCCACCCCCGAGCCATCAATGCCTCGACCAGGGCGGCAGCCCCATTCTTAACCAGGTGCGCGCCGTACAAAAACATCACACTGGCGTTGCGCTGGCGAGCGGCCGCGATTTGCCGCGCACATTCCTCGATCCGTTTTTGGAGCGGCTCCGGGCAAGGCGTGGGCGGGCTTTCGGGCTTTATCAGAATTTCCTCAATCCGGCTCAAGCTCACGCGCTCAGCCAAGGGAAAAACCTTCAGCCGCTTCAAATCCAAAGGCTCAGGGAAATCAGCCATGACGAAGAATGATCTCCAGCAGCGCCTCCGCATCTCGAAAATCGGGAATGACGGCGTCCGCGCCCACGCCGAGCAAACGCTGCCGTTTCCACTCATCCATGCGCCCGGACCCGTTGTGCGCTTCATCGCTCGCCACCGCTACCGCCAGTCCGCCGACATCCTTCGTGTTTTGAATTTCGACGTAACCATCCCCAAAGGCGAGCAATTGTTCACCGCTGATTTGGTTCTCGCGCAGAATCCGCTCGATCACCATTTTTTTGGAAAAAGTTTTGTAATTGTCCTGCGCGCCGTAAATGTGAACGCCGAAGTACCGCGTCAAATCAAGCAACTCTGCTTCCTGCTTCACAAAAACCTCATCCGTGCCACTGGCCAGATACAGGCGCAGACCCCTTCGTTGCAAACTCTCCAAGAGTGGCCGGGCCGCCCAGACCAGGAAATCATCGCGCCGCAGTTTTCCCTGCCGGATGCCCGCGATGCGCGAACCAATTCGTTCATTGAGACGGCGCAAGTATTCCGCCTTGTACCAGAGCGGCTCCTTGGGCTGCCCGCCCCGCTCTCTGATTCGCTCCGCGAGCTGGATCATCTGATAAATCGTCTGCTTGCCATTCAGGCGCATAATGTCATCGAGGAGCAATCGACGCCTGGCCGCTTCCGTTTCTCCGCCACGGCTCGGCAGCATTTCCACGAACATGGGCAGCATCACTTCCGGCCAGCCCTCTCGAATCAACGAAAGCGTGCCGTCGAAATCGAACAGGACATGGCTCACCTTCGGGCGCGGGGCAAACCCCGGGCCGAGCTCGACCAAGCCAAGAAATGGAGCAACTGGATGCATCGCTTCGTGACAGCTAAATCGAATTCTGCTCAATAATCAATCCTCCACCACTTTCTTGCACCACTTTTCATTGTGACCAGTGCAGACAGGCTAAAGCCTGGACTCCAACCCCGCTCGGGGCGACCTGCCAGTGGTTGGAGTCCAGCCTTTAGGCTGTCCGCGGTCCGTGATGAGAACTGCTGACTTTCTTGGCAACTGATTCGATTATCTCGCGAAATCCCTGTTGCCGGAGCGCCTCAAACAAAACGATGGCTGCACAGTTGGAAAGATTGAGCGAGCGGGACTCCGGGTTCAGCATCGGGATGCGCAACCAAGCGTCGCGGTTTTGCTCCAGCAGGCGCTGCGGCAACCCGGCGGTTTCCCGTCCGAACACCAGATAGTCCCCTGGCAGAAAGCTGGCTTCGGTGTAAGTCATGGCCCCTTGTGATTCCACAAACCAGAGCCGGGCGCGCGCGGGGAGCCCTTCGTGAAACGCGGCCCAACTCGGCCAGCGCCGCCACTCGACCTGTTCCCAGTAATCCATCCCGGCCCGCTTTAGTTGTTTGTCGTCCAGCTTGAAGCCGAACGGTTCGATTAAATCCAGCGCGGTGCGCGTTGCCGCACAGAGCCGGGCGATGTTGCCCGTGTTGGGCGCGATCTCGGGTTCGACTAAAACGATATAAACACCCGCCACAGCACCAATCCCTTGGCGGGCGCGGTCATGCCCGCCACCCGGCGATCCTTGGCGGCAAGCATGTTTTTCAAATCATGCCCGGTGAACTTGCCCCGCCCCAGTTGCACCAACGTTCCAACAATCCCTCGGCACATCTTGTAGAGAAAGCCGTCCCCCTCAATGATAAAAGTTAGCAATGGCCCGTTTCGCTTGATGTCACATCGCCGCAAGGTGCGCACGGTTGACTCCATCTCATAATTCCGGCTGGCGGCGAATGATTTAAAATCGTGCTTGCCCAAGAAGGCCTTCGCCCCCGAACGCATGGCCGTCACGTCCAGCGCCTGGGGGAAGTGCCAGGCCTGTTGGCGCAACAGTGGATTCATCGCCGGATGGTTCCAGGCGAAATAGCGATACTGCTTTCCAGTGGCGTCAAATCGGGCGTGGAAATCTGGCCGGCAACCGGTTGCGGTCATCACTCGAATGTCCTCCGGCAAAAACGCATTGAGGGCCAGCGCCAGCTTGGGCAGGGGAATTTTAAACTCCGCTCGCGGAACCTCGGCGTGGGCCACCATGCCCAGCGCATGCACGCCGGTGTCCGTGCGGCTGGAACTATGAATGCGCGGGCCGGAAGGAAACAATTTGGAAAGTGCTTCCTCCATCTTTTGTTGCACGCCCACCCCGGTCTTCTGCACCTGCCAGCCGGAGTAATTCGTCCCCTCGTACGCAATGGTCATTTTGAATTTGGCTCGTTCCACGCTGGCAATGTGTGAGGAAACCAAGCCGTCCGGCAAAGAGATTCTTCCGGAGATCCGTGTCAAGTGTGGTGGCTGGCGCGCCCTGGAGAATGGCAGCGATCATGCCGGTTACTTGAAACCGTTTTTGACTTCTTTTTCGCGCGCAGGACTTGGTGGATGAGCGCAATGTGAAGCTTGTCCTTATCACGGTCAGCCGCCTCTTTGCTCCGGCAAATCCGATCCAACGGCAAAACCGGAACTTTCAGGCCATGAAAAGCCAGCCACTTAGCCTCAGAGAGTTCCCGCGCGAACGAGCGAAGCCCGCTGATCTCGTAGATGAAATCTACCGGTGTGCCATCAACCAAATAGACCTTGTTGGAACTCCGACGGGTCGCATGGAGGCGATTACAAATCTTGAGGACTCGCATGTATTGGCGCGATGGCAGGCCAATCCAGATGTCCACATCGATCGTAGAAGCCAGCACGCCCTGGAGGTTTGCCGCCGACATTCCGACCAGCATGAACTTTATCTTCTCTGCTTGGAGACCGCGGAGGAGTTGAACAAGCGGAGGTGATTTCGAACTAATTCCCATCGTTCTTCTGGTGTGGCCGCCAGGCCCAAAGCATGGAGCGCCTTTTCATCTTCGCTCAAGCTACGAATGTGCTTGAGCCGGGCCAGCATGCGTTTTGCCCGAATAGGCAATGGGGTCTTGGGCCGTTTGTCATTCATGACGGAGAGATGTTATCACGCTGTGCTCGAAAGCGCACGCTCTGTTTTCAGCCGCAACTGCCCGCACGCGGCGTCGATGTCATGGCCTTTTTCACGGCGCAACGTAGCGGCGACTTTTTGTTTTTCCAGCGCGGTCAGGAAATCTTGTTGCGCCTGCTCGGTGGGCCGCTCCCACGGCAGTCCCTCGACATGGTTGTAAGGGATTAAATTCACTTTCGCGTGCAGGCGCTGGGCCAGGCTGGCCAAGGGCTTGATTTCCTTGATCTGGTCGTTCACGCCGGCAATCAATATGTATTCCAGCGTTATCATCCTACCCTTTTTCTTCTGGTAATACTCGCAGGCGGCGACCAGTTCCTTAAGGGGATACCTTCGGTTCACCGGCATGATCTTGTTGCGCGTCTCGTCCGTGGCGCCGTGCAAGGAGATGGCCAGCCGGAATTGCAACGGTTCCTCGGCCAGCTTGCGGACCCGCGGGGCCAGGCCGCTTGTGGAAACAGTGATCTTGCGCGCGCCAATCCCCCCGCCCCAGGAAGCATTCAAAATCCGCAGCGCCTTGAGCAGCGGATCGTAATTGGCCAGAGGCTCGCCCATGCCCATGATGACCAGGTTGTTGATCAGGCGGAGCGGAATGTGTTGGAGCGGAGGGGCGGGGAGCGTGGGAGCGTGGGAGCGTGGGAGCGTGAGCGCGTCGGCGTTTTTAGCGACGCTGCACCCTTCACGCTCCGACGCTCCACGCTCGCTGGACTCTGGACTTTCATCCCTGTGCCATCTTTCGACTGCGAGAACCTGTTCGACAATCTCGTCCGCGCTGAGATTTCGTTTCCATCCGTCCAGCCCGCTCGCGCAGAATTTGCATCCGTAGGCGCAGCCCACCTGGGTGGAGACGCAGAGGGTGTGGCGGTCGCTGGCGTCGCCGTAGAGGGCAGGATTGGCTGGGATGAGGACGCTCTCAATCAACGAATGATCGCTCAATCGCCAGAGAAACTTCTGTGTCGCATCGTGTTCGCCCTGTTTGCGAACCAGTTCAAGCGCATGAAGGGTGAAGTTCTGACGAAGTTGCTCGCGGAGGGGTTTCGGCAAATTCGTCATCATTTCCCAATCCGTTACCCGATGGACATAGAGCCAGTCGAGCAGTTGGCTGGCGCGATAAGCCGGCTGGCCCCAGTCCTTGAACCGGGCCTCCAACTCTTCGCGCGTCTGGGATTTAACATCACACGTCACCAGGAGAATTTACCGCGTCCATCGTGGAAACCAAGGGGGAATGTGGGGCTGGCTTCTGTTCGCCTCCTACCCAGTCCGCGATCCTGCTCACTCCTCCCGTTTCAAATAATACTTCTTCGTATATTCCTGCACCATCCGCCAGGTGTTATACAGCGGCACCAAAGTGATCATCGCGCGGCGGATCTTTTGCAGCCATTGGCGCGGGATGCCGTTGGCGTCACGGTTGAAGAAGCACGGGATGACTTCTTCAGTCAACGTCTGGTAAAGGTTTTCGCTGTCCACTCGATCCTGCTCCTCCACGGTTTCCGGGTGGGAATCCGCGCCGATGGCGAAACCGTTGCTGCCGTCGTAGCCCTCACGCCACCAGCCATCGAGGATGCTCAGGTTCAGACAACCGTGGCAGCCCGCCTTCTGTCCACTGGTGCCGGAGGCTTCCAAAGGGCGTCGGGGATTGTTCAACCACACATCGCACCCGGAAACCATTTGCCGGGCAACGTGGACATCGTAGTTTTCGATGAAGACCAGATGCCCCTTTAATTCGCTGTACTTGCTCAAGTGAATGATGTGCTGGATGAACCGCTTGCCTTCGTCATCGCGGGGATGCGCTTTGCCCGCAAAGACGAATTGGATCGGGCGCTGCCGGTCATTGGTCAGTTTCACCACATTCTCGAATTGCTGGAAGACGAGTGGCGCGCGTTTGTAGGTGGCAAAACGGCGGGCGAAGCCAATCGTGAGCGCGTCTGGATTCAGAAGTTGATCGAATGCGATGAAGTCCCCGGCGGTGAGGCGTTGCCCTTGGAGAAGCAGGCGGCGGCGGGTGAACTCGATCAGTTCCCGCCGGAGCCGGTAGCGCAAGGCCCACAGTTCCTCGTCACTCAGGAATTCCGGATCGGCCATGCGCTTCCAGAACTCGGGTGAGTTGACTTCCCGTTCCCAGGAGCCGGCCCCTTGTTTGTGCCAAAAACTCGTTGTATCGCCAGCCGGAGGTTGCGGCCCCGCCGGGGGGGCGCTGAGTTTGCGACGCCAGAAGCGGCGCACTGGACCCTTCATCCAGCCCAGCAGGTGAATGCCGTTGGTGATATGGCCGATGGGCACCTCGCTCACCTTTTTGCCGGGATACAGCGCGTTCCACATCTGGCGGCTGACCTGGCCGTGCAATTCGCTGACTGCATTGGCTGCGCGCGAAGCCTTCAGCGCCAGCACCGTCATGCAAAAAGGTTCGTCCTTGTTGGCCGGGTTGACCCGTCCGAGGGCCATCAATTCCTCCGGTTTCAGTTTCAACTGGGACCTCATTTTCATCAGGGAATAATCCATGAGCGCAGCAGTGAATCGGTCATGACCAGCCTCGACAGGCGTATGGGTGGTGAAATGACATTGCTGCCGGGTGAGGGACAAAGCTTCCGCAAATTTCTTCCCTTCCCCCAGCCTTTCGCGCACCAGCTCCAAGGCCAGGAACGCTGCGTGACCTTCGTTCATGTGGAATAGCGAGGGCGTCACGCCCAAGGCGCGCAAAAGGCGCACCCCGCCGATGCCCAGCAGAATCTCCTGCATAATTCGGGTCGTGCTGTCACCGCCATACACGCGCAAAGTCAAATCCCGAAAGTGCTGTTCGTTCTCCGGCAGGTTGGTGTCCAGCAGATAAACCGGGCATCGGCCCACGTTCACCCGCCAGGCTTTGAAATAAACCACGTTCATCGCAATCTCCACCGAACACACCAAGGGTTCGCCTCCCGCTTCCAGCACCGGCTCAATGGGGAGATTCTTCGGATTAAGCTGCGTGTAATAGTCCACCTGCCAACTGTCGTGATTGATCAATTGCTGGAAATAGCCCTCCCGGTAAAAGAGACTGATGCCGACGAATCCCAGGCCGAGATCGCTGGCGGATTTGGCGTGGTCGCCCGCCAGGATGCCCAGGCCGCCCGCCGCGATCGGCAGCGTTTCGTGAAATCCGAATTCCGCCGTGAAATAGGCCACTGGATTCTGCAAAAGGGAGGGCGCGTTAACCTTCCCCCAAGTCGATTCCTCGTTCAAGTAAGTCTTGAAGGATTTCAAGACGTGGCGAACCCGTTCCGCGAAATCCGCATCCTGCAGCCGCACCCGCAATTCGTAATCAGAAACTTCATGCAGGATCGCCACCGCGTTGTGATAAAGGTTCTGCCAGCCGCGCGGCGAGAGTTCCTGGAATATTTCCTGCGGCTCCTGGTTCCACGTCCACCAGAGGTTTCGCGCCAGGCGGTTGAGGCCCGCAATCAAATCAGTCAATTCACTCGCAGAAAGAGGTTTCTTGTCCATAATCCAGCGCGCTTACCGCAGTATTTTCGTCACAAACATGAGCTTCGACAGTAATCCTCCTTCAGATTCGCAGCAAACAAAATAAGCGATTCAGGGGTTGAGTGCTTTTAGGGCCGACACCCGGCAGCGTCCTCAAATTCACCAATTGATTTTTCCTCCTCCGCGCCTTCTGCGTTTCAACTCGAAATTTTAACGCAAAGGGCGCAGAGTCTTTCGCAGAGGCCGCAGAGGAACATAACCCTGGCCGGAATTGACAAAATGATGTCTGACAAAATGATGAAGAAATCCCTCCCCGTGCACAGCGAACAAAACATGGGTGGTCATTGCGGCGCCACAGGCGGAAAAAGGCATCGGCCGCTCAGCAGAGAATGCGCTTGCGCTCCGCATCGTAGGGCGGGCGCAAGAAAGCTTTGGCGGGGCAAGGTGTTCCGTTGACGTTGATCTCGTAATGGCCCGCTTTGATGAATTCGTCGGTCGCATTCCCCGGGCTCTTCACGTAGCCCATTCCAACGGCTGCGCCCAGCGTGTGGCCGTAAGCCCCGGATGTCGTGTAGCCCACGGCGATGCCGTTGCGCAGGATCGGCTCGCTTCCCCATAATACCGGCGCTGGATCTTCCAGCACGAAGATTACTAACCGTCGGTTCACGCCAGCTTCCTTCTGCTTGAGCAGCGCGTCCCGTCCGATGAACGAAACCTTCTTGTTCCAGGCGACGGCGAAGGCCAGTCCTGCTTCCAACGGAGTGTCGTCAGGGGAGATGTCGGCGCCCCAGGCGCGGTATCCTTTCTCAAGACGCAGCGAGTTGATCGCGTAATGGCCGGCGTTGATCGCTCCCAAGTCCTTGCCCGCCGCCATCAACGTGTCATAGACGAGGGCGGCTTGATCCGTCGTCCCGTGCAGTTCCCAGCCCAGCTCCCCCACGTAAGTGATGCGCACGGCCCGAACCGTGGCCGGCCCGATGGGAATGGTTATTGCGCTGAGGAATGGAAAAGCCGCATTTGAAAGATCCGCATCGGTGACACGGCTGAGCAGCGCCCGCGAGTTCGGCCCCATCACGCCCAGGATGCTGAAAGCCGCCGTGACATCGACCAATTCGGCCTGTTCGGCGGACTGGATGTTGCGGGTGATCCAATCGAAATCACGCAGAGTCTGCGCGCTGCCCGTGACGATGAAATACTCTGTGGCAGTGACTCGGATGACCGTTAGGTCGCTCTCGAAGCCACCGCGCTCGTTGAACATCCCCGTATAGACCGCTTGGCCGACGGGCACGTCCACTTCGTTGCCGCAGAGCCGCTGCAAAACGCCCACCGCGTCGCGCCCTTTCAACACCAACTTGGAGAAGCCGGATTGATCGAAGACGGCGACGTTTTCGCGAGCGGCTTGGTGCTCGGCGGCGTGGTTGGGGAACCAGTTTTGGCGTCCGAACGAGTAGATGGTTTCGGGCTTGGTGGCGAAGGGAACTGCCGGGCTCTTCTCACTGATGACCGCCGCATGGCTGGTATTGAGATGCGAGAGAGGGGGTCGGGCGAACCAGTTCGGGCGTTCCCAGCCGTTTTTCGCGCCGAAGCAGGCGCCTTGGGCGGTGAGGCGATCGTGCAGTGGGCTTTTGCGCAAACCGCGCGCGGTTTCGAATTCGCGGTTGGGCCAGGCCATTTGGTAGTGCAAGCCGAGGGTTTCGGTGACGCGTTCGCGCAGGAACGCGCGGTTGTTGGCCCACGGACCGAAGCGGCGGACATCCACCGACCAGAAATCCATCGTGGGGCGGCCTTCCATCATCCATTCGGCCAGATATTTTCCCGCGCCGCCCGAGGTGGCAATGCCGACCGAATTGAAGCCGGCCATCACAAAGAGGTTTCGCAATTCCGGCGTCTCGCCCATCAGCCAGTTGTTGTCCGGCGTGAAACTTTCCGGGCCATTGACGAACTTCTCGAAACCGCACTTCTCCAGCGCGGGGATGCGCCATTTGCCGGCGGCCAGCGGTTCCTGGTATTTCTCCCAATCCGGTTCGAGCAGCTTGAAGGAAAAGTCGGGCGGGATTTCATCGACCAGCCACGGCTTGGTGAATTTTTGAAAGGCGCCGAGCATGATGCCCTGGCCTTCGCCGCGGAAATAAATGCACAAATCCGGATCGCGCCCCAGGGGCAGCTCGTCGAATGCGCCGGGGATTGGCTCCGTGACGATGTAATGATGCTCGACCGGATAGAGCGGAAGGCTCACCCCGCAGCGCAGTCCCAGTTCCCGCGTCCACATGCCGCCGGTCAGGACGACAAACTCGGCGTGGATGCTGCCCTGGTCGGTTGCGACGCCGGTGACGCGGCTGGCGCTCCTTTCGACGTTCAGCACGCGAACACCCTCAATCACCTTTGCGCCGCGTTTCACCGTTGCCTTAGCCAGGGCGAGCGGCACCTCTTTGGGAATGACCTTGCCGTCGTGCGGCAGCCAAGCTGCGCCCAGCAGATCGTCTTTGCGAATCAGCGGCCAGCGTTGCCGCGCTTCATCGGCGGAGATGAGGCGGGCCTCCACGCCCATCAACTCGGCCATCGCGCAGGTGCGGCGCAGTTGGACCATGCGGTCCTCGGATTTGCCGACGATGATGCTGCCGACTTGTTTCCACCCCACGGAATGGCCGGTTTCCTTTTCCAGTCCGGCGTAAAGTTCCGCGCTGCATTGATTGATCTTGGTCATGCTGGTGGTCGTGCGCAATCGGCCCACCATGCCGGCGGCGTGCCAGGTCGTGCCGCCGCCGAGTTTGTTTTGTTCCAACAGGACGACATCCTTCCATCCCAGCTTGGTGAGGTGATAGGCTACGCTCGCGCCAGCAATGCCG
>WNFM01281116.1_pt7 | contig 13509 bp, 11 predicted proteins | sample 5400271 | NCBI WGS metagenome assembly WNFM01 (sample SAMN13153352, study PRJNA577476) | soil metagenome | isolation source: 60 cm saprolite on Douglas fir-dominated hillslope | place: USA:California | collected 2013-09-17 | reverse complement strand
ACGGATATAGCGGGCTTCATCGACAATGCTGGGCACGGCGGCATCGCGCTGCCTTCCGGCGCTGGGAAAGCCGGTTTCGCCGATCAAGACCTGCTTATCGGGATAGGCCGCCTTGATGATTCCGTAGATCGCCTTCAAATGCTCGACGCCCTGGCCCGACGCAATCGGCTGGTCTTCCCAATAGGGCAGGATATGGATGGTGATAAAATCGGCGGCGGCAGCAAGATCGCTGAGACCGGGGCCGATGCGGTCATTGCCGGGGGTCCAGAATTCCCAGACATCGGCATAGGTTACCGGAACACCGGTCGCATCCTTGACCCGCTTCAGCATGGCGGTGAGGGCCAGCGGCGTCTGTTCGCCGCGCAACAGAACCTCGTTGCCGACGATGATGCCGCGCAGGGCCTGCGGGTATTTCTTCGCCAGATCGATTGCCTGTTGGATCTGCTTTTCGTTATCGCTTGGATTGCGGCCGATCCAGATTCCCATCAGCACCTTCATGCCAAGCTGCTGGGCGATTGGCAGCACCTGATCGAGCCCTTGATCGGTGGCATAAGTACGCACACAGTCGGTCACCGCCTTCAGGCGATGGAGGTCCTCGTCGATCTGCTGGGCCGGGATCATCAATTGCGCATCGAAAGGCGTCTGCTTGCCACGGAAGGGTGTGTAGGAGAGGCATTGCAGCTTGCCGCCGGGCGCATCAACCATGGTCACGGGCTGGCCCAGCTGACGCCAGACCCAGAAGCTGCCGGCGGCGGCGATCGCCAATCCGACAAGCAGTGCCAGGAGAACGGCCGGGCTCGGCACACGCGTGGCGCCAGCACGGGGCGATGAAGTGGTCATGATCCTATTCCGTCCCTGCGGATCCTATTCCGTCCCTGCGGGCGTTGAACCGCGCCTGGATGGATGGCAGAGCCAACAAACCCGGCGCGGTCGAGATCTCAGTGGTGAAGAAGAGCGTGATGATCCAGTGGTGATCCCCTGGAGCCGGATCGTTTTACACGGAATCGCTTTGCGGCTCCGTGTAAAACGTGAATCCGCCTCTCCTCAATAAGATAGAGCACGGAACGATCAGGTTAAGTCGTTCCATGCTCTAAATTCCTTTAGTCTGTCGCGTTTTTCGAACCGTCAGGCGGTTCCACCTGACGAGAAAACGCTCTAGGCAGCCGGTGTCGCCGCGGCATCACCTGCGGTGGCGCGCGCAGCAGTGGCCAAGTCGTCATTGGCGGCGGCAGGTGACGCCGGCGTCGGCGATCCGGCATCGATCCGCGCCATCGGCGGCTGTTGTGCATGCGGCATGGCGCTGATCATCGCCATCACCACCGCACAGAAGAAAGGCAGCGCCTGCACCAGCAGCAACATGGCCCACATGAAGGCATCCGGCTGCCTGATCCAATCAATCGTCCAGAGGCCGTGCAGGGTCTGGCCGATGGTCGTTTGAAGTGCGTGAAACGTCATCTCATTCGGCAGCGCAAACTGGCCAAGAATTTTTCCGACATCCAGCGCTCTGACCCAAAGCAAGGCGACAGCACAACCGGCCAAAGCCAGGAACAGACCCGCCTCTTCCCGTGCCGAGACCAGCGCGCGAATGACAGCCGGCGAATTTTCCATCTTCGGCGTGCGATGGAATGGCAAATTCGAGGTAAAGAGGCCGCGCCAGACCGCCTTCGCCACCGCATGGGACAAAGCAAGACCGGCAATGGCCGCATAAAAATTATCCAAGGCGCTGCAGGGCACCTTACTGGCATAGAGCCACATCGACTTGCCGACCTTGAAGAAGAACATGCCGAGCGTCACCACCAGGAAGAGAGTCAGCGGCGGCTGAATCATCTGCGGCCAGATGAGCGTGCCGAGCGACCACACAACTGCCATGGCGACAAACAGCAATTGCAGGCCATCGGCAATCCAGGGCATCCAGCCAGCGAGGAACTGATAACGCTGCGACGGATTGAGGCCGCCGGTATTGCTGAAGGGCAGCAGATTACGCCAATGCCCTTTTAGAATCTGCATGGCACCATAGGCCCAGCGATAACGCTGCTTGCGATAGGCTTCGAAGCTGTCCGGCATCAACCCCTTGCCGTAGCTCTTTTCGGTGTAGACAGCGCGATGACCGGCCTCGAACAAGCGCAGGCCAAGCTCGGCATCTTCGGTGATGCACCATTCTGCCCAGTTACCGGCCTCTTTCAGGGCCGAGGCCCGGATCAATGCCATGGTGCCGTGCTGGATGATGGCGTTCTTTTCGTCGCGTGTCCGCATGCCAAGATAGAAGAACCCGGCATATTCCCAGAAGCACATGCGCTTGAAGAGCCCATCATTGCCGTCGCTGTAATCCTGCGGCGCCTGCACCAAGGCGACCTGCGGATCGGCAAAATGCGGCACCAAATTCTTCAGCCAATCCGAACGCACGACATAATCACTGTCAATCGTTGCGATCACCTGGGCATCGGGATGCGTCTGGGTGATGCCGTAATTCAAGGCGCCCGCCTTGTAGCCTGGCCAGTTCGGCAGATGAAAGAAGCGGAAATTCGGCTTGCCGAGCGAATTGATATAGGCCTCGACCGGTTTCCAGACGGCATCATCCTTGGTGTTGTTATCGATGATGAGGACTTCGTAATCGGCGTAATCCAGCTTCTCCAGCGCCTTGATGGTCTGGATCATCATCTCCGGCGGTTCGTTGTAGCAGGGTACATGCACCGACACTTTGGGCAACCGCCAGCTGCCATCGATCGGCGGCGGCACCAGGCGTCGTGAGGTCTTGCCAAGCCACAGATTGAGCGCCATCTCGGCGCCCTCGATCAGGAAGATGATGAGCAGCAACAAGGTCGCCGGCGCCACCATGCCAAGCGCCGCGATATCGACCCAGGTCAGATAGCGGGTGGAATAAAGGGCATAGATGGCCACCGTGATCATCACGCCGCCTTGCATCAACAAGGCAAGAAAGACGCGGCCACGGCGGTTGAGTTCGAAATTGGCCCGCAGCACCCAGAAGACGAAAGGCAGGCCAAGTTCTGATTGTTGACGAGCACCCCGACGAGGGGCGGCTTGGGATTGCCATTGGCATCCCACAGCCCCCAATAGGCCTCGACACCGCCACCGCTTTGCATCTTGGCGGGCTGGTCGAAGGCCTCGATGATGAAATAGTCGATGCCTTCCTTCTTCGCCGCCAGCAGGAAGCGGCGCAGGAAGGTCCCCTGATTGACTTGGGTGGCTTCGGCCTGGCCCTGCTGCTGGCCCTGACTTGGCCAACCGACTTCCGTCACCACAATGCGCTTGTCGGGATAGGTTTGCTGCAAACGATGATAGACATCGAGCACCGCATTGCCATTCTTTGCCTTGCCGCCATCAATCGCATCATTGACATTCACACCGTTCCAGAACGGCAGAATATGGACGGCGATGTAATCGACGGAATCGACCAGCTTCTTGACGTCGTCGTTATGTGCTTGCGCCGCCGTCAGCGCATCCTTGCCCAAGGTCTTGCCATCGGCATCGGTCAACGGCCGAGGCAGCCAGAAATCTGACCGGAATCCCGTCCACCTTGGCGCGTACATAATTGATCAGTTTCACGATGTGATTGACGCGGCGATGCGCCAATTCGATCTCGTCTGTGGTGGCCGCTTCCGCTGAGGCACTGTTATTGGTCTCCGGCTGGTCGGTCAAGACCGGGTCCTGATTGAGTTCATGCCGGTAGAGGACCTCGTTGCCGACCAGCAGCTGGTTGACCCCACCAACATTATGGGCGAGGTCAATCAGGTTGTTGATTTCTTCCTGGTTCTTCTTGGCATCATCGCTGATCCAGGCGCCGGCGGTAACCCGCAGGCCCATCTTGGAGGCAATTTCCGGTACGTAATAGGCATCGCCCGTGGTGGTATAGGTGCGGATCTGGCTGGTGATGCTGGCCATCTTCTCGACATCGCTGGTAATCTGGTCACGCGATGCGGTCAGATGATGCAGATCCGTGGAGCTGCGATAAGGTGTGTAGGTCAAGCCACCGACATCGCCGTCCCAGGGTTGCTCATTGGCTGGGCGATTGAGCAGGTACCAGGCGCTGGCAAAAATCAGCACCACCATAAGACCGATAATCCAGTTCGAAAAACGCGTCATCTTCCAGCTTTCAATCGCCGCCCCTGTCAGCGCGGCCTGTCCTGACATCCAGGCTTGCTGCCCGGCGTCTTTTGCCCGCGCCGATCGACGCACGGCAGTATTGCTGTTCCATTGATCGGACCGTTCCAGCCGGCAGATCAGGCCCCAAGCCCGATCGCCCGATCATGCAACAGACAGGCTTTCCACAACCTGGAGAGTCACTGCGAAAATCGACTGAAATTGACTAGAATTCAAGGGGTCAAAGCATGCTGACCGGTTGGGTCGGCTACAAATGCCCGTGAGTTCTCAGCGATACCGCCGCAAGCCCCAATGCGTGCCAGCTAACCGAGTGCCTTGAAGCGTTCCATGCCGGCCACCAGATGGGCGCGAATCCCCGGCTCCATGGCGGAATGGCCGGCATCAGGAACAATATGGTAACGCGCTTCCGGCCAGACCCGATTGAGGTCGTCGGCTGAACGGATCGGGCATACCAGATCATAGCGCCCCTGCACGATGAAAGCAGGGATATGGCGTATGTTATCGACATGCGACAACAGGTAGTTGTCCGGCAGGAAGATATTGTTGATGAAATAATGCGCTTCCATGCGCGCCAGCCCCAGGGCCAGGACATCGCCGGAAAAGGCGCTGACAGTTTCTGGGCTCGGCAACAAGGTCGAGCAACTGCCCTCATAGACGCTCCAGGCCCGCGCGGCCGGCATATGGATAGCGGGATTGGGATCCATCAGACGCTTGTGATAGGCGGTCAGCAGATCGCCCCGCTCGATTTCCGGAATATAGCCGGAGAAGGCGCGCCAAGCTTCCGGGGCCAATTCCTTCAAGCCATAGAGGAACCACTCGATTTCCGACTGCCGGCAGAGGAAAATGCCGCGCAGTGCCAAGCCGCGCACCCGGTCAGGGTGATGTTCGGCATAGGCCAAAGCCAAGGTCGACCCCCAGGAGCCGCCAAACACGAACCAGCGATCGACCTTGAGGTGCTGCCGCAGCTTTTCAATATCGTCGATCAGCAGCGGCGTGGTGTTGTCGCGGATTTCACCCAGGGGCTTCGACCGACCGGAACCGCGCTGATCGAAAATGACGATGCGATAATGCGCCGGGTCGAAAAAGCGGCGATGGCTGGAATTGGCGCCGGCCCCCGGGCCACCATGCAGGAAGACGACCGGCACGCCCTGGGGATTGCCCGAGAGCTCGTAATACATCTCGTGCAGGTCGTCGAGCCGCAGGAAGCCGGTCTCATAGGGCTCTATCGCCGGATAAAGATCCTTGCTGGTCGCCTGCCGTTCCGAAGCCATCTCGCACCCCATCGTCAATACGCTTTCGCTTGTTTTACCTGGGCTTGCAGCGCGCGCCAATGGCTTTCCGACAGCCCGGCGTCACGCTTGCGTCAGAAGGGATGGCCCGGGCTTGGCCGTGAAGGCGCCACAATGATAGCCTAAAGTCCGGGGCGGACGATTCGCTGGCTTTGCCGGGAAGGCGCTGGAACACTCGGTTGCGGCTGGCGTTATCCGGAAGGAGGTTGATGATGAAGCGACATCTGCTGATCGGTCTTTGCAGCAGCCTGACCTTGGTCACACTGTTAAGTGGCTGTACCACAGCGACCAGCCCGGCCACCGGCCGCAGCTTTGCGACCAATGTAAGCCCGCAGCAAGAAGCCAAGATGGGCAGCGAGGAACATCCGAAGATTCTCGCGGAATTCGGCGGCGCCTATGGGGAAAAGCCGGACCTTACAACCTATGTCAGCAGCATCGGCCAGTTTGTTTCCGCGACCGCCGAGCGCAAGGATGTCAATTATACCTTCGCCGTCCTCAATACACCCGACGTCAATGCCTTCGCCGTCCCCGGCGGCTATATCTACATCACCCGTGGCCTGCTGACCTTGGCTGGCAATGAGGCGGAAGTGGCCGGCGTCCTTGGCCATGAGATCGGCCATATCAATGCCCGGCACACCGCCGAACGCATGGGCCAACAACAACAGGCGCAATGGGAAGTGCTTGGCGCCACCCTGCTGGGCGCCATCCTGGGCGGCAATAGCGGTGCCAATATGCTGGGCGGCGCGGTGCAGCAACATGCCCAGGTGCAATTGGCGGGATATTCGCAGCAGCAGGAATTTGAGGCGGACTCACTGGGGGTGCGATATCTGAAGCGCGCCACCTATGATCCCCAGGCCATGGCGGAATTCCTCGGCAGCCTGCGCGCGGAAAGCCAACTGGAAGCCAAGCTCGCTGGCAAGGACCCGTCGATCGTTGATGCCAATAACATGATGGCCACGCATCCCCGCACCGTCGATCGGGTGGAAAAGGCCATCGCCGAAGCCGGGCCGACCGCGCCCAATGCCATGCTGGAGCCGGAAATCTATTTGAAGAAGATTGACGGCATGATGTTTGGCGACGATCCCAAGGACGGGGTCATTGAGGGCCGCAAATTTATTCACCCCAGCTTGCATTTCAGCTTTGTCGCGCCGCCGGGTTTCCACCTGACCAATTCGCCGGATCAGGTTCTGGCCACGGGTCCGAAGGATGCCGCCATGGCCCTGGAAGTCGCCGATCCGCAACCGAAGGGTGATCTTGCCGATTACATCGCCAGCGGCCAGCTGGTGAAGGACATCACTTTCCAAAACATTCAACCGCTGCAGATCAACGGCATGCCGGCGGCGACCGGGACGGTCAGCGGTGGCAAGAAGGATGCGCGGGTGGTGCTGGTGCGCCACCCGTCAGGCACCACCTTTGAGTTCCTGTTCCTGACCGCACCCGGCGTCACGGCCAAATACGATCCGGCCTTCCTCCAGACTGCGCAAAGCTTCCAGCAGATCGCTGCCAGCGACGGCAGTAAATATCGTCCGCAGCGCATTCACATCGTCAAAGTGAAATCCGGTGACAGCGTGGCCTCCTTATCGTCGCGCATGGTGATGAACGAAGGCAAAGAGGATTGGTTTCGTGTGCTCAATGAACTGAAGCCCGGCGAAGAGCCGCAGGTCGGGCGCCTCGTCAAGATCGTCACCTATTGATTGACCTCAATTTGTCGCAGGCATCAATCCAAGACGAGCGGCCAGCGAGCAATACGGCCGTTGCTGGGTCGGCAACCCCCAATCCAATGCAGCCCACGCGGCCATCGGAGTTGGCCGACCGGCAATCGGCTTCCCGTCTGCGCTGGTATCGCAAACTCAACCCGCAGCACTGGCGCCTATCAATCGTCACCACCTTGGCGCTGAGTTTTGGCAGTTTAGTGGTGATTTCCGTCGGTATTGCCATTTGGTTGCTGCTTTCTGCCGCCAGCAGCAACACCCGGGCTTTGATTGCCACCAATGGCCAGTTGGTGATGGACCTGGTCAGCCAGAATTTGCGCCATCAGCTGGACCCGACCGAGAATCAACTGAATGCGCTCGGCCGCTACATCCTCAGCGATCATCTCGATGTCTTCGATAGCGGCCGCATCAACGATCTGCTGCTCGGCACCCTGGCGGCGGATGAGCAGATCGACACGCTGATCTTCGTGCGCAGCGATCTGCGCGTGATGCGGGCGGCGCGTGACGGCGCCAAGCGCGATGATTACTCCGTGCAGGAGTTACCGGGCGAGAGTAACAGCATGTTCCGCTCGGTGCTCGACATGGCCCGTGAACGACGGTCACTGTTCTGGGGCACGCCCTTCTATTCGGCGCGCGGCAAGAATGCCGTCATTCCGCTTTATATGCCGGTCAGACGGGGCGGCGGATTGGTCGGCGTCCTTCGTGCCACCGTGGCGGTTTCGGTGCTCTCCAGCCATATCAATGAGGATGTCGGCACCAGCGGCATGGTGCCCTTTGCCATCAATGCCGATGGCTTCATCATCGCCCATCCCGACGCCACATCCGAGCGGGCGGTTGCCGTGGCCAGGTTGCTCCGGCCCAGCGATCTCGGCGACCAGGTCCTGATGGCCTTTCGCGCCAATAAACCGACCGATATTGATGTGCAGCAGCGGTTTCGCGACCTGGGTTTTACGCCGGATTTCAAAGTCCAGCAGGTTGAGATCGCGGGTGAGAATCAGCTGATTCTCTATAAGACGCTGAGCACCTATGCCCCCACGGGAACCGATGGCGCAACGCCAAAACCCTGGATCATCGGCCTGCATCTGCCGGATGAGGATATCGCCAAGCTGATTGCCAAGGTCACCTTGGCGGGCATTCTCGGTGGCGTCGTCATGCTGCTCGCCGTCGGCATGTCGGTGCTGATCGGTCGGCGCATTGCCCGGCCGATGGCGCGATTGGCGCTGGCCTCGGAGCGGGTTGCCCGCCTCGAACTGGACGACACTGCCTTGCTGCGCGGCAGTCGTCTGCGCGAGGTGGATGTTGCCTTGACCGCGTTCAACCGGATGCGGATCGGCCTTGGCTGGCTGGCAACCTATGTGCCGCGCAGCCTGTTGCCGCAATTGATCCGGGCCGAAGCGATGGAGGATTTTGCCTCCAAGGAACGGGCGGTCACGGTTCTCTTCACCGATATCATCGGCTTTTCGGCAACCGCCCAGCGACTGGAGGCGCCGGACCTGGCGACCTTCCTCAATCGTCACTTCTCGCTGCTGGGCGAAGCGATCGATGATCTCGGCGGCACGATCGACAAATATATCGGCGATTCGGTGATGGCCTTCTGGGGCGCCCCGGCCCGCCAACCGGACCATGTACAGCGCGCCTGTCGGGCAGCCTTGCAGATTGCCGAGCAACTGCATGCCGACAACCGGCGGCGGGCCCGCAAGGGCCTGCAGCCCGTCCGATTGCGGATCGGCATCGAGACCGGCATCGCCATTGCCGGCAATATCGGTGCACCTGGCCGGGTCAATTACACATTGGTTGGGGACAGCGTCAATCTGGCGCAGCGTTTCGAGCAGTTCGGCAAGTCGATCGATGACGGGACCATCGAGACCATCATCGTGATCAGCGCCGAAGTCGCCGACGCGCTGCCACCAGAATTGACGGTCGCCCCGCTCGGCAACCATCTGCTGCCGGGACGCGTCAGCGAGATGCCGCTCTTTCGCCTGGTGCCGCCGCATGGTTGAAGATGTGGGCGACAACGGATTGCATTCACATCTGTGAGCGGCGACACTGGATCTGGGGACGAATGACTCACAATCTATCGCCGCGCGACACCGTCATCGCATGACCGCCGGTTTGGCGCCAATTGACAGAGGATCTAATGAAGAAACTTCTACTTGCCACTTTTCTCGTCACCATCGGCAGCACCGCCGGCAGCCTGTCGGCTTTGGCCGATTGCGAGCATACCAAGAACGATTTCGATGACGTCTATTGCCTGTCGAAGAACTACATCAACGCTGATGCCGATCTCAATCAATACTACGGCGCCCTCACCAAGCAGCTTGATGCCGACGGCAAGGCCAGCCTGAAGAAAGGTCAGTTGGCCTGGATGGACAAGCGCAACCAGTCTTGCGGCTTTGCCAAGGATGACGGCTATTATGTTGACCTCGATTGCGCCGTCACCACCACCCGCGATCGCAGCAAATTCCTCAAGACACGGCTCGACGAATGCAAGGCCGGAGCCTGCGAGACGGATAAGCTCGGCGACGAGTAGCCCAACCAGTCGCCGACCGAGCGCCGACCATGCGGCAACCAGTCAGGCTTCGACCAGATCGAGAATCTCGCCCCGGGGATCGAGGCAGGCGGCGATGGCTTTACCGCCAAAGCCGCAGCCGCCATCCAGCGTCATGGTAAAGGGGCCTTGGGCGGGGCCGCCATGCTGACGGTCAAAGCCGCGCACGACTTTGAGAAACTCGCCATAGGGATGGTTCAGGCTGGAAAAGCCTGAACTGCCCCACCATAGGCTGTCGCCCTGTGCGTCCAAAGGTCGCTCCGGGTCGAGTCCGGCATGAACGAAGAGCAGGCCGAGATCATCGGTATAGGCGGCGCGGCGCACGATACTCATCAACTGATAGTGACCGGGCCGCGCCTGCATGGCACTGCGCAGCGAATTGGTCCAGCGGGTGATCGCCAGCGCACCCTCCCGGCAGCGAATGATGCCCTCGGCCGGGTCGCCGCCATAGGCGGTAATGGTAGCCCCGACGCCCTGTTGCAGCATCCATGGCAGGACTTCCTTGGGATTGGGCGCAAATTGCAGCTGCAGCAGCTTTTGCCAGATCTCCTCCTGGGCGCCGCGCAGATAGGCCAAGTCGAAATTGAACATATTGGGTAAGGCGAGAATGTCGCGCCGAAACCGCAGCATCTCGTCGACGACCCCAGCGACGGCGGGGCCACGACCAAGAAATCCGCCGAGATAGACCAGCCGATCGCCGAGCTGGAACTGTCCGGCGAGATAATCATGGACGGCACGCAAGCGCTCTGCCTCACCGTGAACCGGCGCAACTGCCCAGATGCGGCGGGCACAGTGCAGGACGGCGAATTTGTCCTGTTCAGCCATCTTCGCAGGATCTTTCAATTGGTTATGGCCCGAGTCGCCCTAGAGCAGAGTCTAGAACGCGACCACTCTTGATTGAAGCGGATTGCGTCGAAGAGGGCGCCCGCCGCCGCCTATTTTCTGGCCACGAGATCAACTTACGTTGATGGAGGCGCCTGCCCGCAGAAATGAGGGCGATCGGCGCCGTCTGGGCAATGGCTGGGAGACTGGTAACTCGAAACCCCTGACGGATGGGGCCGGTTAGGGTGCCGGTGACCATCCGTCATTCGCGGTCGAGCCGCTAGGGGGCCTCTCGAGGAGAGAGCTGGGACGAAGGGAACCAGTAAGCCAGGCCGCCTTCAGAACTCGATGCAGGCGCTGTGTCGCAGCCTCTTCGTCGATTCCGTCAATTGCGGCCAGTTCACGCACCAGGCGATCAAGCGCCGCCTGATAGATCTGACGTTCACTATAAGACTGATCCGGTTGATCGGCATTGCGATGGAGATCGCGCACCACCTCGGCAATCGACACCGGATCGCCGGAATTGATCTTGGCCTCGTATTCCTGCGCCCGGCGCGACCACATCGCGCGCTTGACCCGCGAGCGCCCCTTGAGGGTCGCCATCGCCGTGTCCATGACCTTCTTCGACGAAAGCTTGCGCAGGCCGGAATTCTTCGCCTTGGCAACCGGCACCCGCAACGTCATGCGGTCTTTGTCGAAATGGATAATAATGACTTGAAGGCTGTGACCAGAAATTTCTTGTGACTCAATACCAAGAATCTTGCCGACACCATGGGTCGGGTAAACGACAAAATCGCCTTTTTTAAAACCGATATCCTTTGCTGCCGCAACGCTCTTCTTTGCCTTATCAACCACGATCACTACCTCCAAATCGTATCCGTCACGTCGCTGCATCGGTCAGACCGACCGGCCAATCCTGGCGAAAGCCATCTGGCTCACCTGGATGGGGTGCAAGCTTTCATCAAACCCGACATAAGCATGACCCCAGAACCTCGCTGGTTGTCCATCCTGGTCTCCAGGATCTGCCGCTTCTTCCTGACCCGAGGTCACGAAAACCCCGCCGGTCGAACCACCTCACTGGTTGACCTGGAGGCTTAGCATCGGCAAACAGAACCCGCTTCCGGACCAGGGGCCCAGAACAAATTCTTTTCATTTTTAGGCTTGGACGGCTCGGCGACAATCAGTCGCGCAGAATATGACCGCCCCAAGGACCTATTCAGATCTTATAACAGAAATGGTCCGTTGATTCAAGGAAAGGGAGCTATGCAGCAACCGCACGGGAGCGGTATCGCAGTCCTGGACGGACTCGCGATATGTTCTACTAGATATAGATTAATTATTTGATTTTATTAACTATTTCCCGGCTTCGCACTGAAATGATTGGCAAATTTGTCGGGGATGCCCTTCCAAGCATCGGCGTCCGCCGGCGCTTCGCCCTTGCGGGTGATATTTGGCCATTGCGTGGCATACTGGCGGTTAATTTCCAGCCATTTTTCTGTGCCGCCTTCGCTGTCGGGCAGGATCGCATCAGCCGGGCATTCAGGTTCGCAGACGCCGCAATCGATGCATTCATCCGGATGAATGACCAGCATGTTCTCGCCGACGTAAAAGCAATCGACCGGGCAGACCTCGACGCAGTCCATATACTTGCACTTAATGCAAGCTTCCGTCACCACATAGGCCATCATCGTCTCCTGGTCCAAACCAACGTCAGTATCGTCGCGGGGGCTGTTACCACGACACCCCGAGCGACGCAACAGATCGATCGGTCATTTTCGCCGAACTGCGCTTAATCGTCGCCCTGCAAGCGATCAATCTCGCGGCGCTCACGTTTTGTCGGTCGCCCGCTGCCAGTCAATCGCTGTCCTGACTCAGCCGTAGCCGACGGATCCGTGATCCCAGCGTCGCGCGGCGCCGGCGGATCGAGGTCGAGATAGAGACCTTGCGCCTCCGTTGCTGGCCCTCGCCGCGCGCCAAGCGCAACCACTTTGATGACGCGGATATTTGGGCCGAGCGGAAAGGTCAACACATCGCCTGGCCGCACGGCGTAATGGGCTTTCGCCGTCAGCGTGCCATTGACGCGCATGCGCGCGGCTTCGACCAGCCTGGTCGCGAGACTGCGGCTTTTGACGAAGCGCGCGAACCAGAGCCATTTATCGATCCGCAAGCTGCCCTGGTCAACACCATTGGTCGTCGAGACAATCTCCTTGTCAGTCACGCGCCCTCATCCCATGCCAGTGCCGCGTCATGCTCACCCCGCATCATGGTCGCGATTTCAGGTGCGACAGCACGGCAAAGGGCGAGTGCGGATCGGTTGGAATTGCTACCGACATCTTGCGCGCGCGCCGCGCAAAATCAAGACGCCCTTGCCGCGGATTGCGCACGAAGCCAAGCGCCCGCAAAATCGGCTCCACCTGTTCGGGCGCCACGTCCAACAAGTCGGCCAATTTGGGATCTTCCGGCTTGAGCTGTTGTTGATCGGCCAGTCGATGCAGAAGCTGCGACCACCGTTCCAGGCGATTGAACCCGACCAGACGCCCGGCAACCAGCCGATAGCCGGCGACACGCGCCACCACATCATTCACATGTGCCGGCGCTTCCTGAAGTTCCTTGGGTAACAGCGGACGATCCACCTGCCGATGATGGACAGCATGCAGGAGCTGCAGTAAACGACGCTGACGCCGATCATTGAGACGTTCGAGCCAGATCGTCTCGCGACCGAAGCGCAAGCCGAGGCCCGATAATTGTCGACGCTCGTCACGGCTGAGACTTGACAGGGTGGCGACCAGATCCGACCGTGGCATGGCGCCGAGATGTTCGACCACTTGGTAGGCTAGACCACGGGCGACGGCTGGCAACTCGGCATCGGCCAAAGCAAAGAGCGGTCGCAATCGACGACGCAGATATTGCCCCACCCATTGCCGTAGACGTTGCTCGATGGCTTGCCGTTGGCCACCTTCGAGCAAGTCATCGTGTAGTAATTGAATAACCGGACGCAGGGGCACGTCGCCGGCCGCAA
>WNFM01001768.1_pt1 | contig 13510 bp, 14 predicted proteins | sample 5400271 | NCBI WGS metagenome assembly WNFM01 (sample SAMN13153352, study PRJNA577476) | soil metagenome | isolation source: 60 cm saprolite on Douglas fir-dominated hillslope | place: USA:California | collected 2013-09-17 | reverse complement strand
ATCATCGGGCTGGCGCTGACCATCTTGCTCGGCTCGACCTTCCTGAGCATCCAGGCCTTCGAGTACACGCACTCGAACTTCGGGCCGCAGTCGGGGATCTTTGGCGCGACGTTCTTTACCCTCACCGGGTTCCACGGGGCGCACGTGACGGCGGGCGTGCTGTTCCTGATCGTGTGTTTCATGCGGTCCGTCCGCGGCGATTTCACCGCCAAGCGCCACTTCGCCGTCCAGGCGGCGGAGATGTACTGGCACTTCGTCGATGTGGTCTGGGTGGTGCTGTTCACCGTGCTCTATCTGACCGTCCAGCTCCCCCCCCAATAGGCCGACGCCGCGCCAACCAGCGTCGGCCAGCGCAGGTGTGGGCGCTGGCCGAACACGCGTCGTGGGGCGAGCGACGTCGGCGCTGGCACACGTCCCACAGCACGGTGCCGATAGACTGTGGGTGCCCCGATGCGGTAGTGTATGTGTCATGGATAGGCCTCTTTGAACCTCGGCAGACCGAGGACGTCGCCACAATCCGGCGGTGAGGGTGAGCACGCGCTGTGCTTACATGCTCCCGGTGGACGATACGAGCGAAAGGAGGCAAGGCGCCCTCGGCTGCGGGCACCACCGTGACGTCGAGACGCCGCACGCGATGACGAAACATACGCTTGGCCGCAACGATGCGAGCACGACGCTCGGCGACTCTGCCTTGCGCGAGCAAGAGCGCTGCTCGGTCTGCCATCGCCGTCTCGGCAACGACATCGCCTATCTCGACGAGACGGGAGATGTGCCCGAGCCACGCCAGTCGTGGATGCTCTGCACCACCTGTAACGTGGCGGTGCGCGCCGAGATGGAACGCTCGCCGGTGCAGGGTCCGCTGCGCGTGCGGATCGCCGTCGGGCTCGTCGCCGCCGAGCGCTCGCCGGACGCGGTGCGCCGCATTCGTACTGGCTTTCGCGATGATGCGTGGCTGCCGTTACTCTTCTGGGGCTTCGGCATCGTGATGCTGCTGCACTTGATCGTTATTGCCCTGATCGCCCTGCAGCATTGAGCGCCTGTTAAGTCGCCCGCTGTAGCACACCCGCCAGAGAAAGGGTCCCAGCCATCGTGGGGATAACACCACTCCAGCAAGATAAGGCGCCGGTCGCCGTCACGCAGGGACCCACAGGCGCGCGTGCCGTCGGGCGCGTGGCGGGCCTCATCGCCGGCGATGCGCTGGCCTTCCTGGTGTTCGCCGTCCTCGGCCGTGGCCAACATCATGAGACGACAGGGCTCGCCGCCGTGGGGCAGGTGATCGTGACGGCGCTGCCCTTCGCCCTGGGGTGGTTCCTGGTCGCGCCGCTCGTTGGCGCCTATCGCCGCGCGGCGACCGACAGGCCGGCGCGCATGCTCTGGCGGACGCTGCCCGCGTGGCTCGCCGCATGGCCCGTGACGCTGCTGCTACGCTGGGCCTTCACCGGGCGCATTCCTCCGGTGACCTTCGCGCTGATCATTCTGCTCGCCAACGCCATCTTGCTCGGCCTCTGGCGCGGGGCCTTCGCGCTGGCGGAGCGGTGGCTGGCGTCGCGGGCGCACGCCGCGCAGTAGCGCCGCCCGCTAGCCTTTGAAGCGATACCCGACGCCGCGCACAGTCTGAATCAGCTGGGGATTGGCGGGATCGTCTTCGAGCCGCTCACGCAGCCAGCGGATGTGCACGTCAACAGTCCGCGTGTCGCCGGCGTACTCATAGCCCCACACGTGTTCCAACAGACGGTCGCGCGTGAGGACGGTTCCGCGGTAGCGCACCATGTACACGAGGAGATCGAAGAGCTTGGCCTGCAGCTCGATGTGTCGCTCGCCGCGCGTCACCTCGCGCCGGTCCACGTCGATGCGCAGATCATCGGCGATCAAGACGCGCGTCTCCTCGCCAGTGGATACGCGGGCGCCATTGGTGGGAGCGGGTTGCTCACTGCGACGCAGCAGCGCCCGCACGCGCGCGCGCACTTCGTTCCAGGTGAACGGCTTGGTGACGTAGTCGTCTGCGCCCAGCTCCAGACCGACGACTTTGTCTGTCACCTCGCCACGCGCCGTGAGCATCAGAATGGGAATCTTGGCTGTCTCCGGGTGCGCGCGCAGTTGCCGGCAGACCTCCCAGCCATCCAGGCGCGGGAGCATGAGATCGAGCATCACCAGTGAGATGGTGTTGATACGGACCACTTCCAAGGCGGCGACACCATCTGCGGACGTCAGGACATGAAACCCCTCGCCGCGCAGATTGTAGGCAATTGTATCCCGTAGGGCGACATCGTCAGAGCTCGCGGTGTGTCTCGCGGCCGGTCGTACGTGATTCAGTTCAACTCCTCGATCTCTCCCGTCACCATGTAGATGATGTCTTCGCCGATGTTCGTCACGCGATCGCCGATGCGCTCCAAATCGTGCGCCACGAACAAGAGGCTGGCGCCCACTGGAATCGAAGCGCTATCCTGTGCCATCCGCTCGAGCAGTTCCGTGAAGATCTGACGGTAGAGATGGTCAATCTCGTCATCGCGGACACAGATGTCGCGCGCCGCCTGAACGTTGACGTCTACGAACGCCTGGATGACATCACGCACTTGCTGGCGTACCAGCTTGGAGACCTCGGAGAGGTCGCCGGCCAGCGGGAGCGGCTCAAAGCCGAGTATGCGCGCCGTTTGCTTCGCGATGCCGACGGCGTGATCGCCCATGCGCTCCAGCTCGTTGATTACCAGCTGCACCGTCATCAGCTCCCGCAGATCGCGCGCGACGGGCGCCTGGCGCGCCATGACGCTGATACACCGATTACGGATGCTGCGCTGCAGCTCATTCACCATGTTGTCGCCAGTGACGACTTCTTCGGCGAGCAGACTATCTCGCCGGCTGAGCGCCTGCATGGCGCGCGCGACCGCGCCTTCAACCAGCGAGGCCATTTGCACCACAGCCTCTTCGATTTCTCGCAGTTCCTGGTGAAACGATTCTCGTGTCATGCTGACCTCCCTGCTCCGGCCCTGCGATTTCTGAATGGCAGTCGCTAGCCCTGCCTCCCCCCTGCCGCACAACGTCTCAGTGCCAGTGTACCATTGATCAGCGCACAACCACTGACTCTCGGCGCGTGAGGCTTCAACCGAAGCGCCCGGTAACAAAGTCTTCGGTGCGCTTATCTTGCGGTCGCGCGAAGATCTGCTGCGTTGGGGCGAACTCGATGAGCTCGCCGAGCAGGAAGAAGCCAGTGTACTGCGAGACGCGTCCCGCTTGCTGCAGATTGTGCGTCACGATGGCGATCGTGTACTCCTTCTTCAGTTCGTCGATCAGCTCTTCGATCTTGAGCGTGGCGATCGGGTCGAGCGCCGAGCAGGGCTCGTCCATCAAGATGACCTCCGGCTCGACGGCGAGCGCCCGCGCGATGCACAGGCGCTGCTGCTGCCCGCCAGAGAGTCCCGTCGCTTCCTTCCTGAGCCGGTCCTTCACCTCGTCCCAGAGCGCCGCGCCGCGCAGACTGCGCTCGACCCGCTCCGCCAGTTCGTGCCTGTTGAGGCCGCCCTTGATGTGCAGCCCGTAGGCGACATTGTCGAAGATGGACTTGGGGAACGGATTGGGCCGCTGGAAGACCATGCCCACGCGCTGACGGAGCTGTACGACGTCAGTCCCGGGCACATAGATGTCCGCGCCATCCAGCAGCACCGTCCCGGTGACACGCGCCCCGCGCGTGAGGTCGTGCATGCGATTGAGCGCGCGGATGAAGGTGGATTTGCCGCAGCCCGACGGGCCCATGAAGGCGGTCACTTGGCGCTCGGGGATGTCCAGGCTCACGTCTTTGATGGCGTGCGTGTCGCCGTAGAACACGTTGACGTGGCTCGTCCGAACCTTGATGGGCCCTTCAATTTTGGAGATCGCTGTGTCCGCGGGCGCATTGGACCCACTCGCTCGCAGCATCTCGTCCGCGGTACGCTCCGCCATAATTCGTCGCTCTTTCTGCTCGCCTGTACCTGCCCCGCGTGCGGCCTGCAATCACAGGCACCACATCAACCAAAGCGCCCCGTGATGTAATCCTCGGTCTCTCGCTTGTCGGGCTTGGAGAACAGCTTCGCGGTGTCGCCGACCTCGATGAGCTTGCCCGAGAGGAAGAATGCCGTCGTGTCGGCCACCCGCGCCGCCTGCTGCATGTTGTGCGTGACGATGACGACCGTGTAGCGTTGCTTGAGGTCCTTGATGAGGTCCTCGATCTGCAGCGTGGCGATCGGGTCGAGCGCGGAGCAGGGCTCGTCCATGAGCACGATCTGCGGCTCGACGGCCAGGGTGCGCGCGATGCACAGCCGCTGCTGCTGCCCACCAGAGAGGCTGATGGCCGGCGTGTCGAGCCGGTCCTTCACCTCGTCCCAGAGCGCGGCGCCACGCAGGCTCCGCTCGACGAGCTCGTTCAATTGCGAGCCGCGGCTCGGCACCAGCCCGTGGAGTCGCGCCCCGATGGCGACGTTCTCGAAGATGCTCTTGGAGGGCAGTGGATTAGGCTGTTGGAAGACCATGCCAATGTGCCGGCGGACGAGCATCGGCGCCACCGACCGCCCGTAAATGTTGGTATCCTCGACGAGCACACTCCCCTCGGCGCGCGCGCCCGGCACCTCCTCATGCATGCGATTGAGGCAGCGGACGAAGGTGGATTTGCCGCAGCCCGATGGGCCGATCAAGGCGGTCACGCTGTTCGACGCGACCGTCAAGTTGATATTGAAGAGGGCCTGCAACCTGCCATACCAGGCGTTGAGGTCGCGAACATTGATCTGCACCGGCGAGACCCTTTCGATACTGTACCCCTCGGCGCGCATCTCGGCTGCGTTCCGACTTACCGACCGCGAGACTTGAATCCACCTGTCGCCAGCCGCACCAGTAAGGATGTCACGATGACCAGCGTGAGCAGCACGAGCGCGGTTCCGTATGCTTGTTGTTCCTGCGCCGGAAATGGGCTGAGCGTGAAGATGAAGGTGCGCAGCGGCAGCGCGTCCAGCGGCTGGTGGGCAATGTCCAGCCGATCGAGCGGTACGAAGAAATTGGTGCCAAGCGACGTCAGCAATAGCGGCGCCGTCTCGCCAGCGACGCGCGCCAACGCGAGCAGTATGCCCGTCACGATGCCGCTGCGCGCAGCTGGCACGACCACCCGTAGGATCGTGCGCGACTCGGTGCCGCCCAGCGCGACCGACGCCTCGCGAATGCTGCCCGGCACCAGGCGCAGGATCTCTTCAGTGGCCCGCGCCACCGTCGGAATCATGATGATGCTGAGCGCCATTCCACCTGCCAGACCAGAGTACGTGTGCGTCGGCACGACGAGGATCACCCAGATGAGGAGGCCGAAGATGATGGTCGGAATGCCCGTGAGCAAATCCACCAGGAAGCGAACTATACCGGCCTCGCGTCCCCGACCGAACTCCGACAAGTAAATGCCGACGGCCATGCCCAGGGGAATGCCGATCAGCGAGGCGATGGTCAGCATCACGAGCGAGCCTTCGAGCGCCGTCACAATGCCACCTTTTGTGGCTCCGCCAACCGGCGGCTCCAGCGTGAAGAAGCCGATGTTGATGTATTGGAGGCCCAGGCGAGCGACATAGAAGACGAAATACAGGAGAAACACGATGGCCGCGATCGCAAATGCGCCGGTCAAGAGCACTGCGACAAGGTCGGTGATCCTGCGCCGCGCTTGCAGCACGCCCCGCTCAGGAGCAAACAGCGACTTATTCTGGCTCGTGATCGCGCTCATGCGAGGTTTCCTCCTGGTGGAGCGGTGACAGCGACGGTACCAGCGACAGGCGCACGCCCCAACGAGCCATTATGGCGGCGTTGACGCCCAAGTTGGGAGATCAGCACGCGCGCCAAGATGTTGGTGATCAGCGTCATGATGAGCAAAATCAGCCCCGCCTCGATGACCGCCGACCTGAAGGTTCCTGGAGTCGCCTCGCCGAACTGGTTGACGATCACGCTGGCGAGCGAATACCCCGTAGCGAATAGGCTGGGACTGGGGGGCGACGCCTGGTTGCCGATGAGCATGGTGACGGCGATCGTCTCGCCCAACGCGCGCCCAAGCCCCAGGATCGCGCCGCCGGCGATACCCACCTGCGCGAACGGCAGGACCGTGTGCCGAATCACCTCCCAGCGAGTCGCGCCCAGCGCCAGGAGCGCCTCGCGTTGCGAGACGGGCACGACCAGCATGACCTCACGGGCGATGGCGGTGATGATCGGCAGAACCATGACCGTCAACACGAGGCCAGCCGCCAGCAGACCCACGCCATGCGGCGTCCCCTGGAAGAACGGTAGGAAGCCGAGGTGCTGCTTCAGCCAAGGCTCGCCTGACGCCTGGAGCCAGGGTGCCATCACCAGGAAGCCCCACAGGCCAATCACCACGCTAGGGATCGCCGCGATCGTGTCGATCAGAAAACCAAACGGCGCGCGCAATCGTCGCGGGCAAAAGTCTACCAGGAAGATCGCGGTGCCTACTGCGAGGGGCACGGCGAAGAGGAGGGCGAAGGCCGACGTGACCAGCGTGCCGAAGATGGCGGGTCGTACGCCGAAGGTGCCTTTGACCGGGTCAAACGCTTCATAAGAGAGGAACGAGAGCCCAAATGCGCGAATGGTGTCCCAGGAGCGTAGGTCACACCACGGAAGAGCAGGTCGCCAGGTCGTCGGGCCAGGACGCGGAGTTCCTTGAGCCAGGCTACGCCGCCCAGACGTGAAGCTGCCGACGGAGCGAGGGGAGTCGATGCCATGCAGCTCTACCTCAATTTCACTGCTTCACTGCGCTGCGATAGGGCCGTGTGAGTGGGCGCGAGGAGAAGCGCACGGCTCACGTATACTCCATTTTAGCAGCAGTCCTCCCCCCCAGGTCGAATCGCTCGCCCGTGAGCAGGAGGACTGCAACTAGCTACCGAACATCGCACGCTGGTGCGATGACCGGAAGGCGGGCTACTTGATCTCGCCTTTGAAGCAGGCGCTAGACCCGCACATGATCGCCTTGATCTTCGCCTCGCCCTTCGTCACGATGGTGTCTGGCAGCGGCGAATAGCTCGGCACCGCGAACTGCTGGCCGGTGTGGACCAAGTACCACAGCGTCTGCGCGATCGCCTGGCCCTTGTCGGGATCCGTCTGGTTCTGATAGACGATGATCCAGGAGAAGCCAGAGATCGGGTACGACTTGGCGCCTGGCTCGTTCACGATGAAGAAGCGCAGATCGTCGGGGATGGTCGTCTCGGCGGCGGCCGCCGCGGTCACTGTATCAGCATTCGGCACGATGAAGTCGGTCCCGTCCTTGTTCTGCACGGCGGCGTAGGAGATGCCGTTCTGCAGGACGTAGCCCAGCTCGTTGTAGCCGATGGCACCGGCGGTATTCTTCACCTGATTGGCGACACCGTCATTGCCTTTTGCGCCGACGCCCACTGGCCAGTTGATGGTGGTGTTCGCGCCAGGGCCGGAGGACCACGTCGGGCTCACCGCCACGAGATAGTGGGTGAAGATGCCGGTCGTGCCGCTGCCGTCGGAGCGGTGCACCACCGTGATGGCCGTATCTGGCAGGGCCACGCCGGAGTTGTCGGCCGCGATCTCTGGATCACTCCACTTGGTGACCTTGCCCAGGAAGATGTCCGCGATGGTCGCGCCCTTGAACTTGAGGCGCGTCGTGCTCGGAGTCAGGGTGAGGTTGTACGAGATCGCCACGCCGCCGAGCGCACCCGGGATGTGCAAGATCGGGCCATTCTTGCTTGTCGCCAGAGTCGCGTCCGACAGCGGCGAGTCAGAGGCGCCGAAGTCAATCGTCTGCGCGATCAACTGGCTCGCGCCGGCGCCGCTACCCACCGGCTGGTAGTTGACTTGGATGCCGCACTTGGTCTTAGCGAACGCGGCAAACGTCTGCTCGTAGAGCAGGGCCGGGAACGTCGCCCCGGCACCATTCAGACTCTTCGTGTTGGGGCACGTCAAGGTCGCGGTGCTGGTTGTGGAACTGCTGCTACCGCAGGCGGCGACGCTCAGCATCAAGCCCGCCATCAATGCGACGGCAGCTTTTCCGCTGAACCCGCGCAGGGTACGAATACTTGCCAGCATGAATCCTCCAAAGTCAATGCACACTTCCCAAAGCACACGGACAGATGGGCGGTCCGGCGCATCCTTGCGCCCATCCTGACCGTCCCCTTCGTCTCCTTGGTGAACTGTAGCGTACCGGTGTTAATGTCCACTTAACGATTTGTAAAACAGTCGTTAAATGGTCAAGATCGCCGCGAGCGCGGCTGGCGGGGTTGCAAAACAGCTGCCCCCCCAATAGACAAGAGAGGCGGTGTATCATGATACACCGCCTGAGCGCCCACAGGGTCCGTCTACATGCAGTGTAGCCACAGGAGTGGCAGTTGCCAGAGCTGCAATTGCGGCGCGAAGATCAACCGTATGTGCACGAGGGACAGTATCCAGTTGAGTATGCGCACGATATGGGGCAGATTCTGGGCCGCATACTCAAAGCCCAACGCTACTGCGAGCGCCAGCGCGCGCCACCTGCGCCAGTAATGGCGCGTGCGATGTTGGCGGCGCTTCCGAGGAGTCTCCGGGATCTCCGGGGCGCTACGAGGACCAGTGGGCGGAGCGGGTGCCACTGTCATGCCGCACTCTCCTTCCGACGTGCCAGGACATAGCGCGCGGTCCATCGCGTCCTTATGCCCATCCTGACCGTGCCTCACGTCTCCATGGATGACTGTAGCGCGCCAGTGTTAGCGGGCACTTAACGACGTGTAAAGCATCGGCTAAACGGTCTGGTCGGCCGCGCGCATCGGCGCCAGGCAAGGGACACTCATGCACCTTTTTTTACCGCAGGTTGATCCAGCCTTAACGCGCAACAGGTACGGTAGGCGCAGCGCGAGAGTTCGTCCGACGGCGACTCCCCAGCGGGGCGATGCGATCACTCAGCGATGGCGTCTGGGCACGGCACCTCGACTGGCGTCGCGTATACTGTGTCCGGGCGTGGGGGGCCGGCCCACGTTGCCGGCGCCCTCAGGCAAAGGAGGCGGGCGATGTCCCCGCTGGACGCGATGTTGGCGGTGCTGAGTGGCGTGCTGGTCGCCAGCGCTCTTACGTATCTGGCGCGACGGGGAAACCTCCACGCGCTCCGGCTGGCGCGCTCCGAGATCGACCGGTTGCGCCGGCAGATCAACGAGCACTCGGCGCGCGAGCACGACGCGCATGATCTTCTGGTGGCGCTCCTGGATGCCTTTCCGCATCCCGTGTTGATCACCACCACCGACCGCGTCGTCCTTCATGCCAACCAGTCCGCGCTCAACCTGGTCCATCAGTCGCGGCAGCAGGTGATCGGCAGAGTGGCCGGGACGGTGGTGCAGGACTACGAGACCACCAAGGCGCTGATGGATGCCGCTAAGACGGGCGAGCGGCAAGACCGGACGTTTCTGCGCCCCGCGACGGGTGAGACGTGGCGCGCGATCACAGTCCCCGCCCGCGCGGGGTCTCAGCGACCTGGCGACGATCCGGGCAACGTCACGCACTTGATCGTGACCATCGAGGACCTGACCGAGCTTCATCGCCTCGAAGTCATCCGACGCGATTTCGTGGCCCATGTCTCCCATGAGCTGCGCACCCCGCTCGCGGCGATCAGGCTGCTGGCCGAGACGCTCCAGCGCGCGCTGAGCACGGACCCCGAGGCAGCCACCAGTTTCGCCGCGCAGATCGGCGATCAAGTCGATCACCTCTCACAACTCGTCGCCGAGATCTTGGAGCTTGCCCGCATCGAGTCTGGACAGATTCAGCTGCACCGCGAGCCAACCGATGTCGCGGGCGTGGTTGAAGTGGTGTTGGATCGTATGGGTCCACTGGCCGCAGAGCACGAGATCACGCTGTCCTCCATGATTCCCGCCAGATTACCCGACGCCGATGCGGACAGCAATCGGGTTGGAGAAATGCTCGTCAATCTGGTGGACAACGCCATTAAATACACCCCAGCAGGGGGCACGATCACGGTCGGCGCGCAGGTGGCGCTGGAGCCAGCCGCGCCCGCTCGGGTCGGTCAGCTGCCAGGCACCAACGGCGCCAGCGCCGCTGACCGCGACAGGGAAAACGTGACGCCTATGCTGGTGGTCAGCGTGCGCGACACCGGCGTCGGCGTCAGTGAAGACGATCTGCCGCGCCTGTTCGAGCGGTTTTTCAAGGTGGATCGTTCGCGGGCTCGGCCGTTCGATGCTATTGCCAGGCGGGCGTCCGCGAGTGGCGCGAGCACGCTCGTCTCGCCCGCGCAGGCGCAGGGAGCCGCCGGCACTGGCTTGGGGCTGGCCATCGTCAAGCATCTGGTGGAGCTTCATGGCGGCCGCGTATGGGCGGAGAGCCGACTGGAACACGGCAGCACGTTCTTCTTCACGTTGCCGCTCGCTGGAGCCGATCATCCATTCAACCCAGGCGCCGGCGGCGCTGAATGCTGATCGCAGGCAAACGCGTGGCAGCCTCGCGTTTCCCTTCTGCTTTCGCATGTTGCATAATGTCCATGCATTCCATAGTTGCCCATCGTTGGGCGAGCGCGCGACGCCTGGCAGATGCAATTCTCGGCGCTTGCACACACCCGACTCTGGCAAGATAGGTGAGCGCCGCGTGAGCCAGGGCGGGCTGGCCGTGACGTACACCTGCTCTGCAGAGTGAGAAAGCGCGGGTTCGACGTGCCACGGAATCGCCTGGATCTCGGTACCAGGGCATACACGTCACGAGCGCCCATACAGGTCAAATCTCCCTCCTCGTCAGGTGCGAAGAGCGCCGCTTCAGCCACGGACGTGCCAGACCCCCCCTCCGCCGATCGGTATCGTGCCCTCGTAGAGGCCCTGGCGCCCATCATCTGGTTTACGAACGCCGCGGGACTCGCCGCCCAGGAGAGCCCTAGCTGGCAGGTCTATACCGGCCAGAGTGCCGAGGAGATGCGCGGCCAGGGGTTTTGGTCGGCGATCCACCCGACCGAGCGCCCGCACGCCATGCGCGAGTGGGAGGCGGCGCGAGACGCGGGCCGTAGATATCAGGCGGAGCATGCGATCCGTCGCCACGACGGCGTATACCAAACATTCTCCGTGTGCGGCGCGCCGGTGCGTACGGCCGAGGACGAAGTGCTGGAATGGGCCTTCGCGGCCAAGGACGTGACCGGGCGACGTGAGGCCGAGGCCGCGCACCGGAAGCTCCAAGCGCTGCTGCAGAGCACCACAGATGCCGTCATCGCGCTCGACAGCGCCGCGCGATTCACGTATGTCAACGCGGAGGCGGAACGCATTCTGCAGCAGCCTCGCCATCTTCTGTTGGGCCACTGTGTCTGGGAAGTGTTTCCCGATATCGTCGGCACTGAGATCGAAGCTGCGTATTACCGGATGGTGGAGAATGGTGCGCCGACCACGCTGGAGACCTACTACGCTCCGACGGAGGCATGGATCGAGGTGCGCGCGTTTCCCATCCAGCCGGACTCCGATGCGTGCGCCGCGGAAACTGCCGAGCCTCTGTCCGCAGGCGGCCTGTGCGTCCATTTCCGCGACATTACCTCGCGCAAGGCGATCGAGGCGGAGCGCGACCGGCTCCTGGAGCAGGAGCGGGCGGCCCGCGCTGCGGCGCAGGTAGCCGCGCAGGAGGTGCGTGTCGTCCTGGATGTGCTCCCCGTTGGGGTTGCCATTGTGGATGCCCAGGGTAGCATCATCCAGTGCAACCTGGGCATGGACCAGATCCGCGGTGAGGGCGCGTTGTATCTCCAGTGCCTCGACGGCCACGCGGTGCTGCGTGAGCGCTGGCCCGATGGCCGCACGGTGAGCACCGACGAGTGGGCGTTGGTGCGTGCGTGGCGGCACGGTGAGGTCGTGGAGGGCGAAGAGGTCGAAATCGAAACGACCACTGGCCAGCGCAAGACGGTGCTCAATAACGCCGCGCCCATCCGCGACGCATCAGGAGCCATCATCGGCGCTGTGCTGATGGTCCAGGATATCAGCCAGCGGCGCTATCTGGAGCGCGAGCGTGAGCAGATGATCGGCATGGTCTCCCATGAGCTTAAGACACCGCTGACGGCTGCACGGGCCAACCTGTGGCTGGCGCAGCGTCATCAAGAGCGCAGAAGTAGGCGGTCGAATGCCGCTGAGCTGGAGAAGATTAAGGTCAGTCTGGGCAAGATGGAGCGCCTGGTTGACGATCTCGTGGCGGTCTCGCGCTTGGAAGCCGGTAAAGTGACGATGCAGAAGGCGCCCTGCGACTTGAACGCGCTGTGCGAGCAGGCGGCAGCGGACCAGTTGGCCGCGACCGGTCGCACTGTCGCCATGGATCTGCCCAAGAAGCCCATCATCGCCACGGTGGACGCTCAGCGCATCGACCAGGTGCTCTCCAACCTGCTGAGCAACGCCCTGAAATATTCGGCGGCCGAGCGTCGAGTCGCCCTCCGGCTGCGGCAGCGCGAGGGGTGCGCCACCTTTGCGGTCCGCGACAAAGGTCAGGGCATTCCCGGGGGTGAAGGTCCAGCATGGCTCCGGCGTGGGCCTCGGCGTGGGTCTCTACATCTCCCGCGAGCTGATCGAGATGCACGGCGGCCAGATCGAGGTGCACAGCACCATTGGCCGCGGCACGACCGTCATCTTCACGCTCCCTCTGTCGCCGAGCTGCACGGACTGATCGCCATCAGCAAGGCGCAGCAGGCCTTCTCCATGTCCACGCTGATTGCTGGCTCGCCGAACCGCGATTGGCGTCATTGCGAGGCGGGGCCGGGCGCCGGATGGATCGGCAGCACCAGCGGCGGGCGCGGCGCCTGATTGAAGTCGAAGTCCTGCAGGAGATTGCCGAGGATCGAGGCATTCTCGCGCACGTCGGGGCGTGGGTCAGGCCGCCCGTCGGTTTTGGGATCCAGGCGCTGACCGCTGAGGAAATCGTCCTCGATGAACTTGACATAGGCGTCAAAGCTCAGCGTCTGCTTGTCAATATAGCCGCGCTTGGCGTAGGGGCTGATCACCAGACCAGGGACGCGCAAGCCGTAGCCGTTCACGTCAACGGTCGGCGGCTGCATGTGGTCATAGAAGCCGCCCCAGTCGTCCCACGAGAGGAAGATCGCCGTGCTCGTCCAGTCCGGCCCCTGCATCGCCGCGTTCACCAGCGAGGTGACATACGACTCGCCGGTGCTCACCAGCGCCGTCGGGTGCTCGCTTACCACGCCGTTCGGCACGATCCACGAGACCGCCGGCAGTGTGCCGTTCCTGGCCGCCGTGTAGAAGTTGGCAACCTCCTGGATGTTGCGGAGCTGGCCATCCTGCTTCACCGTGTCGAACTGCGGCAGCGGATTCCAGATCCCTGGGACCTGCGGCGACTGCTTCTTCCCCGGCCCACAGATCATCGCGTCGTCGGCGCAGTCCGGCTCGTTGCCGTTGGAGAGGTAGTAGGCCCAGCTCACGTTCTGCTTGTGCAGCAGGTAGGTGAGATCCGTCCAGGCATAGTCGTTGCCGGCAACATTCGTCCCGCTCGCCCCGTCCAGCGCGTTGACGCAGCTTGATGGGTCGGCGGCGATGCTGCACCTGGC
>WNFM01271640.1_pt3 | contig 13511 bp, 13 predicted proteins | sample 5400271 | NCBI WGS metagenome assembly WNFM01 (sample SAMN13153352, study PRJNA577476) | soil metagenome | isolation source: 60 cm saprolite on Douglas fir-dominated hillslope | place: USA:California | collected 2013-09-17 | reverse complement strand
GCCGGATGCTCGTCGATATTCATCTTGACCAGCTTGACCTTGCCGTTGGCGGCACGAACCGCCTTCTCGATGATCGGCGTGAGCTGGCGGCAGGGGCCGCACCATGGCGCCCAGAAGTCGATCAGCACCGGCTGCCGCTTCGACTCCTCGATGACGTCCTTCACGAACGTCTGCGTGGTCGTCTCCTTGATCAGATCGGATGCCGCCTGCGGCGCCGGTCCGTCGCCCTGCTCTATTATCGTCACGGGAATCCTCGCCTATGTGTGAAGGATCGGGTCTATTTTAGCATGTCTCAGCCCTAATTGGCGCTTGAGGGCCCAATTTGCAATCGGCGGAACCCGCCCGGCTGCTTTTGGACTGATTTGCGGGCCGATCGCGCATTCTGGCGGGCCCGTTCCCAAGGCAACGGGTGGCCTGTTGCATTCATGGGCCGCATTTGGCATAGCTCTGCCCGTTGCCGGCGAGCGATCGCCGCCAATCCCGGATGCGGGTGTAGCTCAGTGGTAGAGCACGACCTTGCCAAGGTCGGGGTCGAGGGTTCGAGCCCCTTCGCCCGCTCCAGATTTTCGCGAAAAGGCAAAGCTTGACGAAGGCCCGCTGTGTCAGCGGGCTTCTCGGTTTCCGAAGATACGCTCGGCAAGCAATCATCGCATCTGCAGCCGCGCATTTGCACCCTCCGTATCCAGACGCTGCGATGTCGTCGTTTCCACGCGTAAGAATCCGCTGCAGATAGATGCGAGGCAATGTCCGATACCGCACCGCAACGTCCGCAAAAATCGTATCGAATAAAACCGGGGCGAAGAAATTTCTTCTCAATTTGTTTTCGGCCTCACGGAGCCCCGCGGCGCGCTTCTCTCCATCAGCGGATGTGATAACCTTTTGGGGTCTGATCCATCTCAAGCAGACCAAAAGTTCGTCTCTCGAAACGTTCAAAATAAACAACACGCGCAGCCGCCAGGCTGCAGAGGGAGTGACGCGATGAAATCGGCTTTCAATCGATCCGTTCTTGCGCTCGCGGCAATTGTTGTTGTCGCCGCGGCCGGTCAGGCCGGCGCGCAGGACAAACCGCTCAAGAAGTACGAGTCCGGCACCAAGGAATTCTGGACCCATCCGCCGGATGATTGGTTCCTCGGCGACGAGACCGAAGCCCAAAAGGGCCTGGCACCGCCGTCGGGTCCGCCGACCGGCGCATCGGAGGCCGAACTCGCCGCGATGATGAAAAAGATCAAACTGCCGCCGGGCTTCCAGATCGAAGTCTACGCGCCGGGCGTGCTGCAAGCGCGGCAGATGGCCTGGGGCGACAAGGGAACGCTGTTCGTCGGCTCGTTCGACCTCGGCAACGTCTATGCCGTCACCGACAATGGCGGCAAGAGAGAGGTCAAGACCGTCCTCAAGAAGCTCAACATGCCCACCGGGCTGGCGTTCAAGGATGGTGCGCTCTACGTCATCGCCATCGACAAGCTGATCAAATACGACAACGCCGAAGCCAATCTCGACAAGCTCGGCGACGGCAAGGTGGTCTATGACGACATGCCGTCCTACGTTGCGCACGGCTGGAAGTACCTCGCGCCCGACAAGGACGGCTGGTTCTACGTGCCGTTCGGACCTCCCTTCAATATCGGGATTCCGCCGACCAGCGTGGCGCAGATCCGTCGCGTCGATCCCCAGACCGGCAACGCCGAACTGGTCGCGCTCGGCGTCCGCAACAGCGTCGGCGGCGATGTCGATCCGCGCACCGGCAAATACTGGTTCACCGAGAACGCACGCGACTGGATCAGCGACGACCTGCCGAGCGACAAGCTCAACATGATCTCGAAGCCGGGCGAGCATTTCGGCTATCCCTATTGCCACCAGGGCGACCTGCCGGATCCGAAGTTCGCGATGGGTCACAAATGTTCGGAATTCACCCCGCCGGTGCTCAATCTCGGCGCGCATGTGGCTCCGCTCGGCATGAAGTTCTATACCGGCGACCAGTTTCCCGCAGAGTACAAGAACAACATCCTGATCGCCGAACACGGCTCGTGGAACCGGCATAAATATCAGGGCGGGCGGATCGTTCGTGTGATCGTCGGTCCGGACGGCAAGAATCCCAAGCAGGAAGTGTTCGCATCCGGCTGGATCGAAGGCGACCAGGGCTATCTCGGCCGGCCGGACGATATCATCCAGGCGAAAGACGGTTCGATCCTCGTTGCCGACGACTGGGCCGGCGCGATCTATCGCATCAGCTACAACAAGAAGTAAGAACAGAGCAGCACAGCAGGCTGCGGTCGCCGCACAGGCCGCCGCAGCCTCTGTATTTTGGCCATCAAGTTATCTTGGCAATCAAGTGACGGAACGTGCTCTTCATGACCGGACTTGATCCGGGCATCCATCAAAATGAAACGTCTCTTAGGAGATGGATTGCCGGGAGCGCAGACAAGTTTACGTCGTCTGCGCAAGGCAGACTACTATGCCCGGCAATGACGACAGGAGAGAACTTACAATGAGAATCGTCTTTGTCGGGGCGTTGTCGGTTTTAGTGATCTTCGGATCAGTAGCCCGCGCCGCGGACACCGCCGCGGTCAAGGAAAAAGCCGAGCTCTGCGCCGGCTGTCATGGCGATGGCGGCATTTCACAAACCGAGAACATTCCCTCGCTCGCAGGTCAACCCGATCAATTCATTCAGTGGCAATTGGTTTTTTTTCGCAGCGGTGCGCGCAAGAACGAGCAGATGCAGCCGATCGTCGAAGAAATCGGCAATGAGGATATTCGCAATCTCGGCGCCTATTTTGCCTCGTTGACGCCGCCCAAGCCGGCAACACCCGACGACAATCCCGATCTCTCCCAGAAGGGCGCGCAGGCGGCCGTCGGACGGCGCTGCGCCTCATGCCACGGCGACACATTTGCCGGCACCAAAGCCGTTGCGCGCCTCGCCGGCCAGCGCGAGGAATATCTGGTCAAGGCGCTGCACGATTATAAATCCAGCGTGCGATCCGGCGGCGCCGGAGCGGCGATGGCGGAAGTCGCCTACCCCTTGAGCGAGGAAGAGATCACCGCACTCGCGCATTATCTGGCACATCTTTGATCTCGCGCATGATCTACGTCGTCCCTGCGAAGCAGGGACGACGTAGATATTAGGCCCGCTGCTTCTCATACGCTTTCAGATGCGTATACGCAGTACGCAGCCTTGGTACCGGCACTTTTGCCGCATCGCCGCGCGCGATCAAATCGCCGATGACGTGGTCGGCTTCGACGGGCGCGCCGGCCTTGATGTCGCGGAACATCGACGCGGTCATCTGCGATCCCTCGGCGGTGAGCATTCCCGTGACACGTTCCAGGAACGGCGCGCGGGGCGCAAAACCCTCGGCGGTCGCAACGTCCTTGCATTCGGCGAGCATGCCCAGGATAAAATCCTTGCCGCCCGGCGCGGCCAGGATATTGCCCACTGAAGTCCGCATCAGGCAGGTCGAGGCCGCGAGCGAGGCCAGGAACACCCATTTTTCCCACATCTCCTGAATGATGTGTTCGCTGGCCACCGAGCCGAACTTGCCGCTTGCAAAAACCTCCGCGATAGCGCGCACCCGATCGGACATTTTGCCGTCGCGCTCGCCGAAATTGAGCGACTGCATCGGCTGCAGCTGGACCACTTCGCGCTTGTCGTTGAGCGTGACCGCGATCGCACAGAGGCCGCCGAGCACGCGCTCGCGCCCGAACCTCTCATCCAGCACATCCAGATGCAGCATGCCGTTGAGCAGCGGGATGATGGCGGTCTGCGCTCCGACCGCCGGCGCAAACGATTTGATCGCGTCGTCGAGGTCGAACGCCTTGCAGCTCAAGAGCACGACGTCGAATTTTTCTTTGAGCTGATCCGCCTGCAGCGCCGGCGGATTTTTCAGGGTCACGTCGCCGTTTGGGCTCTTGATCACGAGGCCTGAGTCAGCCAGCTCGGCCGCGCGCCGCGGGCGGACCAGAAAGGTCACGTCCTGGCCCGCCTGCAGCATCCTGCCGCCAAAATATCCGCCGATAGCGCCGGCGCCGACCACGAGAACACGCATCGTTTAATTCCTTTTGTTGTTGTTCTTGAGGGGGCGAATGGGGAGTGGCGAATAGCGAATAGGGCGATTTTTATTCGCTACTTACCATTCGCTACTCACTATTCGCTACTCACTATTCGCTATTCGCTACCTCTCCTTGCCACTTCCGGCATCAGCATTTCCCCAAAACCATCTCCTCGACCTCGCGCAATTGCTCCTTGCCGAAAAACATTTCCTTGCCGACAAAGAAGGTCGGCGAGCCGAACGCGCCGCGTTCGACCGCGGACTGGGTGTTCTCGATCAGCCTGGTCTTGACGTCGCCCTCTTGCGCGCGCGCGAGCAGCCTTGCGCCGTCGAGGCCGGATGAGGTCAGCGCCTTCGCCGCGACCTCTGGGTCGTCCATTTTCTTCGGCTCAACCCACATGTGATGAAACGCCGCGTCGACATATTTTTCGAACACGCCCTCGAACTGGGCTGCCACCGCGGCGCGCATCAGATTGAGGGTGTTGACCGGAAAGAACGGATTCATCGTGTAGGGCTTCACATGGAAGCGCTTGATGAAGCGCTCGGTCTCCAGCGCGTTGAACTCGGGCTTGTTCTTGACGCCCGCAAGCGTTTCGGCAGGGGATTTGTTATTGGTGGCCTTGAAGATGCCGCCCAAAAGAATCGGCACATATTCGAACTTCACGCCGATGCGTTGTTCGATCGCCGGGATCGCCTCGTGGCTGAGGAAGGCGTTGGGGCTGCCGAAATCGAATAGGAATTGCGGCGACGTCTTGGTCAAGGCGGCCTCCCAGCTTTTTTGCCAAATCATTGTGGCGCAGCGCGCGCGGCGCGTCCACTGCATTATGACGACCATAATACTGTGGCGTAGATGCCGGTCAAATCAGTCGCTGCACCGCATGCTTGCGCCAGACCAGAAGGTAATAGCTCATCTGCAGAATGAACATGGCGCAGAACGTGATGGGATAGGCTGCCCAAACGCCTTCGACACCGATCGACCGGCTGAGGATCACGGCGGAAGGCACTTCCACCGCGGCGATTGCAACGATCGACAGCGCCATCGGCACGAACACCGTTCCGCTGGCACGCATCATCCCCGAGATAACGGTCGCCATGCCGAACACCACCGAACTCCACAAGACGATGTGAAGCGCTCCCTGTGCGAGATCGAGCACCGCCGCGTCAGTAATGAAGAAGCCCACGATGGCGCGCGAACACAGATAGATCAGCGCCACCAGGCCGCCGGTCAGAATAAGGTTCAGAAGCAAGCCAGTCCGGACGATGGGGTCAAGCCGGCCGGCATTGCCGGCGCCGATCGCTTGCGCGCCGAAGATCGAAACCGTAATCGCGATCGACATCGCCGTGAACTGAACATAGCTCATGACCTGATTGACCGCGCCATAGGCTGCGGTCGCATTGGAGCCGAAACCATTGACAAGGCCGAGCAGCACCAGCTCGGCGATCGACATCACCACCATGCTCACCGCACTTGGAATCCCGATGCGCAGGACCCTGCGTAGCAGCGCGCCGTCCAGCCGCACGCGGCGCAAAAACTCTGCGTCCGGCGCAAGCGGATGATTTCTGCGGCGAAGATAAACGGCTAGCCATAGCAGGGTTAGCAGCGTGGAAATGGCCGATGCCCATGCGGCGCTGGCGACGCCGAGCGAGGGCAGACCGAACCAGCCGCGGATCAGGGCCGGCGTCACGGCGAGGCCGACGCCGGTCGATACGGTCAGCGCCAATAGCGGTGTGAGCGTGTCGCCAACGCCTCGCAGCATCGCGGTCATCAGGATGAAGACGAAGGTCAGAGGCATCGTGAGCAGCATGATGCGCGCATAGGCACTGGCCTGCTCGAGAATGTCCGGCGGCGTGGCAAGCGCGATCATCAGTTCTCTGCTGAACAGGCCGCCGAACAGAGCGGCGATCATTGCGAGCAGAATGGCGATCGCGAGCGTTGCGCCGGCAACGGCTTTCACTTTGTGGCGTTCCCCGGCGCCCCAGGCTTGTCCGATCAGCACGGTGGCTCCTGAGCTCAAACCCATCACGAAGGCGATAAAGAAGAACACCACCGGAAAAAGCACCGAGACGGCCGCCAATGCGTCGACGCCGATCATCTGGCCCAGATAGACATTGTTGATGGTGCCGAACAGCGATTGCAAAACGTTGCTCAGCATCATGGGTGCGAGGAAGACGATAAACGACCTCCAGAGCGCTGGGGTTTTGACCACGATGGCATTCCCTTGTGAATGAGGATCAAGCGTGAGGGGTCATCGCCCGGCACGGGTGCTGTGGCAGAGCTGTTCGGTTTGCGCAGAGCGGGTGGGCGGCGATCACGCCGAAGCCGGTTCGACGCGATCGCTGAAGGCAAGCTTGACGATGTGGTCGCGGATATCGGCGGGCCAGCCAGCAATGAGACCGACAAATCGCCGCCGATCGTCCGCGAACAAGGCCCGCGAAGCTTCCTCGAAGCCCGGCAGATTGCCGGCCATCGTCGACATGAAATGATAGGCCGCGTCTCTTGCGGCGCGGCTGCGATCGCGATCACCGCTCGAGCGACGCGCCTCCTCAACCAGCTTGCGCAGTGCCACCGAGGCGCCGCCGGGCTGTGTCCCGAGCCATTCCCAGTGCCGTGGCAACAGCGTCACTTCGCGGGCGACGACGCCAAGTTTGGGCCGCCCGCGACCACGCGGCTCCGGCACCGAAAGGTCGTCGGCGGGGGCTTCCAAATTCGAAGGCGGTTGCGGCAAGCGCGCAACGACGTCTCGCTCGGTGCCGCGGAGGTTCAGGTCGATCGACCGGCCGCTCGCATCGTCAAAGATGACGATAGGCTCCGCCACGCCGCTCTTGGCCGCCTTCATCACGGCGAGCGCAACCGCTGCCAGCGGGCCTGAAACCAACCGCTGATAGCCCCTAAAGGCGGTAAAGGATGGGGAAACTGCTTGGGTCATTTCGGAGAAACCTGATCTTTGGCTTTCAATTAATTTACCCGGATAAATTGATATGTCAATATCACCCGGGTATTATTTCCGGCTCGGTGTCCCTCGACTTTCCAGCGTCCGGCTGGCACGACCAACCGCAGAACAAAATGGACCGATGCGTCCAGGGGGACCGCCATGCTCACCGTCCATCATCTCAACAATTCCCGCTCCCAGCGCGTGCTGTGGCTATTGGAAGAACTCGGGGTGGCTTACGAGATCGTGGGCTATCAGCGTCAGCCGGACATGCGCGCGCCGGCCGAGCTGCGTGCCATTCATCCGCTCGGAAAATCCCCCGTTATTACCGATGGCGGCAACACCATCGCGGAATCAGGCGCGATCGTCGAATATCTCGTCGACACCTATGGCGACGGGCGCCTGATCCCGCCACCGAAGACCCCGGAGCGGCTGCGCTACACCTATTGGCTACACTATGCGGAGGGATCGGCGATGCCGCCGCTGCTCCTAAAACTATTGTTCACGCTGATGCCGAAGCGCGCGCCGGCGCTGTTGCGCCCCGTGGTGCGCAAGGTCTCCAATCAGGCGCTGGCCACGCTGGTCAATCCGCAGCTCAAGCAGCACATGGCGTTCTGGGAAGGCGAATTGGAAAAAAGCCAATGGTTCGCCGGCGACGAATTTTCCGCGGCCGACATCCAGATGAGTTTTCCACTGGAAGCAGCCGCCGCGCGCGGCGGGCTCGAGCAGGGTCACCCCAAGGCGATGGCGTTTCTGGAACGCATCCACGCCCGCCCGGCCTATCAGCGCGCGCTCGAGAAGGGCGGGCCATATGCGGTCGGGCGGTAAAAGCCCTACAACCCCAGCTTCTTTTTGCGCTGGCCGAGCGTGCGCAGCCGAAGTGCGCTGAGTTTTATAAAGCCCGCGGCATCGCGATGGTCGTAGGCGACGGCGCCTTCCTCGAAGGTGACGAGGTCCTGATCGTACAGCGAATATTTGCTCTCGCGGCCGACCACGATGACGTTGCCCTTGTAAAGTTTTAAGCGCACGCGCCCCGTCACATATTGCTGGCTGTGATCGATCGCTGCCTGCAACATCTCGCGCTCCGGCGCGAACCAGAACCCATTATACACGAGCTCGGCATATTTCGGCATCAGCTCGTCCTTGAGATGCGCCGCACCCCGATCGAGTGTGATCGATTCGATACCGCGATGGTTCATGCCGACGAAACGGTTTTCCACGAGATCGAGCCGCCCGATGCCGTTGGCGCGGCCGAGCTCGTTGAGTTTTGCCAATAATGCCGCCGGCGACAGCTTGTTGCCGTCGACCGCGGTCGCATCGCCCTTCTCGAAATCGATGGTGATGTAGGTTGGCTTGTCCGGCGCCTTTTCAGGGTCGATGGTGCGCGAATAGACGTAATCCGGCACTTCCTGCGCGGGATCCTCCAGCACCTTGCCTTCGCTGGAGGCGTGCAAGAGATTGGCGTCGACCGAGAACGGCGCCTCGCCGCGCTTGTCTTTTGCAATTGGAATCTGATGCGCCTCCGCGAATGCGATCAGTTTCTCGCGCGAGCGCAGATCCCACTCGCGCCACGGCGCGATGATGGTGATGTCGGGCTTTAACGCATAATAGCCGAGTTCGAAACGGACCTGATCGTTGCCCTTGCCGGTCGCGCCATGCGACACCGCATCGGCGCCGACTTTCTCCGCGATTTCGATCTGCTTCTTGGCGATCAAGGGCCGCGCGATCGAGGTGCCGAGCAGATACTGCCCCTCATAGACCGCGTTGGCGCGGAACATCGGAAACACGTAATCCCGGACGAATTCCTCGCGCAAATCCTCAATAAAAATGTTTTCCGGCTTGATGCCGAGCAACAGCGCCTTCGCCCGCGCCGGTTCGAGCTCCTCGCCCTGGCCGAGATCGGCGGTAAAGGTCACGACCTCGCAGCCATAGGTGGTCTGCAGCCACTTTAGGATGACCGAGGTGTCGAGCCCGCCCGAATAGGCGAGCACCACCTTCTTCACGTCCTTGCTCATGAAAATCCTGCTGAATTGGGATGAGGCTTAAAATTTCGCGGGACTATAGGCGGAAAGGCCCGCTGCGCAAGCGTTCACGCGGCCGGATTCGGCCCGACCTTGCGTTGGCGGCGATTCCGAAAGAAGCGGTACGCAGGCCAGGCTAGCCGCGTCAGCGCCGCGTCGATACGCTCGTCGGATAATCGGGTCGACGGCCAGCGATAGATGGTGCCATAGGCCAGCCAGATCACCAGAAACGTCACCAGGCCTGCGGCTGCCACGTCAGTGAAAAAATGCCCGCCGAACGCCATCCGCAGCCCGCTCGTCGCCACGCCGAACAGGGTCGCCGCGGCATAGGCCAGCGGCCGCCAGGCCGGCGGCGTCAGCGCCGCGGGCGCGTAGGTCCAGAACGCGGTGGCGCCTTCGCCGGAGAAGAACGAACAGTTGCGATCACAGCTTCCGCGCGGGTCCCACCACGGCACGAATGGCTCGGGCCCGTTGAATTGCGTGACCACCACGGGGCGCGGCCGGCCCCAATAGCTCTTGAAGGTGAAATTGGTGAGAACGCCCGCGGAAAGAAAAAGCGTCAGCAGCAGGAAGATGATGGCGCGCCCGGACATCAGCAGCGGCCGGTTCGGCCGAACCAGTTTTGCAATCAGTGCAACGATCGTCGGCAGCACGAAAGCCCACGCGATCCACATCGCGCCGTCGCGGGCGAACGCAGCCAGCGTGTTCTGTTTGAGCGGAAAGGATCTTGTCGCCGCATCGTAAAACAGCGCGGCCAATTTCAGATCGAGCTCGGGATAAATCCCAAACAGCAATCCGACGACAACCGCCAGTCCCAGCGCGATGAAAAGTCCGGTCCGATTCATGGCGCGGGGTTTAGCCGAGGAGCACGGCCATGAAAACCCCCGTTATTACACAGGTCATCGCGAGCCACCGGGTCGCGCGAACGCGCGCCCGATGACAGGCTCCGCGAAGCAATCCAGGCGCGTCACCGCGAGGAGAAATGGATTGCTTCGTCGCTTACGCTCCTCGCATTGACGGCGAATGCAGTCATGACGGCGGAGCATGCGGCGGCGACGGCGAGGCCGAAGACAAAGTTGAATGCGACGGCAGCGGGGGTGGCGGCGTCAGCGGGCGCGGCGGTTCGCGCCAGGCGCCGGCATTGCGGCCCGCGATCATCCAGTAGACCACGCCTGCCACGATTCCCGCGCCGGTCATGATCTCGAGGTGACGCCGCACGATGCCATCGAAGCGCAGCGTTTCCGGATCGAACGGGACAAGGCCGAGATAGCAGGCGAAACCGACCAGGCCGCCGCCGATCGCGTAGGCCAGCGCGCTCCTGACGTAAAACGCCTCGGTAATCGCAGCCACGATCATCGCCGGCAACAACGCAAATCCGCTGATAAAGATAAAACCGAAGCCGAGCACGATGTTTAGCGCGCCGGGATCGATCGGGCCAGAGCCGAGATCGCTGAACTCCGGAAACAGCACCGCGCCGACCACGATCATCCCCGCCACCAGACACGCGGCGAGAAACGCGAACAGAATGACGAACAAGCGGCCGATTAGTGTCATGCAACTGTATCCCCCAAGATCAGCACAATCTCTCAACCGTCATGCCCGGGCATTTCACCGGATCCACGTCTTGCCAGTAAGCCCCAAAAAAGACATGGATGGCCCGGGCATAGGCGAGCGGAAGCGACGCCGTCCTTCGGACGGCTATGCCCGGTCATGACGAACTCGACCTTATGGGCCTAATCTGTCATTGCCATGGCGCGCAGCGCCTGGCGCTCGCGGGCCGATAGTTTCTCGGTCTCCGATTTGAGCTGGCCGCAGGCGGCGAGGATGTCGCGGCCGCGCGGGGTGCGCACCGGCGAGGAGTAGCCGGCGTTGAAAATATATTCCGAGAATTTCTCGATCTGGTCCCAGTCCGAGCACTCGTAGCGCGTGCCCGGCCACGGGTTGAATGGAATCAGATTGATCTTGGCCGGAATGCCTTTCAAGAGCTTCACCAGGGTTTTGGCGTCTTCCATCGAATCGTTGACGCCTTTCAGCATCACATATTCGAAGGTGATGCGGCGCGCATTGGAAGACCCGGGATAGTCGCGGCACGCCTGCAATAACTCGGCAATCGGATATTTCCGGTTCAGCGGCACCAATTCGTTGCGCAGTTCGTCACGCACCGCATGCAGCGAGATCGCCAGCATGACGCCGATTTCTTCGCCGGTGCGGATGATATTCGGCACCACGCCCGAGGTCGACAGCGTGATGCGGCGGCGGGAAATGCCGATGCCTTCATTGTCGGCGACGATCAAAAGCGCATCGCGCACCGCCTCGAAATTATACAAGGGCTCGCCCATGCCCATCATCACTACATTGGTGACGAGGCGGCTGCCGGTCGGCGTCTCGCGGTCGGCCCAGTCATTGAGCCGATCGCGCGCCACCATGATCTGGCCGACGATCTCGCCTGCGGTGAGATTGCGCACCAATCGTTGCGTGCCGGTGTGGCAGAACGAGCAATTCAGCGTGCAGCCGACTTGCGAGGAAACGCACAGCGTGCCGCGGTCGGTTTCCGGAATATAGACGCATTCGACCTCATGCGCCTTTTCGAGGTTGTCGCCGCTCGGCAATCGCAATAGCCATTTGCGGGTGCCGTCGTTGGAGATTTGCTCGGCGGCCACTTCGGGACGCGCCACGGTAAAATGCTGGTCGAGTTGCGCCCGCATTTCCTTGGAGATGCTGGTCATCTCGTCGAAATCTTTGGCGCCGCGGACATAGATCCAGTGCCAGAGCTGCTGCACGCGCATCTTGCGCTGCGCCTGCGCCACGCCGATCTCGCCGAGACGCTCCGCGATCTCCGCGCGCGACAGTCCGACCAGCGAGGGTTTTGCCGGCGGCACATAGGTTTCCAGCGCGACCTTTTCCAACGGCGCGGACGCATTAGGCGTTTCGACGATCGTCTGCATCACGTATCATCTCAAGGTTCGTCATGCCCGGGCTTGTCCCGGGCATCCACGTCTTTTGTTGCGGTCCGTCAAGACGTGGATGGCCGGGACGAGCCCGGCCATGACGGCCGATAATGTGCCACTATATAACAATCGGCACCGCAATTGCGACCGCGTCAGCGCCTGCAATCCTGCGCTAGTCTGTCGAGCGCTTGCGCAAGCCCCTTCAGCGAAAAAGTGTCCGTGGTCTCGGTACCCTTCGCCGACACGCCCTTGACCACCACGTCCGAGGCCTTGCGCATGGCGCGTTCTTGATCCAGAGGCCATCGCCCTGGGTGTACATCGCGTAAGAGGCGCCGCCGACCTCCAGCGTCGATTCGGAGCCCGGCTTCAGCGTGTAGCCGATCATGACCGAAACTTCGTTGGTGACTTTCTCGGCCGGGCGCGTGGAGACGAACGCATAAGCGGGGTCGCGCGGACGGTTGGGCGGATTGGTTTTCGACGACGAGGGTTTTGCCAACGCAAAGCACACTTTCTTGCCATTCGGCGTTGCCGTATAGGCGCCCCAGGTGCCGAACTGGCCGATCAGCGTCGGCTCTGCATTCCCCGCGACAGCGGCGGCGGGCTTGGTTTCCGGTTTTGCTACCTCAGGTTTTGCAGGCGCGGGCTTGGCCGCGCTCTTTTGAGCTTTCGGCGCCGCCGCAGTTTGCGCCTGCGCAAGGCCTGCTGCCCCGCACACCAGCACAATCAGCCCCAGGGCCGTCAGTATTCGCCGCACGAACATGACCGGGTCTGTTCCCTCATTATTGTGACTGGAAGATGGCCCGATATCGCGTTGCCACGGGGAGATGGATAGCCGGGAAATGCCTGTTTGGGAAGGCAGTTACGGCCGGCCGATCCGGGACGCCGAGGGCGCTGTCGGCTACGCCTGGATGCACGGTTTGGCGCTAGCTTTTCGACCGTGCGGCGCGCTGCTGTTCCCACTGCGCGTCGCTCCATTGCAGCAGATCCTCGGCGCCAGAACTGCGTAAATGTTGGCCGCCGTCCTGCACCACCATCTCGCCATTGATGTAGCCCGCCGAATCCGAGATGAGAAAACTCGCCAAGTCGGCGAGCTCGCGATGGTCGCCGGCGCGGCCGAGCGGATTTCTCAATGCCCAGCCTTCGTCGCGGCCTTCGGGGCGAAGCTGACCCGACGCGCCGGCGGTCGGAAATGGGCCGGGTGCGATCGCCACGGTGCGAATGCCCTTGGGTCCCCACTCCACCGCCAAGCTCTTTGTCATTGCGAGAACCGCCGACTTCGCCATCGCGGAGGGTACCGTGAAGGCGCGTCCGGTGATGGTCGAGGTCGAGAGGATGCTGAGCACGACGCCCTTGTGTCGTCGTTCGATCCAGCGCTTGCCGGCGGCGAGCGTGCAGTACATCGCGCCATGCAGCGTCGGCGCGAGGATCGCGTCGGCGGCACGAAACGACAGATGCTCGGTCTGTGCGATGAAGGTCGCTGCCGCGTTGTTGACGAGAATATCGAGTGGCGCTTCGCGCCAGATCGTCTCCATCATGGCATCGACGGCAGCACCGTCGCGGATATCGCATGCGATC